>Ga0315268_10002095_pt1 | contig 22778 bp, 24 predicted proteins | sample C1_top_MG_FD_204535 | JGI IMG/M metagenome (GOLD analysis project Ga0315268, IMG submission 204535) | Sediment microbial communities from Yellowstone Lake, YNP, Wyoming, USA - C1_top | ecosystem: Environmental > Aquatic > Freshwater > Lake > Sediment | place: USA: Wyoming | collected 2017-08-01 | reverse complement strand
CTTCCTGGGTTACATCTGCTCCACGCATATCGCCTCCCGCTTTCGCTTTAATTCGCCTCCTCCATTAACGCTTCACCCTTATTTCGGTGGACCTGTTTGGGGGAGAATTTCAACAAACTGCTAACCCACTTAACAGTTTGTTGAATTTATCGGTATTTGAAAATGTAGAAATTCTTTGACCTCTCAGGAAGCTCTACAATCGATTTTTAGATCACTGGGAGGGGTAAAGTGACCCCAGAAATTCACTGTTTTTCAGCAGCTATTGAGAATTTCAACAGACTGTTAAAGAGCTACAGAAAGAAAATAAAGAACTGCAACGTTGTAGAAAAAATGTCCGAACCACGACATCGGCCAGCATCCGGTCGTGTTTCTGATTTCACCGAGTAGAGCCCCGATCCACAGCATGAACATACTTTGTAACAGGTAGAAGGTTGGGCCTATTGGGCTCCCGATGAAGATCGGACCGAGGTGGGCGCCGCCGAACGCCAGGGCCGTTGCAATGACGATATATCTGCCCAAGACTTGGCGCTGCTCAAGCCAGCGGTACATCACCTGACGAAACAGCAATTCTTCGATACCGGTGATGGCAATGATTCCCGGTATGGCTGCTGCTATATTCAATGTAGTGAAGTCGTATGGGAGCGGGATTTTGAAGAACGTCAAAAACCAGGCTGCAATAGCGGCGCTGAGGATGAGCAGGCCAAAGAGCAACAGGCAATATCTGTCCAGACGTTCCGGACGCAAATTCCAGCCCGGTCGAACGAACCCTATACCAAGTACGGTGACCGTAACCAGCACGATTGCGCTTGCGGCGCTTTTCTAGAACATCAGTTCCGCGCCCCAGAGCAGCGCGTAAAAACCGAGAACAACGGAAGCGAAAAATATGAATGTTGTACGTTGCATCTGTAGTCTTTTTAAACTGTGTGTCTTCCCCGGCGCTTGAGCGACGGGTAAAAATACGCGTAGGCGAAAAGTCCGAGCAGAATTGATTGAAGTATCCAGGTGGGTATCATCCGCGCTGCTGGAAGCATTCCGTACATAACGGATATGATTTCGATTGCGGCCAGCCCGGCGATCACGAGTATCGTCAGCACTGCAACGAACGCCCGTTCTATAGGTTTCTGATACGCCCACAGCAACAGCGCAGTCCACCCTGTCATCAACGAAGCTGCGTATCCCATCGCGAACCTGTAAGGCTCGTTCATATCCTCAAAACCCATCATCAGATGCGCCACTGCCGGGCTGAGCATGGGGATCACAGCCAACGCATCGGTGATGGCACCTGTTAAAAAAGCTGCCCGAAGAAGCTGGGTTTGCCGGTTTGTCATGAGGCTTCCTTTCGTGCTTTAAGTGTACCCAAGCGTTCTGTGAGTTATCGCTGGCCTACCCATAAGCAGTAGAGAAATTTCATTTCAGAAACTCTGCGTCCAGATCATTCAAAAATTTCTTTGCATCAAAAGAAGTCCGATTGGCCATGACAACCGAAGCTATTCCCTTGGCCGGATATATTCTCATTTCACTATGAAACCCGGCACCGCCTCCCTCTTTGAAGAAATACCTTATGCCTGCCAGATCGTGGATGTGCCAGCCTAAAGTCATCTCGATATCCTCGTTCAAATTATTTTGCGTCTGCTGAAATAGCAAATCTCTTGTCTTGTCTGACATCAGCAGCGAATATTCGCCCAACAGGTCCTGCAGGATGCGGCCAAACGCCATTGCCGACCCGATTGCTCCACCGAAAGAGGGGCCATCAAGGTAGACATCGTTGATGCGCAGCCAATTTTCTTCGTACTCACCCCACACATAGCCATCCAGCAAAAATCCTTTGACCAGATTCATCAGCGAGTATTTTTCCAGATACCCGTGTGCGTGGTGTTCGGGGCGAACGATCGCAAATCCCAACTCTCCGGGTTTTATCATCAAGGGGGTAAGAATGTGTTGCATTACATATTCTGAATATTCCTGCTTTGCCACCTTCTCGATGATTTTTCCGAGCAGCCAGTAACCGATGTTGGAATATGAATATATTTCGCCGGGGCGAAATTTCTGCATGGGATTGTTTTCAAGGATTTTGTTCAGCGCCAGATTCTCATCGAAACTCTTATGCTTCTCCGGCGTATGAACCCACCTTAGCGGCACGGGGTTGGGTATACCAGAGGTGTGGTCGAGCAACTGCCTGATCGTGATGTTCTGATCGTATGGATGATCGACATAGTCACTCGCTTTATCATCAAGCCGAATCTTGTCAGCCTCAACCAACTGCAGTATCGCGATGGCGGTGAGCGGCTTGGTCATCGAAAACGCCGCCATCGTCGTATTTCGATCTATCGGGATATGGTGCTTGATGTCCGCCCAACCACCCGCGTATTCGTAGATCACTCCTTTGCCATTTACCACGACGTATTGAATACCGGGACCTTCCGGTTCAAGGCGTTTTTCAATTTGTGCTTGGACGGCCTGTTTGTCTATCATCAATATATTCTCTTGGGCACGCGCGGCACTTCCAAAAAACAGAAACGCGAAGATCAAAAATGTGTTTTTGAAATTGCTCATGATGCACGTTATTCACTCGTCTGGTTCACGGCCTGAAAATCTTCCTTATGGTTTGCAGGCTCCATTCCGGATTAAGGGTCAGCATGTTGTGCCCCATACCGACAGCTTTGACGTGAACCGTCTGCGCAGGTAGTTTGGGAAGATGATATTTTTTCTGGTACGCATAGCCGATAACGCTGCATTCACTGCTGATCATCAGCAAATCACCGCGATATCGCGAAATCCCATTGGTTAAATCATAAGTAAACGAATCGGGGTTATCCATCACGGGCTTCATCATAGTGTTGAACGCCTCATAGCCAGCCCGTTTGAAAATCTCGGGCGGCATGGCCTGTCCTTCGCATTGATAAGGCGCACCAGGTTTATTCCGGTTCAGCAGCCTGGTCATCACGTAATCGTAGCCTTCATGGCCGTCATCCTTGCTGACAAAGGGGTACATGAGCACGTATCTGGCGAGAACGAAAGCATCCGCTATGGATTGCGATTCCTTCATGATTTTTACGAACTCCTTGGCAGACTCCGGATACAACATCCCTGGTTCGACTACCACCGCCTGAGATACCTTCTCCGGATATTTTGACAGGTAGCCCACGATCAGCATTCCGCCCCAGGAATGACCGATGAGTTTTACTTTTCTGCTATTTGCAAAATGTTCGACGATGGAATTCAGGTCGTCCAGATTCTGTTCCAGCGTGAGATATTTCTTGTCCACGCGCGGAGACAAGCCGGTACCTCTCTGGTCATAAAAAATGACGCAGTAATCTTTCGACAGACCCTGCAAGGGCTTCAGATACCCGTAATCCCCGCCCGGGCCACCGTGCACCACGATGACTGGCGCAGCTTCAGGCTTGCCAAATATTTCCGTATGGAATTTGTAGCCGTTGATCTCCGTATAAGGGATGGCTTCGTCAAACTGGATTGTTTTGGGAACTTGCACGCAAGAAGCCAGTGCCAGGAGAGGCGACAAACCAGTCATCCGCTTATTTATCTTTTTCATTATTAGCAGTTTGTTGAATTTATCCCCCAAACGCGTCCACAAAAATAAGGGTAAAGCGTTACTGGTGGAGGCGAACTAAAACGAAAGCGGGATGCGGTATGCGAGGTGCGGACATAACTCAGGAAAGCTTGTTTGTGATGAAACAGACAGCGGATTACATCCCTGCCGATCATCCGCTGATAGCCATACGCGAGATACTCAATCAGGCGTTGCGCGAGCTGGACAGCCTGTTCGAATCGATCTACGAGGAGCGCGGCCGCTACTCGGTGCCACCGGAATGGTTGCTGCGCGGCTTGGTGCTGCAGGCCCTGTATGGAATCAGAAGCGAGCGGCTGCTGTGCGAGCAACTCGGCTACAACATGCTGTATCGCTGGTTTGTCGGATTGGGGATGGAAGATGCCGCTTGGGATCATTCTACCTACACGCAAAACCGCGACCGGCTGATCGAACATGAAGTGATCAAAGCGCTGTTCGGGCAAGTCATGAAACAAGCCAAAGACGCCGACCTGCTCTCTGACGAGCACTTCAGCGTGGACGGCACCCTGATCCGCGCCTGGGCTTCGCACAAGAGCTTTGTGCCGAAGGACGGTTCCCCACCGGACAAAGGCGGCAGCAAAAGCAACCCTGAGGTTGACTTCAAACGCCAGAAGCGCAGCAACGACACCCACGCAAGCCAAACTGATGCCGACGCGCGCCTGTTCACCAAGCCTGTCCTGAGCGAAGTCGAAGGGTCGAACAAAGCCGAAGCGATTCCCGCCTACATCGGCCATGTGTTGATGGAGAACCGCAACAAGCTGGCCGTCGATACCCGGCTCACACTGGCCTCGGGCACCGCCGAACGCGAAGCGGCTATCGCCATGCTGGAAGCGTTGCCGGGGAAGACCCGCAAGACGCTGGGTGCGGACAAGAACTTTGATACCGAAGGCTTCGTTGCGGCCTGCCGCGAAATCAACGTCACGCCGCATGTGGCGCAGAACACTTACGAATACGATACCAAAACCGGCAAGCGCGCCCGGCGCGAGAGCAACATTGACGCGCGCACCACGCGGCATCGCGGTTATGCCGTCAGCCAGGTGATCCGCAAGATGATCGAGACTTTGTTCGGTGACGCCAAGCAGCATGGCGCGACGATCCGTCAAGCCAAGTTGCGCGGTCAGGCCAAGGTGGCCGATGTCTTCACGCTGGCCCATGCTGACTGTCAATCTGCGTCGTCTGCCCAGGCTGTTTGCCGTGCAGGCGGCGCTTGCCGGTGCAGGATAGACAGGAGAGGTGCGTCCGCTTTTGCGGTTTGCCATGCCATATCGGCAAAAACTGCAAAAGCGAAGGCATATAAACACCTGTTTCCAGGTGTGCCAAAGTGTTTGGCTTGAAAATATTATGGTGCATCACTGCTTGCCCTCAAAATTGAGGTGAAGTTCAACAAACTGCTAATCCATGTTGTGCGGCGGTGATGGAGTATTGGTTGAGATTCATTGCTCGAAGTAACTCACCAAGCCATGTGGTAACAACCATTTTAATCGGTGATACAACTACCGCATGTTCAGAAGCCCAGAACTTCCCGTTTGCATAATTCACGTTTCCGCACAAAGCACCTTGTCGACCAATGAGTGCATATTTTCCTTCGTGGGTGAATTTGCTTGTGTATCCACGAAGACCATTGCCCCCGTACACCGGATAATCCCCTTCTTCGGCAATATCCTCGGAGGTAATGCCATCACCGCTTCTCAATGCGCAAATTCGCTTCAGCTTTAATACCTCCCAATGCCCCGGCACTTCGCCCAGCCACTTCACGCCGCTCGCTTTGTATTCGGGATAACGCGGGAGGCTCATGCGCTGGCATCCAGTTTATTCAGCCCCTGCAAGATGATCCGATAGAGCTTGCTATGGTCGGCTTGTTGCACACAAGCGATGGAGGCCTGGATGTAGGCATTCATCGGCTGACCGGCCAATGCGTTGCTGTAATCAATCGGCGCATAGCCGTTGGCAATGGCGATCAGATCAAAAAACAGGCGCGTGATGCGCCCGTTGAGTTCATAGAAAGGATGAAGAGCGATCAATTCGGATTGGTAGTGCGCCAGCCGTCCGGCAAACTTTTTCGGCTGCGCATCGTCTCCCTGACGCAGGAAATTTTCTGCTTCCAGTTGACTGAAGATGCGTTTGGATTCCTGTTCGAGATAGGCCGCGCGGCAGAACAGCGAACCGCCCTTGCTCATGTCTACAGTGCGATACACGCCCGCCCATTCGTAAAGCGATTCAAAAGTGCGTTGCTGGAGTGATTTGAAATAGGCTTCGTCGAAGCGGGTGGCGGGTTCGCATTCGGCAATAAAAATTTGGTACGCCTGCCGCAACAGTGTTTCTTCGACTTCGTGCAGTTGTTCCGGCTCGGTTATCCCCAAACGATTTTTCGGGATGTCCGTGCCGGGAAGGTAGATGTCACTTGCGTTGAACTGATACTTGGACACGGTGCTGTTCCATGAGGGCTTTGACCTGCTCCTTGATGGCGGGCGACTGGGTAGGTTTGTAGCCTTCGATCTGCATCGAGGTTTGCACAGCTTTGCTGATTTGTTTATTCAGGCTGGCAGTTATCTGCATGGTGGTCTCCGTATAAGTAACCCCCGGTTTGAGCGTCACGCCAACTAACTGTTGGATAGGCTTGGGGGGTGTTGTTGGCAAGATTATACATGGCAAAGCTTATGCTGACGCCTCCGTTACGTCACTGGTTCATTTGCGTCTGCGTTGTCGGCATCCGAGCGCATTCGCCTGCCTTACATCCCCGCTGCGTGGGGCCCCTGCTCGGTGGCTCATGCGCTCAGTCCCGCAATCATCGTCGGTATCCGATCCGTGCATTGTTTCAGTTCGGCATCAATCTCGGCAAGCTCGCGCGGCGGCTCGAACACGTAGAAGTGGCGGTTGAACGGGATTTCGTAGCCGACTTTGGTTTTGTCGTGGTCTATCCACGCATCCGGCGCATGGGGCAGCACTTCGCGCTTGAAGTGGTTTTCCACTTTTTCCGAGAGCGGGACGTTTTCGGTGTCGCGCAAATTGCTGTCCGCTTGCGGCTTGCCTTTGAGTTTGCCTTTTTCGTGCAGCACGACTTTGCCTGCGGCATCGCGCAACTGGCGTTCGACGGTGATGGTGCGGTAGCCGAAGTCTTCATTCTTGAAAATGCGGCTGATGGGCTTTCCATCTTTTTCCGTTTCGACGAAATCGCCGAACAATCGGGTGATCTCGGCGATGTGTTCGTCCGACAGTTCCTTGCGCTTTGCGTGCATATTGTCTGCTTTCCCAAGCGAAGCGGAAGTGACAGGGTGAGGTGGCTAACGACAGCTCATGCCGAGAGGCAGATATTCCATGCAATAACCATGACCAACTTCTCGATGTCGGTTGCGCTACTTGGCTAATGGCATGTCTCAGGCAGCGTAATTTCAAATTGATAGAAGGCAAGGTTTACACTGCAAGCTGACAGTTTGTGTCAGCCCAAGTTTGAACTGCTACACATAAACGCACTTTCTTGGGTCAGCATCATATTTCTTTTGCAACCATACCAAGCACAAGCACGAGTAATTCACGAGCAGGAAAAAATCACGGCGCGATAGAAAACAATTGCGGCTGCGACCGTTTGTAATCGTGCAAATGCTGCACGGTCATCGGGGTGAGTTCCTTGATCGCGACCCATATCTGCAAAGGGTGCTGCGCGGGTCTGGGCAACACTTGCGCCAATGCCGCCCACGCTGCCCAGTCGATCTGCGGCATGCGTTCGCGTGCTCCGGCGGGCAGGTTGGCGGCGGTCTGCGCCAGGCTGCCCAATAGTTGCAAAGTCTGCGCACGGGTCAAGCGGCTGGCGTAGAACTCGGACTCGCCGATCTCTTCCGTCAGCGTCATGATGTCCAATCCGAGCTGCTCCATCAGTCCGAGCATTGCGCCGGTCAACATGCTGAACCTCCCGCATTTAGCGCATCGCGCAACAACATGGCAACATGGACGGGTTGGCGATCCACGCCTTCGCGTATCTGGTGGCGGCAGGAAAATCCATTGACGAGGATGGTGGCATCGGGTGCGGCGCGCAGCGCGGGCAGCAGATTGAGCTCGGCCATCCGCACATTGCGCTGCGCCTGATATTCGATCTTGATGGCGGCCATGTCCACCTGGTTGGCGCATTCGCGCTTGCATCCCTTGCAGCCGATGCAGAGTTCCATGGCTGCCGCCAGCCCGGGACCGGCGAACGCATCTGTGCCAAGCTCGCCGTTCAGCGCGGCCTTGAGCACCAGCACCCTGCCGCCCGGCGAATGCGCCGGATCGTCGGTCGCGCGGAAGCTAGGGCACATCACGCCCTTGGGTTTGCGCTGACAAAGTTTGTCGCTGATGCACACCGCAACCGCCTTGGCGAAATCTCCGCCGGTCGCGGGTATGCCGGCATAGGCGTCGCCCTGCCCTGCGGTTTCATAAGATGACCAGTCGAGATGGTGTTTCATGGATTCAAAATAGGCCGACGCATTTGCGCCCTGTTTTTAATGGGTGCAAATAGAGTGCCAGCGCCTGAGCACAACGGCGACAGGACGCTAACTCACTGAGGTGATGGCAGAATGGAAGCAGGCTGCTGCTCTACACCTTCCACTGATTTGGCGCCGATGAAGTTTTTGTCGTCTTCGCCACAAGCCGCTCCGGATGTCATGTGCCATTTGCAACAGTTCACCGCATGCAAAATAGAGTTCCCATACAAAACAAGATATTGAAAAAAGATTTCAGTCAGGCACGCAGTTTGCAATTAGCTAATCAACCCATCCAGGAGGATTAACAGTCTGTTGAAATTCTCAATAGCTGCTGAAAAACAGTGAATTTCTGGGGTCACTTTACCCCTCCCAGTGATCTAAAAATCGATTGTAGAGCTTCCTGAGAGGTCAAAGAATTTCTACATTTTCAAATACCGATAAATTCAACAAACTGTTAAACGTGGAACTACCTGTCCTTAACAACACTGCACCTGAAGCAAGCAACGGGCATGCCCGTTTCCCTCTCCCCAACCCTCTCCCGAAGGGCGAGGGGGCGAACGAATCGCTGCGCAAAATTCCAGTTAATCGCGGCTGCTCCGCCGGTTCATGCGGTTCGACTGACGACCAGATGGGGCATTTGCCTGAGCATATCCGCGAAAAGGTATTCAACCATCCCTGCTATTCCGAGGAAGCGCACCACTACTTCGCGCGCATGCATGTGGCGGTGGCGCCCGCGTGCAACATCCAGTGTCATTACTGCAACCGCAAATACGATTGCGCCAACGAGTCGCGCCCCGGAGTGGTTTCCGAGCTGCACCACCCGGTTCAGGCGGTCAAGAAGGTGCTGGCCGTGGCCGCCACCATCCCGCAGATGACGGTGCTGGGCATTGCCGGCCCCGGCGACCCACTGGCGAACCCGGAGCGCACTTTCGAGACGTTCCGCATGCTGGCCGAGCAGGCGCCGGACATCAAGCTGTGCGTGTCCACCAACGGACTGTCGCTGCCTGATCATATCGATGAGCTGGCCAAACACAACATCGACCACGTCACGATCACCATCAATTGTGTCGATCCCGATGTGGGCGCGAAAATCTATCCGTGGATATTCTGGAAAAACAAGCGCATCAAGGGCCGCGAGGGCGCAGCCATCCTCATCGAGCAGCAGCAGAAGGGGCTGGAGATGCTGGTTGCCAAAGGCATCCTGGTCAAGGTGAATTCGGTGATGATCCCCGGCGTGAATGACGAACATCTGGCGGAAGTTTCAAAAATCGTCAAGGCCAAGGGCGCATTCCTGCACAACGTGATGCCGCTGATCTCCGAAGCCGAGCACGGCACGTTCTACGGCCTGAGCGGCCAGCGCGGCCCGACCCACGATGAGCTGCAGAAATTGCAGGACGCTTGCGCCGGCGACATGAACATGATGCGCCACTGCCGCCAGTGCCGCGCCGATGCGGTGGGCCTGCTGGGTGAAGATCGCGGCGACGAGTTCACGATGGACAAGATCGAGGCGATGGACATCAACTATCCTGAGGCGATGAAAATGCGCGCCGAGATTCATGCCGCCATCAACGAAGAGCTGGAGAGCAAACGTCTCGCCAAGGAATCCAGGATGAAACTGGTCAGCATCGAGGGCCTCAAGCCGAAAGAGGAAACGCGCCCGGTGTTGATGGCGGTCGCCACAAAGGGCGGCGGCGTAATCAACGAACACTTCGGCCATGCCAGCGAGTTCCTGATTTACGAGGCCTCCGCATCCGGCGTGCGCTTCATCGGCCACCGCAAAACGACTGCTTACTGCGAAGGCGGCGACACCTGCGGCGACGGCGAGAGCGCTCTGGACAAGAGTTTGAAAGTGCTGTCCGGTTGCGAAGTGGTGCTGTGCAGCAAGATCGGCTTTGAACCCTGGGGGCCGCTGGAAGCAGCGGGCATCCAGCCCAACGGCGAGCACGCGATGGAAGCGATCGAGGATGCCGTCCTCGCCGTGTACGAAGAAATGCGCGCGGCGGGCAAGCTGGAAGCGAAAGCGGATGTGCAGCAGAAAGCCGCGTAGGGCGGGCTGCGTCATTCCCGCCTGCGCGGGAATGACGAATTAAAGAAGTTGGATTATTGATGTTTTTATAATTCATGACAAACACTCCCTCTCCCGCCGCACTGTTGTGCGTCGGCCTCTCCCCGAGGGAGAGGCAATATACGCCCCCTCCCCCTCGGGGGGAGGGTTGGGGAGAGGGTTTGCAATCGTAGCGAAACAGCCTGTCATGTATTTTGGAAAGCTCAACAAACGAGGAATAGATCATGGCTCTTGAAATCATCGAATCCTGCGTCAATTGCTGGGCGTGCGAACCGCTCTGCCCGAGCAAGGCGATCTACGAGGCAAAGCCGCACTTCCTGATCGACACGGACAAATGCACGGAATGCGCGGGCGATTTCGAGGATCCGCAATGCGCCACCATATGCCCCATCGAAGGCGCGATCCTCAACGAGGACGGCGAAGCGCTGAATCCGCCCGGCTCGCTTACCGGCATCATGTTGCAGCAACTGGCAGCCTGACATGGCCACCATCGTGTTCTACGAAAAGCCCGGCTGCGGCAACAACACCAGACAGAAGGTGTGGCTCGCCGCATCCGGCCACACGGTGCTGGCGAAAAACCTGCTCACCGAAAAATGGAGCGCGCAACGCCTGCGCCGCTTCTTCGGCGATCTGCCGGTGGCGCAGTGGTTCAATCCCGCCGCGCCGCGCGTCAAATCCGGCGAGGTGCATCCTGCCGCGCTGGACGCGCAGGCCGCGCTTGACATGATGCTCGCCGATCCGCTGCTGATCCGCCGCCCGTTGATGGAAGTGGACGGCGTGCTGCGCGCCGGCTTCGATGCCAATGCGGTGCGCGCATGGATAGGGCTGAACGATGCAAAACCGGAAGGCAACATCGAAGTCTGTCCCAAAGGCCACCACGCTCAGCCATGTGCCATGCCGGGGGAAACAACATGATGCGCGCACCGGATGCGGTCGAAATCGCGCCCGGCACGCACTGGATCGGCGCGCTCGATCCCGGCTTGCGCGAATTCGACATCATCCTCAAGACCGCCAACGGCACGACCTACAATTCTTACTGCGTGCGCGGCAATGCGGGCGTTGCCGTAATCGACACGGTCAAGGAATCCCACGCCGGCGAATTCTTCACGAGGCTGGAACAAGTCGCCCGCTATGACGAAATCACCACCATCGTGCTCAATCATCTGGAGCCGGATCACACCGGCGCCCTGCCCGAACTGATGCGCCGCGCGCCGCAGGCCAAGCTGTATATTTCCGGCAAGGCGCAGTTGATGCTGAAGGCGCTGGTCAAACACGACGACCTGAGCTACACCATAGTCAACACCGGAGATTCCGTTGAGCTGGGCGACCGCACCCTGCGCTTCCTCAACACGCCGTTCCTGCATTGGCCGGATACCCAGTGCACCTGGCTGGAACAGCAAGGCATTCTGTTCAGCGGCGATGTGTTCGGCTGCCACTTCTGCGACGCGCGCCTGTTCAACGGGCAAGTGGGCGACTTTCGTTTTTCATTCGAATATTACTACGCGCATATCATGCGCCCGTTCCGCGAGCATGTGCTGGACGCGCTGGAGCTGATCGAGCCCCTGCCGCTCAAGCTCATCGCGCCGGCGCACGGCCCCATTCTGCGCGATGCGCCGCGCAGTTACGTGCAACGCTACCGGCAACTGGCCGCGCCCTTGCTGCATAACGAGGCCGGGGCCGGCAACAAGTCGCTGCTGGTGTTCTACATTTCCTCGTACGGCAATACGGCGCGCATGGCGCAAGCCGTGGCTGACGGCGCCGAGAGCATACCCGGCGTGCGCGTGTCGTTGTATGACTTGCAGGGCGGCGGCAACCTGCCCTTTGTCGATTTGATCGAAGAAGCGGATGGTCTGGCTTTCGGTTCTCCCACCATCAACGGCGATGCGGTCAAACCGGTCTGGGATTTGCTGTCCTCGCTGGCGGTAATCAAGGTGCGCGAGAAGCTGGGCGCGGCTTTCGGCTCCTACGGCTGGAGCGGCGAAGCCGTCAACATGATCGAAGACCGCTTGCGCGGACTCAAGCTGCGCGTGCCGATCAAAGGCGTGCGCGCCCGCCTGATTCCCACCGACGAAGAACTCGAAAATTGCCGCGACCTGGGCAAACAGCTCGCCCGGCACCTGACCGGCAATATTGAAAACCGCGTCATTTCCATGTCTGAATTACTCGCACAGGAGCACTCGAATGCCTAAAGCAAACGTAACTTTTGAAAAACTCGGCATCACGGTCACCGTCCCGGCCGGAACCCGGTTGATTGAAATTTCCGAAAAGGTCGGCGCGGGTATCACCTACGGCTGCCGCGAAGGCGAGTGCGGCACCTGCATGATGCGCATCGTCTCGGGCATGGAGCACATGGCGGAACGCTCGGTGCTGGAGGAAAAAGTATTGCAGGAAAACATGGCCGGACGCAACCACCGTCTGGCCTGCCAGGCGCAGGTTCTGGGCGGCGACATCACCGTAAAAGCTTGACGATTTTTTAACCACAACCCCGGGAGCAACAGCAATGCCCAACATCACTTTTTCCAGCCCGCTGCACAAGGACAAAACGATTTATGCCGTCGCGGGCAGCCACACCAAGACCGTGCTGAAACTGGCCAGGGAAAACCACATCCCCATCGACTTCAGCTGCGAAGATGGCGAATGCTCGACCTGCATGGTCAAAGTCACCAACCTCTCCAACAAGGGGCCAATGGCAGGCCCGCTGACCGACCGCGAGATCAAGGTGCTCAAGGAATCCGGCAAGATCACACAGGCTCAGGTCGACGCAATGAAAGTAAACGACGTGATCACGACCGAATGGCGGCTGGCTTGCCAGATGGTGCTGCGCGATGAAGACTTGCTGATAGAGTATCCCAGCAAATAGGCAGCCATCATGCAGCCCGACCTTATGCTTGCTCATAAATATCCGGCGCAGCCCGGCGGCTTGTTTGGGGAACTGATGGCGAACGCGGCAGGCTTGCCAAACGATGAACTGTACGCGCAGATGATCACCAGCCAGATCGACGGTGCGGGCGCGCTCCCGCCCGGTCTCGGATTGGATGAAGCAGATTTCTCCGCCTTACTGGCGCGGCACTTTCCCGGTTTCGGATTGTTCTTCCGCTGTATGGGACACAGCGCAGACCAGCGCGAACCGGAACGCGATGATGTGCTTGCGCTTTTGCTCGAACATCGCGCCGGGAAGGATATTTCCGAACAATGGATGGCGCAGATCGTTACCGCCGCATGCATGTCCAGCGATCATCTGTGGCAAGACCTGGGCTTGTGGTCGCGCAAATATCTCGGCCAACTGATGACGCAAAACTTTCCCGCGCTTGCGGCGAAAAATATCAAAGACATGAAGTGGAAGAAATTCCTCTACAAGCAATTATGCGAGAAGGAAGGTATCAATGCATGCCGCGCGCCATCCTGCGAATACTGCGCCGATTACCAGAAGTGTTTCGGGCCGGAAGATTGATACAACTCGCAGGATGGGTGGAGCCCTTCGACAGTGCTCAGGATAAACTCCGCGATACCCATCGCTTATTGAAATTTCCAAAATACATGGCAGGTGGTTTCGCCACGATTGCAGGCACTCTCCCCAACCCTCCCCCCGAGGGGGAGGGAGCATATATTGCCTCTCCCTCGGGGAGAGGCCGACGCACAACAGTGCGGCGGGAGAGGGAGTGTTTGTCATAAATTATGGAAACATCAATAATTGACATAAATTGATGGGTATCGCTACGCTCCACCCATCCTACCGCGATGACCGCGCCATCGCGTCCTACCTCGGACTCGCCATCGGCGACGCGCTGGGGGCGACGGTGGAATTCATGACGCCGCGCGAGATCGCGGCGCAATACGGCGTGCATGACACGCTGCGTGGCGGCGGCTGGCTGCACCTCAAACCGGGGCAGGTCACCGACGACACCACCATGTCGCTGGCGCTGGGCGCGTCCATACTGGTGCAGGGCAAGGTGGATGCGCTCGCGGCAGCACAAGCGTTCGATAGATGGATGCGCGCCAAGCCGGTGGACATCGGCAATACCGTGCGGCGCAACCTGCTGCAATTCCGCAAGACCGGCAACCCCGAAGCTCCCTGCTCCGAGCACGACGCGGGCAACGGCGCCGCAATGCGCGTGCTGCCCGTGGCGCTGGCCACACTGGATCAGCCGGAAGAACTGGTGCGCGCCGCGTGCCGTGCGCAGGGCCATGTCACCCATAACAGCATACTCTCCGACGCTGCCTGCGAATGCCTGGTGTTCATGGTGCAGGACGCATTGCGCGGCGCGGACAAGAATCACTTGCTGCATCAACACGCCAGCCCTCTCGTCGCCCGGCACCCGGAATTCAAATTCCGGGGCATATGCCAGAACGGCAATCCCAGCGGATATGTGGTCGATACGCTGCATGCGGTGTTCCAGGGTTTTTTCGACACCGGCAGTTTCCGCGCTTGCCTGATCGACACGGTCAATCGCGGCGGAGACGCCGATACGACCGGCGCGATTGCGGGGATGCTCGCGGGTGCAGTGTATGGTTTGGAAGAAATACCCGATGCGTGGCTGAAGACGCTGGATGCAGACATCCGCCGCTCATGCGAAGCTCAGGCACGGGCATTGATTCAATTGCAGGGCGAATCACACAAATAAAAGTCGACATGAGCGCCGGTCAAAGTCCGGCACTTGGCCGGCACCCGCAACGGGCCGGTTTATGTCGCCATATTTAGAACGGCAACATGGAGCGCTACTTGCCAAATCGGAAATTCGCCAGCTCGCGCTCGTTTCGCGTTGTGAAAGCCTGCATATGAGTGTAGGGTGAGAAAACTGTGGATCGGGAGCTGAGCCATGAAACTGCCTAAGCCTGAAGCGGGAGATTTCTGGGGTGGTCTTGCCGCGATGCTTGTAGCGCTACCCTCGGCTATCGCTTTCGGCGTCACCATCTATTCACCGCTTGGCGTTTCTTACGCGGCACAAGGGGCGTTGGCGGGCATCCTCGGTGTGGTCGCGCTCGGTCTTATCGCACCGGCGATGGGGGGCACCAATCGGCTCATCACCGCCCCGTGCGCTCCCGCAGCAGCAGTGCTGTCGGCCTTTGCCATCGAGTTCATGCATGGCGGCGGCAACGCCGGAACCGCTTTGCTGCTGATCTCGCTGCTGGGGCTTCTGGCAGGCCTGTTGCAGATACTTTTCGGCACGGTGCGTCTCGGGCAGTTGATTAAATATATGCCTTATCCCGTGGTGAGCGGTTATCTGTCCGGCGTTGGCCTCATCATCATCGGCAGCCAGGTGCCCATATTCCTCGGCACCCCCAAGGGTGCGCATTTCTGGGAATCGCTCGCCTCACCGGGACTCTGGCAATGGCAGAGCCTGGTCGTCGGCGCGGTGACAATAGGCGTAATGCTCACCGCATCGCGGGTCATACGGGTTGTGCCGGCTGCCATACTCGCGCTGCTGGCGGGCGTGCTTGCCTATTTTGCCTGTGGGCTGGTGGACCCGGCGCTGCTCACGCTTGCAGGCAACCCGTTCGTCGTCGGCTCGCTCGGCGGCAGCGGCGGCAGTTTCACCGATGTCATGGAGGGTCGCTGGCACGCCATGGGCGATGTCGGCATCGACCAGATCAGGAGCCTTGCAGTCCCCGCGCTGACGCTGGCCGTACTGCTTTCCATCGACACGCTGAAGACCTGCATGGTGCTCGATGCGCTGACACACTCGCGCCACAACTCAAACCGCGAACTGATCGGCCAGGGCCTTGGCAATGTAGCTTCGGCCATGATCGGCGGCATTGCCGGCGCAGGCCAGATGGGCGCGACGCTGGTCAATATGTCCAGCGGTGCGGTAACCCGGCTCTCGGGCGTCTTCGAAGGCATACTGGCGCTGGTGGCCTTCCTTGTGCTTGGCACGTTGATCTCCTGGGTGCCGGTGGCGGGGCTCGCTGCGATACTGATTGTCGTCGGCGTGCGCATGATCGACCGCCACAGCTTCCAGTTCCTCAGGCAGCGTTCCACGATACTGGACTTTGCCGTCATCGCTGCCGTTGTCGCCACAGCATTGACGGTCAGCCTGATCGCGGCTTCGGGAACCGGCATTGTGCTGGCTGTGTTTCTGTTCATCCGCGAGCAGATCGGCGGTGCAGTTGTTCGCCGCAAGCTTTCCTGCAAAGAGACTTTTTCGAAACGGGTGCGGACTCAGGAAGAAATGGAGATTCTCGTTGCGTGCGGCGAGCGCGGCGTTGTCGTCGAACTGCAGGGCAGCCTGTTCTTCGGCACCACCAACCAGCTTTACTCTGCGCTGGAACCGGAACTGAAGACACGGGACTACCTCATCCTCGACATGCGCCGCGTGCAATCCGTCGACGTCACCGCCGCCCACATGCTGGACCAGGTCAAGGATATGCTCGCCGAGCGCCACGGTTTCCTGATCTTAAGCCATCTGCCGCAGAACCTGCCTTCAGGCCAGGACATGCAGCAGTATTTCGACCAGGTCGGTCTGGTGCGCCCGGAAAGCCCGGTGCGCGTGTTCGGCGAACTCGACGAGGCGCTGGAATGGGTCGAGGACCGTATTCTCGAGGACGCGGTCTGCGAGCTTGGCGAGCAGGAGGCGCTCAGCCTCGACGAGCTTGAAGTGTTCAAGGGACGCAAGGCCGAAACGCTTGCCGCGCTGGAACAGCGCATGGAAAAACGTTCCTATAAGGCCGGTGACAAAATCTTCAGGCTCGGCGATGCCGGCGACGAACTGTTCCTGATCCGCAAGGGGGCCGTGCGCATCATGCTCCCGATTTCCGAGAAGCAAAGCCATCACCTCGGCACATTCGGGCGGGGTGCTTTCTTTGGCGAAATGGCTTTTCTCGATGGCGATATGCGTTCCGCCGATGCGGTGGCATTTTCCGATACCGAGCTTTATGTGCTTTCGCGCAAGAATTTCGATTTGCTGGCCGAAGAACACAAGAAGCTTGCCGTGGCTTTCATGGAAGGCCTGGCCAGCGTGCTATCGAGCCGGTTGCGCTACACGAATGCGGAATTGCGGGTATTGGAGTCTTAAGGGCACCTCTAAAAATCCACATTTCATCCCAACTGCTGCGTTGCGGAAAAAATTTCTTGCTTACATATCAAACATATGCGGCGCGGCGAAATTTTCCCGCGCCTTGCATTTGGGCGAACTCTGAATTTTTAGAGGTACCCTTGATCTCCAAATTTCACGAGTACCTGCCAATGCCTCCTGAAGCAGGCCGATATTCATCAGTATCCGCTACCCGGTGATCAGAATACCAAACAACCACCCGCTAAAGCCGCAGGGTTTGAATTGCGGACTGCAAGTCCGGATACGCGTCGCCTGAACGACGCGTCTTAATCAGGTTCCATTTTGAAATCATCGTTCGGCTCAGGCTCAAAGTGATGCTCCTGTTGCTGCAATTCAAAACCCAACGGACAGTATAATTTGCTTCTATGCCACCGCACACAATTACCGGACACACTGACGGCAACATGAGCCCCAAGGCCTGGTATCAGGCCGCCAGCGTTTTGCCGGACTTTGTTTATGATGCCGCGCAGGCTGCGGCGATCGACGAGTTGGATGTGCTCTGGCACCAGCTGGTGGATTTCAAATCCCGGCGCAACCAGTTTCTGGGGCGCAGTCTGCTCAGCCCGGAGGCGCCCAGGGGCTTGTATCTGTGGGGCGGTGTCGGTCGCGGCAAGACATTTTTGATGGATGCGTTTTATGCCTGCCTGCCGTATCGCCGCAAACGACGCATCCACTTTCACAATTTCATGGCCGAGGTTCATCGCGAGATGAAGACGCTGTCCGGTGAGGATGATCCGCTGATCGCGCTGGCCGACAACATTGAAAAATCCACCCGGTTGTTGTGCCTGGATGAGTTTCACGTCGATGATATTGCCGATGCAATGATACTGGGGCGGCTGATCGCGGCGCTGTTCGAGCGGGGCGTGGTGCTGATGACCACTTCCAACTTTCCACCTGATGGCCTTTACGCAAATGGTTTGCAGCGAAAAAACTTCCTGCCGGTGATCGAGCTGCTCAAGCGCGAGTTGAAAGTGTTGAACATGGAAAGCGGCAGTGACTACCGCCTGCGGGCGATGACCCGCGAGCCGCTGTTCCTGGTGGCAAATGATGCCCAAGGAAATGACAGTTGCGATGCCGCAAACGAGGCGCGCATGGCGGCGTTGTTCGACAAGATAGCCGGGGAGACGCGGCGCGATGAGCAGAATGTCGAAGTGATGGGCCGTCTGATTCCGGTGAAAAGGATCGCCCGCCATATGGTCTGGTTCGATTTCGGGGAGCTGTGCGGCGGCGCGCATTCGCAGCCCGATTACCTGGAAATCGCCCACCGCTTCCCCACGGTGTTTGTGTCGCACATCCCGCAATTGACCGCCGACCTCGCCGCCGAGGCACGGCGCTTTGTCTGGCTGATCGATGTGTTGTACGACAACTATGTCAGGCTGGTGGCTTCGGCGGCGGTGTCGCTGGAAGATGTCTGCGCCGATGAGATGTCGTCAGGCGCAGCTTCCCGTACCGCCAGCCGCCTGACCGAGATGCAATCCCCGCACTATCTGAAGCAGCTTCATCATTCGCAGAGGGTCAGGTTGAATGGGGATTCGCAGCGGCGGCCTTGATGGCCCACTCCACAATTGCTACGGGATTTCGCGCGAGGGGGCCGCTCCTGCAAATTCTACGGACTTTTCGCGGGCAGGGCTCGCTCCTACAGAAACCCCAACAACACGCGCAGGGCCAGTCACAAAAACCCGCTTGCAATATCTTCTTACATTTAGCGGTCACAGACCTGTCATCAGATCGCCCTGCTGTCGCGTTGATGGCGGGCAACATGAAGAAATCCCGCTGAATCTTTTGACCACTTATGAAGGAGTGATGCATATGAATAACGTGACTGCGTTATCCGGCGTTCAAATGAAATGGTTTGCTGTGTTTACAGGGGTGTTCTGCCTTGCCATCGCGACGGGCGCCTCGGCAGAAGAAACTGCAAGACCCTGCAGGGATGACGCGGCCAAACTTTGCCATGGGGTGAAACCGGGTGGCGGGGCTGTCGCGAGATGCCTCAAGGAGCATTCAAGCGAATTGTCGCCTGCTTGCAAGAAAAACATCGCGAAGGCGAAAAGGAAGGCCAGGGAATTCAAGGAAGCTTGCAAGGACGATGCGCAAAAACTCTGCGAGGGTGTAAAGCGTGGCGGTGGCAGAATCGCGCAATGCCTGAAACAACATGAAGACGAATTGTCCGCAGAGTGCAGGGAGAAGATGGGGAAACCAAGAGGCCGGATGTAACGGCAAGTATCGCGGGGGCGGCAAGGTTAGATTTGCCAGCCTCTGATTCTTTAGGCGCAATTGTAGGAGTGGGCCATGCCCGCGAACAAAATGACAATCGCGGGCATGGCCCGCTCCTACAACACCAGATTTTTACACGACCATCGTCATATTCGATGTAATTCATGGCCCGCCCCTACAGGGGTTGTCACAACGGCGAGATCAGCACGCTCTCGCGCAGCTTCTTCAACTGGTCGCGCAGTCCGGTGGCGCGCTCGAATTCCAGGTTTTTCGCGGCTTGCAGCATTTCCTTCTCCAGCCGCCTGATCTCTTTCGACACATCCTTCTCGCTCATCGCCAGGTATTTCGCCTGTTCCTGCGCGGCCTTGAGCTGGCTGCGCGCGACATCCGGTTCGTACATGCCTTCGATGATGTCCTTGATGCGCTTCTGCACGCCCAGCGGAGTGATGTTGTTGGCAAAGTTATGCGCGACCTGCTTGATGCGGCGGCGCTCGGTCTCGTCGATCGCGCGCTTCATCGAGCCGGTGATGCGGTCGGCATACAGGATCGCCTTGCCGTTGATGTGGCGCGCGGCGCGGCCTATGGTCTGGATCAGCGAGCGCTCGGAGCGCAAAAAGCCTTCCTTGTCGGCATCGAGTATCGCGACCAGCGACACTTCGGGGATATCCAGACCCTCGCGCAATAAATTGATGCCGACCAGCACGTCGAACATGCCGAGGCGCAGGTCGCGGATGATCTCGACGCGCTCGACGGTCTCGATGTCGGAGTGCAGGTAGCGCACCTTGATGCCGTGCTCGGAAAAATAATCGGTGAGCTGTTCGGACATGCGTTTGGTCAGCGTGGTGACCAGCACGCGCTCGCCCTGCTTCACGCGCAGGTTGACCTCGGACATCAGGTCGTCCACCTGATTGGTGGCGGGACGCACTTCGATCTGCGGATCGACCAGCCCGGTGGGGCGCACCAGTTGTTCGACTACCTGCCCTGCGTGCTCGGCCTCGTACACCGAGGGCGTGGCGGAAACGAACACGCTCTGGCGCATGACTTTTTCGAATTCGTCGAAACGCAGCGGGCGGTTATCCATCGCGGAGGGCAGGCGGAAGCCGTAGTTGACCAGATTCTCCTTGCGCGCGCGGTCGCCTTTGTACATGCCGCCGATCTGCGGCATCATCACATGACTTTCGTCCAGGAACATCAGCGCGTTAGGCGGCAGGTAATCGATCAGCGTCGGCGGCGGCTCACCCGCCTTGCGCCCGGAGAGGTGGCGCGAATAGTTTTCGATGCCCTTGGTGAAGCCGATCTCGTTGAGCATCTCCAGGTCGTGGCGGGTGCGCTGCTCGATGCGCTGCGCCTCGACCAGCTTGTTCTCGCGCTGAAAGAATGCGATGCGCTCGGCCAGCTCGACCTTGATGGTCTCGATTGCGGAAACCACTGTGCTGCGCGGCGTGACGTAATGGCTGGACGGATACACGGTGTAGCGCGGCACTTTCTGCAGGATGTGGCCGGTGAGCGGATCGAACAGCGACAGCGTTTCCACTTCGTCGTCGAACAGCGTGACGCGCAGCGCATTCTCGTTGCTTTCCGCCGGAAAGATGTCGATCACGTCGCCGCGCACGCGGAATTTGCCGCGCGAAAAATCGATCTCGTTGCGCTCGTACTGCATCTCGATCAGGCGCTTGATCACGTCGCGCTGGTGCATCTTCTCGTTGTGGCGTAAATGAAGAATCATGCCGTGGTAGTCCACCGGGTCGCCGATGCCGTAGATCGCCGAGACGGTCGCGACGATCACGCAGTCTTCGCGCTCCAGCAGCGCCTTGGTCGCGGACAGCCGCATCTGCTCGATCTGCTCGTTGATGCTGGAATCCTTTTCGATGAACATATCGCGCGACGGCACGTAGGCCTCGGGCTGGTAGTAGTCGTAATAGGAGACGAAATACTCGACCGCGTTCTCGGGAAAGAAATCGCGCAGCTCGGAATACAGCTGCGCCGCCAGCGTCTTGTTCGGCGCCATGACCATCGCCGGACGGCCGAGCTGGGCGATGACGTTGGCCATCGTGAAGGTCTTGCCCGAGCCGGTCACGCCGAGCAGCGTCTGGAACGACAGCCCCTCGTGGATTCCCTCCACCAGTTGCGCGATAGCCGTGGGCTGGTCGCCCGCCGGTTCGAACGGCTGGTGCAGGATGTAGGGGCTGTTGGGGAAGGTTTTGATGATCATGGTGAGCTTCGTATTGTACGGGGAAAGGCGCTATTACTAAACGGGGATGAGGGAGTGATCTTGGACGCGATGGATGCATACCGGTAATATTCAAACATGGCAAATGAAACCAACCCTTCGACAGGCTCAGGACAGGCTTATGCGCGTACAGCAAAATGGCGCGGCTATGCCGTCAACGTGCTGGTGTTCGCGATACTCGTTGCGGGCATACGCTTCTGGCAGCAGCGCGATATGGTCAGCGGTCCGGCACCCGCTTTGCAGGGTCTCACGCTCGCAGGACAGCCATACATTTTGGCCGCACATCCCGGCAAGCCGGTGCTGGTGCACTTCTGGGCGACCTGGTGCCCGATCTGCCGCGCCGAGCAGGGTTCCATCGCCGCCATCGCGCAGGATGATCCGAACGTGATCACCGTCGCGATGCAGAGCGGCACGCCGGAAGAAGTTTCCCGGCACATGCATGAACAGGGCATCGACTTTCCGGTGGTGAACGATCAGGACGGCATGCTCTCCCGCGCATGGGGCGTGCATGCGGTGCCGGCCAGTTTCATCATCGCGCCCGATGGGAAGATACGCTTCGTCGAGGTCGGCTACTCCACCGGCATCGGGCTGCGGTTGAGGCTTTGGCTGGCGGGGATTTGATGCGCACGGATATGCACCTGCTCCTGGCTGATCTCATTCTTGCCATACATGCGCTGTTCGTGGCGTTTGTCATTCTGGGGCTGGTTGTTGTCCTGCTCGGAAATTATTGGCGTTGGGGCTGGGTCAGGAACCGGTGGTTCAGGTTAGCCCACCTTGCGGCAATTGGAATCGTAATAGCGGAATCATGGCTGGGCATGGTATGCCCGCTTACCGAGTGGGAGAACCTGTCTAGAGAAGCGGCGGGCGGCAATGCCTATTCAGGTTCTTTTATCCAGCACTGGCTGCATGAGATTCTGTATTATGATTTCGAACCGTGGATATTTACAGTTGCCTACACCGTATTTGGAATCCTCGTGGTGGCTGCCTGGCTGCTCGTGCCGACGGAACATTCACGGAAATAATTTGAGCCGTCGCAGCCCGGATGTAATCCTGGATTTACTCATGAGTCAGTAAATAAGGCGACACACGAGGAACTTCAGGATTGAGATTGTGGTCAGAGTTTGCATGAAAAAAGATGGGCGCAAACTTGATCGAAAAGCACAGGAAGCGATACGGCTGA
>Ga0315268_10002094_pt1 | contig 22791 bp, 21 predicted proteins | sample C1_top_MG_FD_204535 | JGI IMG/M metagenome (GOLD analysis project Ga0315268, IMG submission 204535) | Sediment microbial communities from Yellowstone Lake, YNP, Wyoming, USA - C1_top | ecosystem: Environmental > Aquatic > Freshwater > Lake > Sediment | place: USA: Wyoming | collected 2017-08-01 | reverse complement strand
TGGAAAATATCAATGCGCTGGGTGAGGAAGTTAAACAGGACATTTATAAAATCATTATGTCCTTGCAATTTCAGGACATCACTCAGCAGCGCCTTGAGCATCTTAAAAATCCCCTGCTGAGCGAATTACGCCGTCATCTCAGTTCGATCACCGACGAAACGCGGGTGCTCAATAAAAAACTGCAAGTGCCCACTGCAAAAAGCGATCTATCGGAAAAAGCCTTCCGCATTGTGGGGGCAGAACTTAAGGGCAAGGCAGAACCGCCTATTGAATCGGCGGCACAGGCCGTGCACGCTGCGGCGCCAGAACGGCCGCAACGTATCGTAGGCACCGACATCGAGCTGTTTTAAAGGAAAAACGATATGGCTCACATCCTGGTGGTCGACGATTCCAATACCATGCGGCAAATGGTGAGTTTCACCTTAACCAGCGTTAAACATACCGTCGCAGAAGCAGAAAATGGCGTGCAGGCCTTAGAGCTCGCGCAGAGGGGAAAATTTGATCTCGTTATTGCCGATGTCAATATGCCGGAAATGAATGGTATTGATTTGGTTAAGGCATTGCGGGCATTGCCGGCCTTCAAGTTCACTCCGATTTTGATACTAACGACTGAGTCTCAGGTAGAAAAAAAACAGAAAGGCAAGGCGGCCGGCGCCACCGGATGGATTGTTAAACCGTTTAATCCGGAAGCGTTGTTGAACGTGCTTAGTAAAGTTTTGGTGTAATAGAAAGAGCATAGAAAATGGCAAGAATCATGGTGGTAGACGATGTTGCGTCGATGTGTCAACTCATCAAAGCTGCGCTCGAAAGTGCGGGACACCGGGTAATCGCGGCGCGCGACGGCGATGAGGCGCAAGTGCTGGCATTGACGAAAAAAGTGCATTTGGTCGTTACTGATGTAAATATGCCGCGCATCAATGGCCTGGAGCTAATTCGAATATTGCGCACTATGACCAGTTATAGCCACACGCCGATTCTCGTTTTAACCAACGATGCGAAAGACGAAAATATCGAGAAGGCGCGCGCGCTTGGCGCCTGTGGCTGGGTGGTCAAACCCTTTACGCCTGAGCAGCTGATCGCAACGGTAAATCAAGTGCTAGTCGATAAGTATGTCAACAATTGACTTGCGCCAGTTTCATGCCACTTTCTTCGCCGAGAGCTTGGATGGTTTAAGCAGCATGGAAGCGAATCTCCTGCGTCTCGAACAGGGCGAGCGCGAGCGCGAATTGCTGGATACCATTTTTCGTGCAATTCATTCAATTAAAGGCGCAAGCGGCACCTTTGGCTTTTCAGAAATCGCGAAATTTACGCATATTCTGGAAACGCTACTCGATGAAATTCGCACAGGCTCGCGCGAGCCCGATTCTCACCTTATTGATATTTTGCTCGAGTCCGTTGATTGCGTCCGTCATATGTTGGCGAGCGCCGAGCGTGAAGTGCCCGTAGAGACGGGATGCGTTGCGACCCTGGAGAAAAAAATCGCTGCCTTGGAAGTAGCCCCTGTAGCAACCAAGCACGAACCGCAAAGCGCCATCCAAGCGAGTGAGGAACACCATTACCGCATCCGGTTTTATCCCGCGGAAAATTTTTTCATGGGTGGTAATGACCCGATCAGCCTTTTTCGCATGCTTGAGACCGTGGGCAATCTCAAAATCGAGATCGATGTGTCACGCCTGCCCAAGTTTGACACGCTCGATCCGGAACGGTGTTACTTCGCCTGGCAGCTTGAACTCGTCAGCGATGCGACGCGCGAACAGATCGAAGAGGTGTTCGACTGGGTAATAGACGAGTGCGAATTCAGTTTAGAGCAAATGGATTTGCCTGCGGCACCCTTATCCACCGCTGCCGAATACACGCTTGCTTCGCTTCGCGATACCCATGCCGTTAAAGACTCGAGTGCTGAGGAATACCAACAGCCTGACAGAAGGCAGGTCGAACGCGTACCGGGCGAAATTTTCACGACCAGTATTCATGTCAGCACCGGCAAGGTTGACCGCTTAATCAATATGGTGGGTGAACTCGTTATCACGCAATCGATATTGAATCAAATAGGCAACCACTTTGATATGAGCAAGCTCCCGCTTTTGCTCAATGATCTAGCTCAGCTCGAACGCAATACACGCGAATTGCAAGAGAGCGTTATGTCGATTCGAATGGTTCCGATCAGCCATGTATTCAACCGCTACTTGCGAATGGTGCGGGATACCAGCGCCCAATTAGGAAAAAAAGTCGAGCTAAAAATCACCGGCGAACAATGTGAACTGGATCGCAGCCTGATCGAAAAGATCGTTGACCCGTTTGCGCACCTGATACGCAACAGCATCGACCATGGCATCGAAACGCCCGCGATGCGTAAACAACGGGGCAAACCCGAGCAAGGCACGATTCATTTACATGCCGAACACTGTAGCGGCAGTGTCGTGATCACCATTGCGGACGATGGGCAGGGCCTGGATCATGACAAGATTCGCGCTAAAGCGCTTGAACGCGGACTGCTCGATGCCCAGGCGACGATTTCGCCTGAGCAGCTTGAACAGATGATTTTCCTGCCGGGATTTTCGACCGCGGCGAGCGTGACAGGCGTGTCCGGGCGTGGCGTGGGGCTCGATGTTGTACGCAGCAATATTCAAAGCATAGGCGGTGAGGTCGACGTGCACTCCATACCGGGGGGCGGCACCCAATTTACCTTGCGTTTTCCGCTGACGCTGGCCATTCTCGATGGCCTCTTGCTGTCTGTCGGCAGCGAGGTCTTTATTCTTCCTTTGAACCAAATTATCGAATCCTTGCGTCCCGCTCCGCACGATATCAAAACGATCGCCGACGCGAGTCGCGTGCTGCATATCCAGAATGAATACTTGCCCGTGCTGGCGCTGCACCAGTTGTTTGCGGTACCCAAAGCCGTGAGTGATCCGTCGCAAGGGATACTCGTTCTCCTGGAAGCAGAAGGCACACGATTTGCGCTGCTGGTAGATGATCTGGTCGGCCAACAACAGGTCGTGATGAAAAGTTTGGAAGAGAATTATCACAGGGTCGAGGGCATCCTCGGCGCAACCATTTTGGGCAACGGCAAAGTCGCGTTGATTCTGGATGTAGCCGCACTGCCGCGTCTAGCCAAAAACGGCGTGAGCCGACACAGACTTAAGGAGAGCAACATGGATCGGTTTGGAAAAACAGCCGTCGAGACGGCCGATATTGCGCAACAGGAATTTTTGACGTTTACGCTGGGTAACGAGGAATATGGCCTTGATATTATGAAAGTACAGGAGATTCGCAGCTATGACGGCATCACCAAAATCCCCAATGCGCCAAATTATCTCCAAGGGGTAATCAATTTGCGCGGCGTCATCGTGCCCATCGTCGATATGCGGATGAAATTCAATCTGAATAAAATCGATTACAACGAATTTACGGTCGTTATCGTGCTGAACTTCTCCGGACGAACGATGGGCTTGGTAGTAGACACCGTGTCCGACGTCATCGGGATGAGTCAGGACGAGATCAAACCTGCGCCCGAATTCAGCAAACTGATTGCGACCGAGTATCTGCTTGGCCTGGCGGCAGTAGAGCAGCGCATGGTAATTCTGATCGATATTGAACGGCTAATGACGCATCAGGAGTTAGCCGAATTGGGCGACGTTCCGGTGCAAACGAGGGAGGTGGAACATGTTTAAACGCGATATGACAATCGGCATGAGACTTAGCGTATGGTTCGCGCTGATGGGCGTAATCATGGTAGGCATCGGCGTTCTCGTCTTAATACAGGTCGGCAATCTGGTGGCTGTGCCACCGGCGCAAGTGGCCGAATCTGTCGCTGGCATCCAGCGCTGGATTCTGATCGCGCTGGTCCTGGTTTTTATTATCGGCAGTGCGTTTGCCTTCCTGTTTACACGCGCGCTTACGCGGCCTTTGCGGAAAGCAGTAAGCGTTGCAGAAAAAGTAGCGGCGGGCGATCTGCGCAGTGATATCGAAGTCAGCGGCCATGATGAGACAGGTCAACTTTTGTCTGCGCTTAAACACATGAATCAGAATCTCGGACAAATCGTGTGGGATGTTCGTCAAAACGCGGAATTCATGCTCACCGGCGTCAAAGAAATTGCTATCGGCAATCTGGATCTTTCACAACGCACGGAAGAGCAGGCCTCTTCGCTAGAGGAGACCGCGTCGAGCATGGAAGAATTGGCCGCCGCGATGCGCGGTAACGTAGAGGATTCGCAACACATTAATAAGCTTGCCAGTGGCACCAGCAAAGTGGCGACGAATGGCTCGCATATCGTGGGAAAAGTGGTAGAGACCATGGCCGCGATTAACGAAAGCTCCAAGAAAATCGTCGACATTATCGGGGTGATCGAAAGCATTGCATTTCAGACAAACATCCTGGCTTTAAATGCAGCAGTCGAAGCTGCGCGAGCCGGTGAGCAAGGCCGGGGATTTGCTGTCGTTGCCTCGGAAGTGCGCAATTTGGCACAGCGCTCGGCAGAAGCAGCCAAGGAAATCAAAACGTTGATTGGCGACTCGGTGGATAAGATAAAAAATGGCGCCAAACTCGCAGAAGAGGCGGGGCATGCGATGGACGATATCAACGTGAGTATTGGCCTCGTGGTCAATTTCATGAGCGACATTTCGACGAGCGTCATGGAACAAACCAGTGGTGTCGAACAGGTAAACCAGGCGCTGGCCCAGATGGACGAAATTACCCAGCAAAATGCCGCCTTGGTTGAAGAGGCGGCAGCGAGTGTCGCGTCGCTCGAAGAACAGGCGCACACACTCGACCGTTCGGTTAGCGTGTTCAAATTATATGATTCGTACTATCAGACGCAGACCCAAAGCGATCCGCATTTCGGCGCAGACAAAAATAGGGCTTCTGCGGCACCGCCCGCGCAGCCACAACGTCTTGTGCAACGTGCCCGTCCCCGGCCTGCACTGCGGCCGATTGCGCCGAAGGCGAATGACGCTGCCCATGCGGACGATAAAGACGGAGATTGGAAAGAATTTTAGGCGCTTATGCTTGAGCCGCTCCACTCACGTTTCCAGCGGGAGTTTCCGTTTACCTTGCACGATTTCAACCGCGTTTGCGCGCTGATTTATCGCCAAGCCGGCATTCATCTCAAAGAAAGTAAGCAACATATGGTGTACAGCCGGTTAGCGCGGCGTCTACGCGCAACCGGCAAATCATCGTGTCACGACTATCTCGATTATGTTGAGCACGACGAGATTGAAAGGCAAAACTTTGTCAATGCGCTGACGACAAATATGACGGCATTTTTCCGTGAACCGCACCATTTTTCGATATTGGCGGCGCATCTGAAAAGTCTCGCCAGCGCAGAACCACGGCGCGTTTTAAGCCTTTGGTCCGCAGCCGTCTCGAGCGGGGAAGAGGCCTATTCCATGGCGATGACCGCGGTGGAAGTATTTGGAACGCTCACGCCGCCGGTAAAAATTCTAGCGACGGACATCGATACCCAAGTGCTTAAGACGGCTGAAAAGGGCGTGTTTACGCGCGAGCGCGTGGAGAAACTTTCAGCAGAGAATCTGAAGCGTTTTTTTCTTAAGGGCCAGGGCACACACGACGGCTTTGTCAAAATCCGGCCTGAGCTGCGCAGCATGATTACATTTCGCCAGTCGAATCTACTCGCTTCCGATTGGCAGGTAAGTGGCCTGTTCGACGCGATCTTTTGCCGCAATGTCATGATCTATTTCGATAAGCCCACGCAATATCGAATTCTAGAACGGTTCGTCCCGTTACTGCGTCCTCATGGACTGCTGTTTGCCGGTCATTCCGAAAACTTTCATCACGCAGGCCGGTTTTTTAGCGCCTGCGGAAAGACCGTATATCGCATCGCCGCTTGCGCTGAGAAACGAGAAGCGATAGATGGTTAAAGCCAGCGCCGAGAAATATGCCTTTGACGAAATTACGGTGAGACCGATTCTCTACCGTGACCGCGGCTTCGATATGGATGCCGCTAAAATCACACCAGGCCAATATTTTGTCACCTCCCGCGATATGGTGATCGTGACCGTGCTCGGCTCCTGTGTCTCCGCTTGCATCCGTGATTCGAGAACCAAAATCGGCGGGATGAATCACTTCATGCTGCCCGAGCGCGGCGGAGCGCCCGATAGCCCGTTGAGCCCATCGGCGCGCTATGGGGCTTATGCGATGGAAGTCTTGATCAATCAACTGATCAAGCGCGGCGCGCGGCGCGAAACCCTTGAAGCAAAAGTGTTCGGTGCCGGCAAGGTACTGGCCGGAATGGGCGATATCGGCCAACGCAACGCGCAATTCGTGCGTGAGTATCTGAAGTTGGAAAAGATCGCGCTGTTGGCCGAAGATCTCGGCGATATCCATCCCCGCAAAGTCTATTTCTTTCCGCATTCCGGGCGCGTGTTGGTTAAACAACTCCGTTCCGTGTCCAATCAGACGATTATTACGCGGGAGAAAGCTTATTCCCGCAGTCTCGATACCAGCCAGCCTGGTGGCGACGTGGATTTGTTCTAATGCCAATACGCGTCTTGATCGTTGATGATTCAGCTGTCATGTGCGAAATTTTGGGCGATATTATTCGCCGCGAGCCTGACATGGAAGTGGTCGGCTATGCCGACGATCCACTTATCGCGCGTGAGCAAATCAAGACGCTGAATCCTGATGTCGTGACTTTGGACATCGAAATGCCGCGCATGGACGGCATTACTTTTCTTGAGAAATTAATGCGGCTTCGTCCGACGCCGGTGGTAATGATCTCGGCGTTAACCGAAGCGAACGCCAGTGCAACCTTGCGCGCATTGGAACTCGGCGCGATTGACTATGTCACCAAGCCGGCTGTGCTCGACGTCGATTATCTCCCGCACTATAGCCGGGAGATAGCAGAGAAAATACGTTTTGCCGCGAGCCGCAAGGAGTGGGTAGCGCGACGCCAATTCGAACTTGAAAAAACGCAAAATCTCGCGCGCTCGATCAGCGCTCGCGCCCAAAACGCGCAGCAATTGATTTTCATTGGGGCATCTACCGGAGGAATCGAGGCGGTAAAGAAAATTCTCGTGCAGATGCCGGTGGAATCGCCGCCAATAGTCATCGTGCAACATCTGCCGGACCTTTTTACCGCCGCCTTCGCCAAGCGCATGGATAATTTATGCGAGATTTCCGTGAAGGAGGCGGAGCATAACGACAAGCTGATTCCGGGTTGCGCCTATGTCGCGCCAGGCCATTCCCATGTCACCCTGGCTCGCGGCGCAAAGCATTTTGTGCTGCATTTGAATCAAGAGCCGCCGCTTAATCGTCATCGGCCTTCCGTCGATTATCTTTTTAAGTCTGTTGCAAAGCTTGCCGGGCCAAGCAGTATTGGCGTGCTGTTGACGGGCATGGGACGTGACGGCGCAGAAGGGCTGCTGGCGATGCGCAAAGCTGGCGCGTTTACCCTCGCGCAAGACGAAGAAAGCTGTGTCGTGTTTGGGATGCCGCGTAGTGCGATTGAGATCGGTGCCGTCATGAAGGTTGTGCCCTTGCGCAATATAGCCGCGCAAATCGTTGCCTTATTGAATAGGGCATTGGAGAAATAGTATAGGCGAAGGCTGCTCTTTTTCCGCCCGGCACATGGTTGCGGGGCTGGATTGCCGGGAGGTTCAAGCCGTCGCGGGATCGGGGGAGCGAGGCAAATACACCGCGCAGGCCTTCACTCCAGCGCTGGCTGATCTGTGAAAAAATAGTTGTCGCTGTTGGTGATGCGGTATACGTGATCCAGGTTGATGCTGTCGCGCACGTAGCACGCCAGATCGATTGGCAAGCCTACCGCGATATTGCTGCGCATGGTCGAGTCGAACGAATTATTTGGTGAAAGGTTTGTTGTTTCAGTTGAGTGAAATTCAAATCAGGGAATATTGTTTCTGTAACCGGATTAGGCTACCACCTCTGCCAGTAAGCGATCGAGCATACGTTCCGCTTGGCTGCCGTAATTACCGCCGAATAGATTGAAGTGATTCAGGATGTGGTAAAAATTATACAAGGTCTTGCGTACGGTATAGCCGGCATCCAAGGGAAAGGCGGCCGCATAGGCGTCATAGAAACGCGCGGGAAAGCCGCCGAAGAGCTCGGTCATGGCGAGGTCCGCTTCGCGGTCACCGTAATACAGCGCCGGATCGAAAATCACCGGATTGCCCTGATAGTCCGTGCCCCAGTTGCCGCCCCATAAGTCGCCATGCAGCAAAGAGGCTTGCGGATGATACGTGGTGAAGAACAGCGGCAAGCATTCGATGAGCCGCTCGCCTTTATTCCCTAGGCGATAGCCCTTGCGTGCCACCAAATCGAGTTGGAAACGCAGCCGGCGCTCGGCGTAGAAGGCGATCCAATCGTCGCTCCAGGTATTGATTTGCAGTGTCGTGCCGATGGTGTTATCGCGGTGCCAACCGAAGCGCGGCATGCGGGTGCGATGCATTTCCGCTAGTTGCATGCCCAAGTGCTCCGCGCTGCGCGCATCGCCGCCGCGCATTTCAAGGTATTCCAGCACCAGATAGGCATGCTGCGCGGCCAGTCCGTGGCAGACCGGGCGCGGCGCGCGCAACGTGCGGCTAGCCAGGATTTCGTTCAGCCCCGCCGCTTCCGCTTCGAACATGGCCAATTTGTCGGCTTGATTGGTTTTGACGAAATAGCGTGTTGCGCCATCGTCGATCACGTAGGCGCTGTTGATGCAGCCACCGCCCACGCTGCGTTGCCGGCGCGCCTGAAACGGCGTGCCAGTGGTGCTGGCAATATGTTGGGAAATGGCGGTCCAAAGCGGCATGCGGCGATCTTAGCATGGGGCTTGCCGTCGCCGGCCACACCCTCTAAGCTGCAAGCTTCCATTGAAGGGGGAGACGTACCATGAAAAAATGCATTCTCGCGGGGTTATTAATTTTCGCCACCCTACTGGCGCAAGCCGCGCCCATGCCGGCGCCCAAAGTACAAAAAATAAACGCTCGCGTGTATGCGCTGCTTGGCCCGATGGAATTGCCTAATAAGCACAATCAAGGCTACATGGTGAACAGTACCGTGATCATCGGCGACAAAGGCGTGATTTTGGTCGATACCGGATTCAGCGATGAAATCGGTAAGCACTTGGCGCAAGCCATTGCCAAGCTCACGCCCAAGCCGGTCACGCATATCATCAACACCCATCACCACGGCGATCACACGCTCGGCAACATTGCCTTCAAAGGCGCGGAAATTATCAGCACCCAGGAATGCAAAGCGCTGGTGGAGAAGACAGGTTATGAATGGATCGACCAAGTCCAGAACATGACCGGCCTGAAATTTCCTCACACCAAGCCGGTACCGGCAAGCGTAACGGTGGCGCAAGATACGCGCACCGAACGCGTGATCGATGGCGTCAAACTGGTGCTGTGGGCCCCTAAGGGCTCGCATACGCCGGGGGACCTGATGGTTTATTTGCCCGACGACGGCGTGCTGATCGCGGGAGATATCCTGACCAACCGCGTGACGCCGAGTTTTCGTGACGGGTTTGTGAAAACCTGGATTGGCACCCTGGAGGCAATTCAGAAAACCCCAGCCAAGGTATTCGTGCCGGGGCATGGCCCGCTCATGACCAAGGCCGATGTGGCCGCCATGCATCAGCGCATGGCCAGTTTATACGCCGGGGTGGAGGTGGGCTACAAAAAAGGCTTAAACGACGCCGAGATTCGTAAAACGCTGGACTTGTCGCAGTGGAAGACGATGGCTCTTTTCGACGAGAACATGGGCGGCGATATCAACCGCACGTATTTAGAAGTCGAAGCGGCGAATTTTTAGAGCATGGGTACGCCGATGGCAAAACCATGCCGCGCGAGTAAGTTGAGCGTGGGACGGATGCTTTGTGCGACAAATTCGATACGCGCCGGATTGTGGCGCGCGAGCGTGCGCCACGCATGCCCTGGCGTTAAGCCCGACAGTTCGTAGATTTCCGCGCGCGGCAGGTAAAAGGTCTGGGCGAATTGCGCGATCAAGCGCCGCGCCACAGGCGCGAGTAGGGCGCGGGTGAACGTGGAAGTCCGCGCCAATCCTTGCTCCAAGGCATTGCGCGCGCGCGCGATGTGGCGTGCTTCATCCATGATATGCAGCCGGCACATTTGTGCTACGAGTGGATTAATGGTGCCGCCTTGTGCGCGCACATGGCGGTTCAAGCGGTCGGGCACGGCTTCGCCGATGACCGCGGCCAGCCAAAACAGCATCGAATGCGCCGGCGCGTGGCGGCCCAAAAAATCGGCCAGCCAGGGACGATGAAAATTCCCGGGCGGCAAATACAATCCGCTTTGCCCCATCAATTTCAGAAACATCAAACTGTGCCCGGCCTCCTCGCGTATTTCGTGCAGATTGTAGGCATGCTCCGCCAGCGAATCGGGGTACTTCAGCGCTTTGCCGAGGCGCCCGATGAAGAGGCCTTCCAGCCATAAGCCGGCTTGAATGAAATTGACGAATTCGTACTGCGATAAGCGGCGCTGTACGGTTTCCGGTTGGCGTTCGAATGCCGGCAATCCCGCGAGCGAGAGCGCGGAAAACGGCAGCCAAAAATCATCCAGGCTGAGCATTTTCCATGGCAACTGCGTCAGCGGGTCGTGATACGGCTCGCTGTTGACGCCGAGTTGTTTGAGAAGCGGAGCATCGAGCTTAGGCATCGGGCGCTATCCCCAGAAGATTCCATTATGCGATCAATGTGCTAGTGCAGCCGAGTTGCCCGGCAAGACGTAATCGTTTATCCTTGCCGGCCTTTCGGAGAGGTGGATGAGCGGTTTAAGTCGCACGCCTGGAAAGCGTGTTTAGGGTAATACCCTAACGCGGGTTCGAATCCCGCCCTCTCCGCCAAGCGCGATCCGCGGATGGTGATACTCAGTGGTGGTGATGTCCATGTTCTCCATGCGCGTGTCCATGTGCAATTTCTTCCGCTGAAGCAGGACGCACATCGGTGACGGTGCAGGTGAATTTGAGGGTTTGCCCGGCGAGGGGATGGTTGCCGTCCACGACTATCGTATCGTCGGTGATTTCGGTGACGGTGTAGAGCAGCATATCCTGGCCGTCGTCGGATTCGCCCTCGAACTGCATGCCGATTTGCACGTCCGGCACGGGGAAGCGATCTTTGGGTTCCACGCGCACCAGTTCCGCATCATATTCGCCGAAGGCATATTCCGGCTGCAGGGTAAGGGTAAGGGATTCACCGGCGTTTTTGCCTTGCAGCTCGGCTTCTACCGTGGGAAAGATATTGTCGTAGCCACCATGCAGGTAGCTGATGGGTTCGTCGGTTTGCTCCAGTACTTTGCCGGCACTGTCGGCAAGTTGATAAGTGATGGAGACAATACTGTCTTTGATAATTTGCATATAAGGGGTCTCAGCTTAAGTCCCGCGCGGCCGCGACATGGGCTTTGCAAGGGGGGTAGACGCAATTGCGACGAGCGTCACGCGGCTATTCTACAGTGCCTTGATGAGTTTAAGAACCTCCTGCGCATGGCCCTTGGCGGTAACGCCGTAAAGCGCATGGCGCAGGATGCCTTTTTTGTCGATGATGAAAGTGGAGCGCACGATGCCCATTTTCTTCACGCCGTCTTTTTCCTTTTCCTGCCAGACGCCGTATTTCTTGCAGGCTTCGGCTTCCGTATCGGCCAACAGCCGCACCGCTAAGCCGTGCTTGTCGCGGAATGCCGCATGGCTCATGCAATCGTCGCGCGATACGCCCAGCACGACGGTATCCAGGTTGCGCAGTTCGTCATCGAGGTCGCTGAATTCGATGGCTTCGATGGTGCAGCCCGGCGTATCGTCCTTGGGATAGAAATACAGTACGACATGCTGCCGGCCCTTGTAGTCGGCGAGCTTGATGCTTTCCATATCCGCATCGGGGAGGGTGAAGTTCGGTGCCGCATGGCCAATTTGCAACATTCATGTCTCCTGGCAATCGAAGAGGATTCTAACGCATTTGCGCCAGCGCACAAGCAAGCCGCCGTATCCATGCGACAAGCGATTTGCGTGCCATCACGGGCTATAATCGCCAGATGAATATTGAAATACTCAATGGCCTGACAGCCGAACAGTTCCTGACCGGGTATTGGCAGAAAAAACCGCTGTTGATCCGGGATGCATTCCCCGGCTTCCGCGATTTTGTTACCTTAGAGGCGCTACAATCACTGGCGCGGAATGAGGATGTGCAATCGCGCCTGGTGATCGAGCGCGATGGCGCATGGGCGGTGAGGCCTGGGCCACTGAAGGCCGGCGACTTTCGCGGCCTGAAGCGTGCGCGCTGGTCACTCTTGGTGCAGGGCATCGATCAGTTATTGCCGCAAGGCCGGGCGCTGCTATCGCGCTTTGATTTTATTCCGCATGCCCGGCTCGATGATTTGATGGTGAGCTTCGCGCCGAAAGACGGCGGAGTAGGGCCGCATTTCGATTCTTATGATGTGTTCCTGCTGCAAGGCCAAGGACACAAGCTGTGGCAAATCAGCGCGCAAGCGGATACGGAGCTGATACCCGATGCACCGTTACGCATCTTGCAGCGCTTTAAACCGGAGCAGGAGTGGATACTCGGCCCGGGCGATATGCTGTATTTGCCGCCGCGCTATGCGCATCACGGCATCGCGCTGAACGATTGTTTGACCTACTCGATCGGTTTTCGCGCCGCATCGAACCAAGAGTTGATGACGCAATTTCTGGTTTTTCTCCAAGATCGAGTGAATATGCAAGGCATGTATGAAGACCCCGATCTCCGGCCGCAGGCGCACCCGGCGGAAATTGGCGCGGGCATGATCGCCAAAGTGACCGCGCTGATCGGTAAGCTCGCCTGGAACCGCGACGATATCACACAATTTCTCGGCGTTTATCTTACCGAACCCAAGCCGCATGTTTTTTTCGACGCCCCGGCGCGTCCGCTGTCACGCGCCAAATTCCAAGCGGCAGCAGCCAAGCGCGGCGTGCGCTTGGCACTCAAATCGCAAATGCTGTTTGCCGGTGAGGATCTATTTATCAACGGCGAGCAGGTGCGCGCACAGGGGGCGACACGGTCGCTATTCATGTTGTTGGCGGATCAGCGTGTGTTGCCCGGCCCCGTAGCCATGCCGGATGCGGGAATGGATAGACTGTATGACTGGTATCAAGCCGGGTATGTCGAATTGGGCGCATCTTAGTCATGCACGATGAAACCCCTTTTATTCAGCACTTTTCCGGTATAGCTGAATACCAGCAGGCGCTGGATGCAGTGATCGAGCACGCGCGGCATACGCTCCATCTGTTCGATTTCGACCTGCACGATGGCGGCTGGAATAGCCCGCAGCGCTATGCGCGCTTGAAACGGTTCTTGCTTGCCAGCGCTCATAACCGCTTGCATATCGCGTTGCACAGCGTGGATTACGTGAGCCGCAATTGTCCGCGCATGCTGAATCTGCTGCGCGAACACAGTTATGCGGTGTTTATCCACCAGACCAATGCGGAAGCGCGCGCGGCTTTCGATCCCGTGCTGATCGGCGACGATGCGCATTACGCGCACCGCTTTCACTTCGAACAGCCACGCGGCGAATACGTGCTGAATGATCTGGCCAAGACACAAGGCTTGATTCAGCGCTTTGACGAAATTTGGCAGGCATCCGCTTTGGCGGTGTCTGCGACGACCTTAGGGCTTTGATCGATGGTTTTCGTTGCCCATTCCATGAGCAATAGCGGGGAGGTGTTCGATCGCACCGCGTGGCTGGATTCGCTGCGCGCGGCCTACGATGCCCCCGCGCTGGAGGTGATCGCTCGGGCACTTGCGCTGGTAGCGGGCAGTGCGAGCTTCGAGCATGCGCTGGGCACCGCCACGGTGCTGGCTAACTTGCGCATGGATTATCAAACCGTCGCCGCGGCGTTGGCCGCGCATGCGCCGGAAAGTGGCGATCCGGAAGCCTTGCGTGCCGCGCTCGGTGCCGCTGTGGCGCGCTTGGTGCAGGGCGTGAATCGCATGGGGCGGCTGCACCGCGCCGGCATGGATGTCACGCTCGACGAAGGCAAGAAAGAACTGGTCAATCAAGCCGAGTCGCTGCGCAAGATGCTGCTGGCGATGGCCGAAGATGTGCGCGTGGTATTGATTCTGCTCGCCGATCAAGTGCAGTTATTGCGCAGCCTGGTACAGGCCGATGATCCGGCGCGCGAGCGCGCGGCGCAAGAGGCACAGGAAATTTTCGCACCCTTGGCGAACCGGCTCGGCATCTGGCAAATCAAGTGGGAGATGGAAGATCTGGCGCTGCGCATACTCGAGCCCGCGCTATACAAAAAAATGGCCAAACTCCTGGATGAACGCCGGGTGGATCGCGAAGACTACCTGACCCAAGTGATTACCACTTTACGCGGCGAGTTAGCGCAAACCGGCATGCACGGCGAAGTCAGCGGGCGTCCCAAGCACATCTATAGCATCTGGCGCAAAATGCAATTGAAGCATTTGGATTTCGATCAAGTGTACGACGTGCGCGCGGTGCGCGTGCTGGTCAACGATATGAAAGATTGCTACACCGTGCTCGGCATGGTGCACGGCTTGTGGCAGCCGATCCCGGGCGAGTTCGACGATTACATTGCCCATCCCAAGCCCAACGACTATCGCTCGCTGCATACGGCGGTCATCGGTCCCGAGGGGCGTGCGCTGGAAGTGCAGATACGCACTTTCGATATGCATAGCCACGCGGAATTCGGGGTGGCGGCGCATTGGCGCTATAAAGAAGGCGTGCAAGCAACGCGCGGCTTCGATGAAAAAATCGCTTGGCTACGGCAATTGCTGGCATGGAAGGATGAGGTCGCCGATGCCGGCGAGTGGGTGGAGCAATTCAAGACCGAGTTGTTTCAGGATCGCGTCTATGTGCTGACGCCGCAAGGCAAGGTGATCGATTTGCCGCAAGGCGCAACGCCTTTGGATTTCGCCTATGCGCTGCATACCGATCTCGGCCACCGCTGCCGCGGCGCGAAAGTCGACGGCAGCATCGTGCCGCTGACCTATAAACTCAAGAATGCGCAGCGCATCGAAATTCTCACCACGAAGCAGGGCGCGCCCAGCCGCGATTGGCTCGCGCCGGATTTTCTCGCCACCGCGCGTGCGCGCGCCAAAATCCGGCAGTGGTTCAACCAGCAGAACTTCGAGCAAGACTTGGCGCAGGGGCGCGATATTTTGGAGCGCGAACTGCATCGTTTGGGGGTCACCGGCTTCAATCAGGAAAAGCTCGCGCAGAAATTTCATTTTTCGCGCCCGGAAGAATTTCTCGCCGCGCTCGGGCGAGGCGAGATCACGCCCAATCAAACCGCCTTGGCGATCCAAGATCTCGCTGAACGCAAGCCCAAAGAAGCCGTGCCGGTATCCGCGCCCAAGCGTGAACGGGCGCGCACGGTCAAAGGCGATGTGATCATCGAAGGCGTGGGCAGCCTGCAAGTCAGCTATGGCAAATGCTGCAAGCCGGTGCCGCCCGACCCTATCGTCGGCTATATCACGCAAGGCCGCGGCGTGGTGGTGCATCGCCAGGATTGCGGCAATGTCACGCGGATTACCGATGCGCGCCGCCCGCGTTTGCTCGCCGCCAGTTGGAACAGCGGCGCCAATGTCTTGCATGTGGTGGAGCTCGCGGTGCAGGCGTACGATCGGCAGGGCCTATTGCGCGACATCTCCGCCGCGCTGGCGACGGAAAAAATCAACGTTATCGGCGTGAAGTCCGAAACCGCGTCGGGCGTGGCCGATATGCGCTTTACGCTGGAAGTGCGCGACCTGGTTCAAATGAGCCGGGTGCTGGCGGAGATTAAAAAAGTGGGTAGCGTAAAAACGGCGCGACGCATTGCATAGCGGCTGGCGGGAACCCGGTGTTTTATTTGAGTATCGGGGATGTTGCCCGTATAATGGCCCCCGCTTAGGCGCGTAGCTCAGCTGGTTAGAGCATCACCTTGACATGGTGGGGGTCGTTGGTTCGAGTCCAATCGCGCCTACCAACTTTTTGCACGAGAAGTCAGACGACGCGAGTCTTCTGGCTTCTGTTGTTTTCAGACACGGAATTCTAGGCCCTGCTTATGCCCATCATTCGCTTGCCCGATGGCTCGGAACGCACGTTCGATCACCCGGTGACGGTCGCCGAAGTGGCGGCGTCGATTGGCGCTGGATTGGCGCGCGCGGCATTGGCGGGCCGGGTGAACGGCAAGCTGGTCGATACGTCGTTTAAAATCGAGAACGACGCCGATCTCGCCATCGTGACCGACAAAGACGCAGCGGGCTTGGACGTCATCCGCCATTCCACCGCGCATCTTTTGGCGCAAGCGGTCAAACAGCTTTTCCCCGAGGCGCAGGTGACGATCGGCCCGGTGATCGAGGACGGCTTTTACTACGATTTTTCGTATAAGCGGCCCTTTACGCCCGAAGATCTGGCGGCCATCGAAAAGAAAATGGCGGAGATTGCGAAGAAAGATCTGCAAGTAAGCCGCACGGTGATGGAGCGTTCGGATGCGATTCAGTTCTTCAAAAACCAGGGTGAGCATTACAAGGCGCAGATCATCGAGTCTATCCCCGGCGATGAGGCGATTTCGCTCTACGGCCAAGGCGATTTCATCGATCTCTGCCGCGGCCCGCATGTGCCGTCCACAGGCAAACTGAAAATCTTCAAGCTCATGAAGGTGGCCGGCGCGTATTGGCGCGGCGATTCACGCAACGAGATGTTGCAGCGCATCTATGGTACCGCTTGGACCAAGAAAGAAGATCTCGAACTCTATTTGCATCGGCTGGAAGAAGCCGAGAAGCGCGACCACCGCAAACTGGGCAAGCAGCTCGATCTGTTCCATCTGCAAGACGAAGCGCCGGGCATGGTGTTCTGGCACCCCAAGGGTTGGGTGATTTGGCAGCAGATCGAACAATACATACGCAAGCAGTTGACCGACCACGGCTATCAGGAAGTGCGCACGCCCATGGTGATGGATCGCGTGCTATGGGAAAAGTCCGGGCACTGGGAAAACTACCGCGAGAATATGTTTACCACCGAATCGGAAAAGCGCGACTACGCGGTAAAACCGATGAATTGCCCCGGCCATATTCAGATTTTCAACCAAGGCTTGAAGAGCTATCGCGATTTACCCTTGCGCCTGGCCGAATTCGGCTCGTGCCACCGCAACGAGCCCTCCGGCGCGCTGCACGGCATTATGCGCGTGCGCGGTTTCGTGCAGGACGATGCACATATTTTTTGTACCGAAGACCAGATTCAGGGCGAAGTCGGCGCCTTCATCGACCTGCTGCTCAAGGTTTATAAAGATTTTGGTTTCGACGAGGTCGGCATAAAGCTCTCTACCCGCCCGGAAAAACGGGTCGGTTCGGACGCGGTGTGGGATAAGGCCGAGGTGGCTCTGGATGCGGCGCTCAAGGCCAAGGGTTTGGCCTTCGATCTACAGCCGGGGGAGGGCGCATTCTACGGCCCCAAAATCGAATTCGCGCTCAAGGATTGCCTGGGCCGGGTGTGGCAATGCGGCACCATTCAGCTCGATTTTTCCCTGCCGGAGCGCTTGGGCGCCGCTTATGTGGCCGAGGATAACAGCCGGAAAATCCCAGTAATGCTGCACCGGGCCATTTTAGGCTCGCTCGAACGCTTCATCGGCATGCTCATCGAACACCATGCCGGGGCTATGCCCTTGTGGCTCGCGCCGGTGCAAGCGGTATTGATGAATATCACCGATAGCCAGGCCGATTATGTGGCAAAAGTCGCCGAAGAAATGCGGGCAAATGGGCTGCGCGTCGAAACAGACTTGAGAAATGAGAAAATAACCTATAAAATACGGGAACATAGTTTGCAAAAGCTGCCCTATCAAGTCATCGTGGGTGACAAAGAGGTGCAGGCAAACAAGGTAGCCGTGCGTAACCGTAAGGGTGAAGACCTGGGCCAGGTGTCCGTGGCCGAGTTGATCGATAAGCTCATACGGGAACAAAACGCGAAAGCGTAACGGCTGAATTCGACGAGGAGCCCGCCGGTGTATGCGGCGGGCTCCTCGTTTCAACTTGATTGGAGGTTTCTGCTATCGCTCAGGAAAAAGACGCGCGCGTGAATGAAGAGATCACGGCGCCGGAAATTCGTCTCATCGGTGTGGAAGGCGAGCAAATTGGCGTTGTTACCTTACAGCAAGCGATGGTGCTGGCTGAGGAAAAAGAAATTGATCTCGTCGAGATCGCCCCGACTGCCCAACCCCCGGTTTGCCGCTTAATGGATTATGGTAAATTCAAATACCGGGAAAGCAAAAAGAAGCACGAGGCGAAGCTGAAGCAGAAGCAGATTCAAGTCAAGGAAGTGAAGTTTCGTCCGGGAACGGACGAGGGAGATTATCAGGTAAAACTACGCAACCTGATACGTTTCCTGGAAGAGGGTGACAAGACCAAAATCACGCTGCGCTTTCGCGGCCGGGAAATGACCCATCAAGAGCTGGGATATAAGCTCTTGAAACGGGTCGAAGCCGATCTGGCCGAACATGGCCAGGTCGAGCAGTTTCCGCGCTTGGAAGGACGGCAAATGGTGATGGTTCTCTCGCCTTCTAAAAAGCTCAAGCCGGAAAAAAAGGCAGCGGAATAACGCTTCCTGTCGGCAGACACCGGACTTGAATATTGATTAACGAATGCGGAGTAATTGCAAATGCCGAAAATGAAGACCAAAAGCGGTGCGGCCAAGCGTTTTAAAGCGCTGGGCAGTGGCGCCGTGAAACGGACGCATGCCAACCTGCGTCACATCCTCACCAAGAAGACCACCAAGCGCAAGCGTCAACTGCGCGGAATGACTTCGGTTCATGCAACGGATGCGCGTCGTGTGCGCGCCATGTTGCCCTACGCATAAGGAGAGATCGCTATGCCTAGAGTCAAACGTGGTGTCACCGCGCACGCGCGGCACAAAAAAGTTCTCGATTTAGCCAAGGGTTATCGCGGCCGCCGGGGTAATGTTTATCGCGTCGCTAAAGAAGCGGTGATGAAAGCGGGGCAATATGCCTATCGCGATCGCCGTCAAAAGAAGCGTCAGTTCCGCGCTTTGTGGATCGCCCGGATCAATGCCGGTGCGCGCGAATGCGGCATTACCTATAGCCGATTTATGAATGGCCTGAAACGGGCCATGATCGAAATCGACCGCAAAGTATTAGCCGATCTTGCCGTATTCGACAAACCGGCGTTTGCTAAGATTGCGGAGCAAGCCAAGGCCAGCCTCGCTGCCTGAGTAAGCAAGTCAAAAAAAGGAGGCGGAGACGCCTCCTTTTTTATTTCCAGAGACACTATGTTTGCACTCGAAAAACTCGATGCCATTGTTAAGGAAGCGCTCGACGCGCTTGCGGGTATTGCTGTTGCCGCCGAGTTGGAGCAAGCCAAGGCGAAGTGGCTGGGCAAGACCGGCGCATTGACCGAATTGCTTAAAAGCCTGGGCAAGCTCTCGAACGAGGAGCGTCCTGCCGCGGGCGCGCGCATCAATATCGCCAAGCAGCAAATCGAAGCGGCGCTGAATGCGCGACGCGACGCGATCAAAGCACAAGCATTGGAACAACAACTGGCGCAAGAAGCATTGGATGTGACCTTGCCCGGACGCGGCTTGGGCGCGGGCGGTTTGCATCCGGTAACGCGCACCCTGAGCCGTATCGAAGCGCTGTTTCGCTCCATCGGATTCGATGTGGCGGACGGCCCTGAAATCGAAACCGATTTCTACAACTTCACCGCGTTGAATATTCCCGAAAATCATCCGGCGCGTGCCATGCACGACACTTTCTATGTGGACGACAAGCACGTCCTGCGTACCCACACCTCACCGGTGCAAATACACTACATGCAAAACCATCGGCCGCCGCTGCGCATCATCGCGCCGGGACGTGTCTATCGTTGCGATTCCGATGTGACGCACACGCCGATGTTCCATCAAGTGGAAGGTTTGTGGGTGGACGAGCACGTGAGCTTTGCCGAATTGAAAGGTGTGCTGACCGATCTCATGCAACGTTTCTTCGAGCGCGAGCAGTTAAGCATGCGCTTCCGTCCGTCATTTTTCCCCTTCACCGAACCTTCGGCGGAAATGGATATCGGCTGCGTGATGTGCGAAGGCAAGGGCTGCCGCGTGTGCTCGCACACCGGCTGGCTCGAAGTGCTGGGCTGCGGCATGGTGCATCCCAACGTGCTCGAACATGTGAATATCGACAGCGAAAAATACATCGGATTCGCGTTTGGCTTGGGTGTCGAGCGCTTGGCGATGCTGCGCTATGGCGTGAACGATCTGCGTTTATTCTTCGAGAATGATTTGCGGTTTTTGAAACAATTTAATTAATCACGGCATATCTCTTCCAAAGAACTCCGTGGTGAAAACAGAAAATGAAATTCTCCGAAAACTGGCTGCGTACTTACGTTAACCCGCCGCTCAGCAGCGAAGCGCTGGCGCATGCCTTGACCATGGCCGGTCTCGAAGTGGAGGCCTTGGAGCCTGTCGCACCGCCGTTCGCTCATGTGGTGGTGGGCGAAGTGAAGTCGCTGGCCAAGCATCCCGATGCCGACCGCCTCCATGTCTGCGAAGTGGATGTGGGCGAGGCGAGGTTTTTGCAAATTGTCTGTGGCGCAGCCAATGTGCATGCGGGTGCCAAAGTACCCTGCGCGTTGGTTGGGGCGCATTTGCCTAAGATCACGATCAAGCAAGCCAAAGTGCGTGGCGTCGAATCCTTCGGCATGCTGTGCTCGGAACAAGAACTGGGTTTAGCCGCAGCCTCTTCCGGCTTAATGTTATTGCCGGCCGATGCCCCGGTGGGCCTATCCCTCCGCGATTATCTCGCGCTCGACGACCGCTTGTTTACGCTCAAACTCACGCCGAATCGTAGCGATTGCCTGAGCGTAAGCGGGATTGCGTGCGAAGTCGCCGCGATAACGGGCAGTCCTTTGACGCCACCTGCAATCGAAGTCGTGGCAGCGGCACACAACGATACTTTAGCTGTCGATGTACTCGCGCCGGCCGCTTGCCCGCGTTATTGCGGCCGCATTGTATGCGGCGTGAATGTGCAAGCGCCGACGCCGGATTGGATGGTACGGCGTTTGACGCGCAGCGGCTTACACGCCATCAACGCAGTCGTGGATGTGAGCAATTATGTGATGCTTGAATTAGGTCAGCCGCTACATGCTTTTGATCTCGCCAAACTGTGTGGCGGCATCACGGTGCGCATGGCTAAAGCGGGCGAGCAAATCACCTTGCTCAACGATCAAATCGCCACTTTGCAGCCCGATATGCTGATTATCGCCGATGACCAGCGCGCGGTGGCGCTGGCCGGGATTATGGGCGGCGCGGAAACCGCCGTGGACGATACAACACGCGATATTTTCTTGGAAGCCGCCTTCTTCAGCCCCGATGCCATTGCAGGACGCGCGCGGCGTTTGGGGCTTTCGACCGATTCTTCCCATCGTTTCGAGCGCGGTGTGGATTTTGCCGCCACCCGCGACTGCCTCGAACGGGCGGTGCAATTGATCGTGGAAATCTGTGGTGGCGCACCCGGCCCGGTCACGGAAGCGGCGCATGCCTTGCCGGTGCGCAATCCTATTCACTTGCGCGTTTCACGCGTGCGCAAAGTCCTGGGTCTGGATCTCGCACATAGCGATATCCAATCTTTGCTCGGGCGTTTGCAGTTCGATCTCGCCATGGACGGCAACGATTTCCGGGTCACGCCGCCGGCTTATCGTTTCGATTTGGCGATCGAAGAAGACCTCATCGAAGAAATCGCACGCTTATACGGCTACGACAACATTCCCGCCATTCCCCCGCGTGCGCGTCTCGATATGCTAGCGCGCCCGGATGCGGCGCGGACGGCGGAACAATTACGCGAGCATCTGGTGGCGCGCGATTACCAAGAAGTCATCACTTATAGTTTTGTCGAGCCGAGTTGGGAAGCGAATTTTGCGGGCAATTTAAGTCCTATCCTGCTGAAAAATCCGATTGCTTCGCATTTGAGCGCGATGCGCTCGACATTGTGGGGCGGGCTCGTGGATTGTTTGCGTTTCAACCTCAATCGCAAGCAGTCCCGGGTGCGAGTGTTTGAAATCGGGCGCGTGTTCAGTAGCGCTAAAGCGGGCTTTGAACAGCCATCCCATATTGCCGGGCTGTGTTATGGCCCGGCGCATCCCGAGCAATGGGGCGCGTCCGAGCGCGCCGTGGATTTCTTCGATGCGAAAGGTGATGTGGAGGCGCTGCTTTGGCCGGAAACGGCCAGTTTTACGCACGCGGCCCATCCGGCCTTGCACCCCGGCCAGGCGGCGCGCGTAAGCTTGGGCGGGGTAGCCGTCGGCTGGATTGGCGTGCTGCATCCGCGATGGGTGCAGCATTATGCCTTGCCGCAAGCGCCGGTACTGTTTGAGTTGGATTTAGCGGCGGCGCTTAGGTGTAAGCTCCCTAAATTCGTCGAAATTGCAAAATTTCCGCCAGTACGTCGCGATATTGCAGTCATCATCGATGAAAATATTACCTCGGAATCATTGCTGTCAGCCTTGCGCGAGGCCGCGCCGGCACAGGTCACGGAATTGGCTATTTTCGACCTCTATAGCGGCAAAGGCATTGATTCTGGTAAGAAAAGTATTGCATTTCGAGTATTAATGCAGGATACTCAAAAAACAATGACCGATCCGGAAGTCGATACGGTCATCACCCGCCTGACCCAGGTCCTGTCCGACCGTTTCGGGGCCAAACTCAGATCGTGAGGAGCGATAATGACCTTAACAAAGGCCGAGCTGGCAGACATGATTTTTGAAAAAGTAGGGCTCAATAAGCGTGAAGCGAAAGATATGGTTGAATCTTTCTTTGAAGAAGTCCGCCAAGCCCTGGAGCAAGGAGAGA
>Ga0315268_10002093_pt1 | contig 22794 bp, 26 predicted proteins | sample C1_top_MG_FD_204535 | JGI IMG/M metagenome (GOLD analysis project Ga0315268, IMG submission 204535) | Sediment microbial communities from Yellowstone Lake, YNP, Wyoming, USA - C1_top | ecosystem: Environmental > Aquatic > Freshwater > Lake > Sediment | place: USA: Wyoming | collected 2017-08-01 | reverse complement strand
CCTTGCCTAAGCCTGATAGACACAGAAATTTTGGACGGCGCCATGCACTTGACCTGTTATTTCAGGTCTTGGGATGCGTATGCTGGTTTGCCTGCCAATATTGCTGGGATTCAGTTGTTTAATGAGGCTTTTGTGGCTGAGCTTAACAGACGAGGCAATTTGGGCATTAAAACAGGTAAGTTGGTTTTTCACTCCAAAAACTGTCACATTTACGAGCGGCAGTTTAAACTCGTGGAGGACTTGCTGAAGCCTCAGAAAGAAGATAACAGGCGTAAGATGCTGGTTAAGCCTTGATTAGGCGTTTAAGAGTCCTATTCTTGTTAGTATGGCTTTAAGCTGTTTTAATGCTGGGCTGTCTTCTGGAAGCTTTAACAATGGTTGAGCGGTGAGGTTGTAGCGCATTACGTTTTCGTCTAGGGGAATGATGCCCGCATATTCGACGCCGATTTTTTGTGCTTCTTCTTTTAAAAGCGATTCCATTTCGGGTGGGAACCTGTTGCCGATTAGGTAGATTTTTTTGAGTTGTATGTGTACTTCTTTGGCGAGTTCCTTTATTCTCTTTGCGGTTTGGAGTCCCATGTGGCTGGTGTCGGTGACGATTATCATGGTGTCCACGTCGCGGTCGGTTCTGCGACTTAAATGCTCTAGTCCAGCTTCCATGTCCATGACGACGTAGTCGTAGTTTTTCATTAGAGTGTCTATTATGTGGGTTAAGAGATTATTGACTAAGCAGTAGCAGCCCTCGCCCTCGGTTCTACCCATAACAAGCAAGTCGAAGCCATGGCTCTCCTCCAAAACCTCAAACACCTTGGCTTCAAGCAAGTCACGCTTAGTCACTTCAGGCGGAAGCTCGCCCTTCTCAACCTGCCTCTTCAACTGAGTGGCTGACATGCCCACGGTTTTCGTGTACGGAATGCCCAGAACGTCTGCAAGGTTTGAGTCAGGATTGGCGTCTATGACTAAGAGACTTCCCTGCTTAGACTCGCTCAAAAGCCTCACAGTCAAGGCTGTAAGAGTAGTCTTACCCACACCGCCCTTGCCCGAAACAGAGATAACCAAACCTTTCTTCTGCGACATGTTACATTCATTCAATAGCCACTCAGCCTTCTTAAATAACCTTTTTCAAAACCATTTGTTTCTGGGAAAGTTTGTTGCTGGTAGAATAATAGAATAACAGCGGAGTACGGCTTCATTTATTTATGGCGCTGTCTGAGTTTATGGAGCTGTTACGGGAGATCCTTCAAATTGGTTGCCTTTTGCTGTGACGATTGCGAAACTGTACTGCGTTCCGCTATCGAAGGTGCTGATGACTTTGATTATCACTTGTTGACCTTGGGCTAAAGCGTACGGCAAGGCTGGAGCTTTAGGTGTTACCGATTGGCTGTTCACTTGGATTTGAACTATTGACGAATTCAGGGAAGATGTGTTCTTGACTGTCATATTGATATAAGCGTTGCTGGTTCCCCATGCGTAAGATGTAATCGTAAGTTGCTCCGTAGTAAAATGAAAGGGCTGAATGCTTGGACCGAACCAGCTGCTTATCAATGAATTGAAGAAGGCTGAGGACGCTATCGCTGTTCCCAATGTTAATCCTGATAGACAAGCAATAATGTAGATTATGGCTTTGTACTTCTTTTCCATATTTATCTAATCTCCGTTGGATTCACAATAATGAACGAAAGGTAGCTTAATATTTAAATCTTACGAATTACGACATCTCTTATTATCGATTGTAATTCTGTCTGCTTCCAAATAAAGGGAAGGTTAGGGTCTGCGTTATTTGCTAGCATTTAATGGTATTCGACGTATGAGAACCAACTATTCGAATTATGGACACCGTCTGGATACCAGCAACTCATCGAGAAATTCGGATCATTACATTTCCAATCCGGAACCCATGCTTGCCAATTATGGTTAAAGTCTGCTACTGTTATTTGCCACCAGTCACTTGCGGGATGCCCAGCTTGACCCGACAGAGGTTGTTTATACGATTCTATTGAAGATAAGAGGATACCTGCCCATGCCTGTATATAGGTGTGAGCATTGAACCAATGCCAATTGCCGCTATTCCCAATTTGTACTCCGCCACGCCAAGTGTAAGGATCAGTTTGGTTAAGGAAGAAATAATACCAAGTATCGCCAATAGTGCTCGTGTCCAACATATAATCGTCTTCGACGGCAGTGCCGTTCGCATCAATGTAAGTGAAGTATGCATAGTAAGATCTAGCCCACCAATTTCCAAATATGTCATAACTGTAAGATATAGCCAATCCCATTTCTGCAAGATTATATAGGTTCCCATTATTGTCCGTGTCTACAACGGCTAAAGCTGACCAATAGACTCTGGCAAAAGGATTCCAGTCATTTTCAAAATGGCATTCATACATTTTTCCCGATGCCTGTACTGCCGTTACTATGTGCCAAACATCTTTTGTCTGAATATTGACATATACACGAAGTTCACAATAAGTAACATAGATTACGCTGCTCGTTAGTGGCTCCATTCCTTGTTCTTGCGGTTCTTCGGGACCTAAGCCGTACACAAGCGCTATTCTAAAGTTGTTTATGTCTGTCCTAATATTAACGCCGTTATCATGGCGGATAAATTCAGAGACATCTGCTGAATAGCAATGGTAAGTAGAACTGTCTACGTAGATATCGGCAAGACAATACCGAGTGCTGTTAGGACCGCCATAAACGTCAAAACTGTCTGCCATTCCAGCTTTTTTGGCTTCGAAGTAGAGGGTTGCATTATCGAATCCGTCTGGATAGAAGCCTAAATCATCGAACGTAAAGTAACTTTCATTTCTTAGCTGTTGAGTCTTTATAGGTGTGGCAACATAGTTAACCGCTGGATTAGTGTCGTTATCGCTCAGGTATGGCATACTCCCAAATCTGCACCATCGTGTCTCCGTCATAGTGTGCCCATTGACTCTTAAACTATATCCACTGTGTTGAAGCCTTCCAACATACGAGCAATGACCGCCACCTGCGAATGCCGGGTGTATCAGTGTCAATCCTATGACCATTACTGCAATGAATAAACAACTTATCAAAAGCATTTTTCTTTCCATGTTTTCTCACCTCCTGCACTTTCAGTTGCAACGCCTTGTCGTCTGATGCATAAAAGAAGCCGGAAATGTTTCCCAAACACTGAGATGAGTGAAAGTGTTCATAGTGATTAGTTTGCCTTAACTCTCTCCCTTTCCATCTTTTTCATTCTCTTTATAAGACCTAGCGCTGGTAAGGATATTGAGGGAGTCGTAGAGTTGAAGTTGGAGCAGATCATCGCTTCTTCTTGTAGGCAAAAAATACTCCTCGCTCTTTCCAAGACTAGAACGACACATGTAACAAAACTCGTCCGCATCATCAACAGCACGTATAACCAAGTAGACCGCAACCTCCAAACATTGGAGAAGGAGGGCATAATCAAGACCACATACTACGGCCACGTGAGAATGATTGAGTTGATGACAAAAACCCAAAAGCTCAAGCCATCCTGAAAGCCCTTCACACATTAAACAGACCCATTCCGAATTACCAGAAATAGACGCGTTCCTCGCCTCTAGCTGCGAATTGATCAACCCCTGAATGAGACAACAGACCGCAATCAAAATAGAACATTTTTGCGGCGCATATTTGGATCCTAATAGAATAGTCTAGGCAGCGTGCCGAGAACGCACAGAGGGAACAGAAGGCATATGATAGCGCTATGCAGAAAACATACCTAGACTAGAGAAGGCGTGTGTGCTCACACAGAGAGAAAAGTCTAACCGCTATAACCTTGTTCTACATCAAAAACCTAAGCTAAAAATAGAAAAGAGAGGAGAGGCTGTTATTTTTTCTCTTCGGTTTTCTGCATTGCCTCTTGGAACAGTTTCTTGACCGCTGTGATTCGCGCTTTCTGTGAAAGGGTTTCGCTGGTTTCTAGGTCTAGGGCTTCTTCTGGGCACCATGCGATGCATTGAGGTTTGTCTTTGTCCTTGCACAGGTCGCATAGGAAAACGACTTTCTTCTCAGGATGCAAAGTGATAGCCCCGTAGTCGCACGCTTCGATGCACCAGCCGCAGCCGTTGCATTTCTCTTCGTCCACGATGATTGTGCCGTTCTCTTCCGACTGCTTCAAAGCATCTCTTGGACACGCTGCAACACAAGCGGGGTTTTCGCAGAGTCTACACGTAATGGACATGTTCACAAGCGGGTGCAAGCGAACTACACGTATGCGGCTTTTAAGCGGGTTGAACAGTTTCTCTTTGCTCATTGAACAAGCGTATTCGCAGATGCCGCAGCCTACACACTTGTCTGGGTCAGCGGACACGAATTTTCTTTTCATCGGTGAAATCTTAGTCTTAGTAGACATTCTATTTGCCTCCTGTAATGCCTGCCAAGTCTTCCATCTGCAGCGCTTTGAGTTTCTCCATCGTTGGGACGCCTTCTTTCGTCCATCCACGGGTTTCATAGTAGTCGTCTAGGAGCAAGTCTAATTCTTCTTGTGTCACATGTGCGCCTTTTGAAACGCCCTCGTCGGGTATGGGCACGTTCATTATCTTGTACGGCAACGAGTCGTCTTTTCTAGTGAAGCCTTCCCGAATGTTGAAAATTCTTCCGAGATTGTTTATTCTCTCACCCGCGCGTGTTAGTTCTTCAGGCGACATTTCATAGCCCGTGACCAGAGTGTAGTATTTGGCTAGGTCCTTGAATCCATCGTAATACGTGCCTCTTGAGAACTTGCACACGATGAGCGAGTCGATTACGCTGTACATATCCTCGATTTCTCTAACCAGCTTGCCTCGTCCTTTTTCCGCCTTGAAACGGTTCACCGAGCCTTTCACGTCAGGAGCGTAAGCGCCGTGTCTGTTGTGGTCTGCGCCTCTGAATGAAACCGCAAAGCCCAGAGCAGCGGTTTTCAAGCCTCTGATGTCATAGCCTGTCAGTTCCACACCTTTGATTTGATTGGCGTATTTTTCTGCACCCTTGCCGATTTTCTGTGCTGCCATCCGTGTGCCGTCTGCGAGGACATCGCCGATTCCTTCTCTGTGAGCGATTCTCTTGAGCAATTCGAACTCTGCCTCGTAATTGCCGAATCGTAGTTCTAAGCCGCCAGTGTCCTGGTTTGTTAATATGCCGTGTTCGTACAAGTCCATAGCGAAGCCAACGACGACGCCTGCCGATATGCTGTCCATGCCATACTGGTTGCACAAATCCATAGCCTTGCTAATAGCATCTAAACGGTCAACGCCACAGTTCGGTCCCAGAGCCCACAGGGATTCGTACTCCATTCTGGTGGTGACACCCTTGAAGGGGCCTTCTGGCACGACAACAGTATGCTCACAACGCATAGCACATGAGTTGCAGCCGATGATTTTGGCGACATAGCGTTCATTTAGGTATTCGCCACTGATTCTGTCCGCGGTTTTCAAGGTGCTATACGTGAAGTTATTGACAGGCAAGGCTCCGAGCGCATTCAGAACCAGCACGTTTTCAGATGTTCCGAGCGTTCTGTACTTTCGTGCCGCGGGTCCTTTCATTCTCTCGTGAATCACTTTTATGAAGTCTTTCAGCTCGTCCAGTTTTGCCACTTGAACGTCCTTTGTGCCTCTGATAGCGATGGCTTTCAGTTTCTTAGAGCCCATGACTGCGCCTAGTCCGCATCTTCCTGCGGCTCTGGTTTTCTCGTTGAGTATACATGCGAACCTGGCTAGGTTTTCACCTGCTGGTCCGATTGATGCGACGCGTATGTAGTAGTCGCCGAGTTCTTTCTGCAGCGTGTCTTCTGTGTCTGCTGGCGATTTGCCCCACAAATGCTGAGCATCCATTATGTGCACTGCGTCGTCGTCTATCCAGATGTAAACGGGTTTTTCCGCTCTACCCGTGATTATGATGGCGTCGTAACCTGAGCGTTTCATCTCTGTGCCGAAAGTTCCGTGCGATTTCGCTTCGCCCACGCCGAATGACGCTGGCGACTTTGAAACGAAAGCATGTCCATTTCCACCCGTGGGCACCATGGTGCCGCTTAATGGTCCCGTGGCGACGATCAAGGGATTTTCCGGGCTGAACGGATCTAAGCCTGGTTTTGAGTTGTCGAGGTAAAGTCGCATTCCGAGCCCGATGCCGCCGATGTATTTCTTTGCGAGTTCTTCATTCAATGGTTCTGTTTCGGTTTTTCCACTAGTCAAATCGATGCGTAATATTCGTCCTGCGTAGCCTAACATTATGGTCCTTCTCCATGTTATGCCATTCTTAATTGAAGATTAACACATAAACTTGTCGACCTAATAAAAGTTTATTGTTTTTCCCTATTTTTCGGAGATAAATAGGCTAAACGTCTGCTTACGCTTGGAAACCGATAAATACGCTTCTACAGCAATGTTTAATATGGAAAAAACTGCATGAAGCCTAACACGGAGCGACACGTCGGTGAGAGTTACTATCGAATACTTGGGCTTTATTCGTAACATGCTCAGCAAACGAACTGAAGAGCTCGAGCTTCGCGAAGGCACTCGGTTGAAGGAACTGTTAAGCAAGCTGTCTGAACGATACGGTGCGGATTTTAAGAAACAAGTTTACGAGCCTGGGCAAAAAGATGTCAAGTATGGCTTTGTGGTCACAGTGAACGGCGTTTTAATGGACCAGCTTAACGGCGTTGAGACTCAATTAAAGAGCGGCGACCACATAATTTTGATGTCCTTGATGAGCGGCGGCTAAAAGCCCTTTAAATTTCTAGACAGATCTCCATTTTTGTGAAGTTGTTGCAGCCTTTCTTGGTCACTTCGACTATATCTTCTATTCTCACTCCACCTATTTCAGGGTCATATAGTCCAGGCTCCACAGTGACCACGTTACGCTCTTCCAGCGGGAAGGGATAAAACTCACTCATCCGCGGTCCTTCATGAATCTCCAAGCCGACACCGTGACCTAATCCATGCGTGTAACCTTTGGTTATCTGTTTTCCACCTCGCACTGTTTCGTATCCAGCTTTTTCCAGAATTTTAAAGCACAGAAGCTGCATCTCACTTCCTAGAACACCTGCATGAATGGCGTCCATGGCTGCATTCTTAGTCTCTAGCACGGTTTCGAACATCTTCTTAATCGCCTTAGAAGCCTTACCCTTAACAACAGTGCGTGTCATGTCGCTCCAGTAACGGCTCCGAAGATGTCGCGGCGGTATGTCCAAGATTACGGGTTGATTAGCCTTTAGCAGGTCTTTTGGTTCACCGTCATAATGCGGGTCAGCGCCTCTTGGGCCACAGGCGACTATTAGGGGTTGTTCGGTGACGATTTCTTTTTCGATAAAGTAGTGACCGAATAGGGCTTTTATTTTGCCCACGGTTAATGGCTGTTTTTTGCCGTCTTCTCTGAAGACTAACGTTCCCTTGCTGTCAACATCTGCCTCTGCGATGAAGTCGATTATTTTCTTCGTGGCTTCTTCCACTATCACTTGCGTTTCCTTAACGGCTTCTAATTCGTGGTTTTCTTTCGTTTCTCTCGCCTTTTCGATAATATCAAACATGGGTTTTATTGTCAATCGTTCATTTCGCAACGAATCCGCAGCTGCGGCTGAAAAATTCGGGGGCACGCAAATCGCAGTTTTTTGTCCCAGTTCTTTTTTTACAGCTGACGCCAAGAATTTTGCAAAGCCGACGTTCGGGTCTGGTGCGGATTTTACGATTTTCGAGTACCCGTATTCCTCATATGATTGCACTTCTTTAACTTGGGCTTCTTTCTTTGCCCTCGGAAACTCCATCGTGTTCACGAGGATTAACGGTTCTCTGTCTACTTTTTTCAGGTAAATAAACGGGTCGGGCGCCAAGAAGCCTGTCAAGTAATACATGTTAGAGTCTTTGTAACTCTCCGAGTAGTGGAGTAGCGCCTCTCCATCTTTTTTTGCAAGAATACTGTCCAAATCCTTTTTCAAACCTTGAATCCCTTCTCCAAGCATATCTGCATCGTAGAATACCGCTCTATTTTCGTGTGAGAAAATAAACTTTACTAAACACTTGACATGGTTGTTTTCTTGGTTTTTCGTCTTTCTCCAAAACTGGTAGCAAGCCAAGGTACAGTTAACGCTATGCCTAATGGTACAGTTATTATTAGTGCCAAGAAAATGCGGTCATGAGAGGCGACAATATTGACTGTCTTGGTTTCGTAACTCCAACTCACCACCGCTGAAGTCGGATTCGCGACGAGCACGGTTGCATTTTCTATCTTAGGCGGAACGATTTCGACGAAGAACTTGCCACTTGTGACGTCAAAATCTCTCATAAGCTGGCTAGAATATGTTGTTGTAAATTCATCCAAAATCTGCAAAGTTCTATTATTAGATGGGTCGTGCTGTGCGAACCAGCCGATGACTGTGTAGAAGTCCAAGTTGAATATTCTGAAGTTCAGCGTTCCATTAGTTTCAGCGTTGATTTGTATGCCTGTTGCGGGATTAAGCGATTCTGGAGTGGATGTGTAGTGTATGTCAAAAGTTTCGGGTAGGAGTATTTGGGTTTCTGGGCTTATTTTTCTGGCGTTTGGGGATGGAATCAGAGACACCAAGTATAAGGCTGCACTTACCATGAGCAATACTATTCCTATGCGAGCTGCCAGAACTATCCAGCGGTTCAGATGCTCATCCTCCTAGAGAAATAGTAGTATGCGAGGAAGAATAATAGGGCGATAATAACATAGTTGCCCACCACATAGTATGTCACCTCAGCAAGCGACGGAGTCCAAACGATATTCCCAGGAATATACCCATAATGTGCTGAAAGCGCAGTCGAAGGATTAAGCAAGGCTACTGCTTGGAGAAAAATCGCTGAACCGCTTATAGAAGCGAAGAGCAAAACAATTGACGTGGCTATCCCAATGGCGAAATATACTGCAATTCCTACGATCAACGCAGCTCCGCCTTTCTTAATGAACAAAGCGAACAAGAGAATAATCGAAGTCAGCAAAAGCACGTAGCCAAAATTAGCGGCGTAAATCAACAACAGCGTACCGAGATTGGGCAAAATCAAGGCAGACGCCTGAATAAGCAAAGCGGTGATTTGAATTCCGAAAAACAGAAGCACTGCGATGCCTATGGCTGAGAGTAGTTTAGCTGTCAAAATTTTCCTTCTACTGAGCGGATAGGAAAGATAAGTCTGAATAGTTCCCTTTTCCAAGTCGCCACCAAGTCCATAGGCAATGTTTTTGAAAATCAAAATCAAGAATATGAAAAGCGGTATCCCCATCGCCGACGACACTAGCCAGTAGATCATAAGTTCCTCCGACCTTATCGAGGATGTGACAGTCAAGTTTGCAAACGCAAAATGTCCAAGCGCGAAGAGGAAGGCGAAGATTTCTAGTATGGGGAATCTATAGTCTTCATAGGCTGCAGATGCGAGAATTTCTAGGAATGGTCTTCCTTTCTTCAAGGTTGTGTTTCTCCTTTTTGAGTTATGACTTGTCGATAAAGCTCCTCCAACGAGGTGCTTCCACTTTCAATGCCCAGTATTTTAACTTGGCCTTTTCTGGCAAGTTTGGGTGTGTCTTCATACAGGCTGTCTTCTTTTCCTTCGGTTACTTTGACTGAAATTCCTCGGCTATCCGTGGTCACGTGTTCCACGTAAGAGAGCGTCTTTACCAGTTCGGCTAATTTTTCAGGCTGGTCGGTGGAGATTCTGACGGTTTTTGCGGAGAATTTTTCGTAGAGTTCTTCGAGTTTTCCGAAAGCCCAAACCCTGCCTCGGTTTATTATGGCAACTGAATCGCAGACTCTGCTTAGCTCTGGCAGGATGTGTGAGGAGAGCAGAAGTGTTGCATTTTCTTGTTCGTGCAGTTTCAGAACCAAGTCTAAAAGGTCGCTTCTTGCGATGGGGTCAAGATTTGCCGTCATTTCATCGGCTATGACAAGTTTAGGCTTGTGAATCAAAGCGTGAGCAACCGCGAATTTTTGAAGCATACCCGCTGATAAGGCTCTTATTTGTCTGTCGCTTGCTTCTCCCAGGTTCACCAGCGCTAAAACTTCTTTTGCCCTTGATTCGGGCACGCCGTATATTCTGCACACTCTTTCCAGATAATTCAAAGTCTTTTGATGCGCAGGGAAAAACGCCTTCTCGTACACTACGCCTATTCGCGCTCGTAATTGCACGTTGTCCCATGGATTTTCTCCAAAAACTTCGATTAGTCCATCATCGGGTTTGAGTACCCCCAGAATCATCTTTATCGTGGTGGTCTTGCCCGCGCCATTGGGTCCTATTAAGCCTAGTATTGAATCCTCTTCAACTTGTAGGCTAAGGTTGTCAACGGCGTGGACTATGCCGTAGTGTCTGGTTAAGTTTTGGGCGTTAATTAACGTCATAGGCTTTCAAACTTGCTTTCCAGAAAACACATATAAAGCCTTTTCTAAGGATCAAAAATTGTCGATTCGTACACACCGCACTGAGTTTTTGGCTTTAAGACTGACTTTTCAAAGCATGGTAAATTCTTGTTTGCAGTGGTAGCATTTTTTAGAGCCTTCGGGCAAGGGTTTTTTGCAGTTTGGACACTTAAACCTGTCTCGTGATTCTTTCAGCCACTCCACAGTTTTGCCCGCTTTTATTCTCTCCAAATTAGCCCTAGCATCAATGTTATCTTCACGGTATCTTTTCGCGAGTTCTTCGTATTTTTCGCAAACACGTGCAGTGTATTGGCTGCATTGATAGCAGAAGTCGTAGCCTTTGCTGCGTAGACATTGTACTATTTTGCAGTCATAGCCCCAGCTTTCTGGCGTTAATGCTTGGCATCCTTCACACGTAACTTTTTCTGGTGGACATTTAAAGTAGTTAGCCACACGAGTGAGGAATTCGTCATCATCATTGTGCGCTCTGTATATGGTGCAAGCGCCGCAATATAAGCCGCATCTGCCAACAAGATTCTTGTCTTGCACGAGTGAATCCCTTAGTCAATCTGTTATGACATCTAATCTATAAGGCGTTTCGGTTTGCGTATCCCTCAAAAAACATGTAAGACCAGCGAGAAAAAGGTAAGGTTCAATAACTGCGTTGTTCAGTGTCTTTTTAAGCGATGATGTTTGTTATGGACGTGAATTGGCAAGAGTTTCCTGATTCCTCGTTCAGTGAAAGGGACTTGAGTGTGTTAAACTTGATTGGTGAAGAGGATTTAGCGAGTTTCACGTTTGATGGTCTGAAGAGAAGGCTCGGCGTGCACTCGGAGACTCTTTCCCGAATTCTCTGCAGACTCGAAGATCAAGGTTTAGTTAAAAAACAATCCGAAGGCTACAGAGTGACCGCGCGAGTTAAAGAATTCGTCCCCTTGTATCCGTATAGTGCTGATGAGCAACGAGTGCCCATCATGCAGACGCTCTTATCTCCAGAGGTTCCAGTTCAACAAGTGATTTCGGATCTAAGCGGCAGATGGTTTGGCGTGCTTCGTTGGCTAGGCTACTCTGAAAGCAGAGAAGACGTCACGCTAAAATGGATCACAGAAGACGGCGGGGTTCAGGTTAACGCCGTTTTTTCGGATAATCACTTAAGCATAGAAGCCAAACTCTTGCACGAAAAGAATCTGAACCTCGCTCTTAAGGCGAGTTATCAACTGGTGGGCTACATTGCCAAGTTTTATTCTGGTCGAGGTCGCGCAAGGCATATGGCTTATTTTGGAAACCTCAAGCCTTATCTGATGTTCACCTAAACGTGACCGACTCCGTTCACTTATTAGTCAACAAATACTCCGCACACATTTAGTTCTGGCAAGGTGAAACAAAGATGAGTGGAACCATATCTTTAGAGATTTTAAAGTCGCTTTCAGATGCGACGGCTGAGATTGTTGAAAAAGTAGCACCCTCGGTGGTGAGCGTAAGTTGTGGAATGGCGAGAGGCTCAGGCGTTGTGTGGAGTTCTGACGGGTACATCGTAACTTGCAGTCATGTAACAGGCAGACGCAAGGCTGTCATGGTCGGTTTAGGAGAAGGAAAAGGTCTAGAAGCCAAAGTTGTCGGTCACGACCCCTACTCAGACATAGCATTGCTGAAAATCGAAGGACAAACACTCAAACCCGCAGACCTCGGAGATTCCGAAGCCCTGAAAACAGGACAATTCGTGCTCGCACTGGCTAACCCATTCAACCGCAAACCAAGCGCCACGTCAGGGATTATCACCAATGTGGCTGGTTCGATTCGGGGATTCGGGGGAATCGCCATGGAAAACGTCATAATCACGGACGCCCAATTAAACCCTGGCTACTCGGGCGGCCCGCTGGTGGATGTCTCTGGTAACGTCATCGGGTTGAACACTGCCTACGCATGGTCTCGGGGAATTGCAATACCAATCAACCCGATTAGAAACATTGTCAACGAACTTATGCATGATGGAAAAATCAAGAGGGCATATCTGGGTATTGAAGCAGGTACGATTCCGCTTCCAGCAGACGTAGCCACAAATGCAGAGACCCCTCAGGACACTGCAGTCTTGGTGCTTTCGGTCGAAAAAAACAGCGCCGCAAGAAAAGCCGGACTTGCCTTAGGCGACATTATCGTCAAGTTTGAAGAAAAACCAGTTGCAAACCTCTATGATTTAACAAAGCTGTTAACAGCAGAAAAAATCGGAAAACAAGCCATACTCAGCATACTACGTGGAGAACAAGTGTTGGAGCTTACTGTTACTCCCAGCACATCGAGGACTGAAAACGATGATTAACTATCTTCAGAACTTTACCGTTTCGCCAGAACCATTGTCACCTCCGAGAAGACCTTTTCGACCGTTGCCCTTGCCTTTTCCAAACCTGTTCTTAGAAACAGCGACTTCGTATTCAGAATAGCATCTTCTACTTTTTTTTCTTTTCAGGTTTTCTTTTCAAGAAATTTGTGATGGGCGAGTTTAGACATGCTTCTGCCTTTCAAGTGAGCATTAACTATGTCTTCCAGATCTTTCTCAGACACTCCATTGTAGATGATACCCTGCGGATAAACCACCACATTAGGACCGATGGAACAGTCATCGAGACAGGTGCTTTTTGAAATCTTCACTTTCTCTCTAAGGTTTCTTTCCCCTACTATTCTCTTCAAACTCTCATAAAGCGCCTGCGAACTCTTCTCGGCACAGTCGGAATCATTGCACACCAAAAAATGCAGACAATAAGGCTTTCGACTAGGCATCAATTTGCACCTACACTTTAGCGAGCAAATTCTATGCTTCTGCTGCGATTTAAACGTGCAGATTTAGCCAAAATTTAGTGTCTGTTCTCCTTTATGCCATAGCGTTGAGGCTGCGTTTCAGATGTTCTTTCAATAGTATTTCTCGTTTGAGGTCGAGTTTGACAACTTCCGCATACCAAGGAATCGAACCCGAAAACCTCCCTGTCAATTTTCCGCTCACACATTTGGTTAGATCATCATGGGTTAGTTCTTTGTTTCTCAAGCATTCCAGAATAGCCGCTTTTACCGCATCATATTTTGCTTTGCTAATGTTTATGCCTCGTTTTCCTTCGGGGTGTCGGGTCAAAATTTTGTCTTCGCTCATTACCATCAGTTCGCTGTTTTCTGCATGTTTTCTTTAATCATTTTTGCCAGACGCTGGATGCCTTCGTCTATCTGTTGCTCTGAGGAAAAAGAGAAGTTGAGTCTCATGGTGCACTGCCCTTTGCCGTTGCAGTGAAAAGCCGTGCCGACAACATAAGCTACCTTGTTTTCAATAGCCTTTGGAAACAGTTCGTTCGCACTCATGTTTTTGGGCAGCTTAACCCACAAGAACAGTCCACCTTCTGGCTTAGACCATTTAACGCCTTTGGGCATGTATCTCTTCAAGGCCGCTAGCATGACGGCGAGTTTTCTGCCGTAAACCTTGCGTATCTTCTCAATCTGCATCGGCAACAGTCCACGTTTCATAAACTCAACCGCAATGAGTTGCGTGTAAGTGGGCGAGCAGAGGTCCATGCTTTGTTTAGCCACTACCATTCGGTCCATCCACACAGTCGGTGCCATCATCCAAGCCAATCTTAAGCCTGGTCCGAGTATTTTAGAAAAAGTGCCTAAGACTATAACCTGATCTTGAGTGTCCAAGCTGTAGATGGCTGGAACGGATTCGCCTGAATAACGAAGGTCTTTATACGGGCTGTCTTCCACGATGGGCACTTCGTGCTTGTAGGCTAATTCTAAAAGTTTCTTACGCCTCTCCAGAGACATAGTGACTCCAGACGGGTTTTGAAAATCTGGAACCACATAGATAAATTTGGGTTTCTTGTTCTTCATCGCCAGTTTGTCCAGCACTTTCTCTAAAAGATCCATTCGCATGCCCTGGTTGTCTTGGGGCACGCCGATCATCTTAGCCCTGTAAGCAGTAAAAGCCTGCAAACCCCCAATGTATGAAGGTAATTCCAAAACCACGATATCCTTTGGATCTAAGAACACTTTAGAAACAATATCCAAGCCCTGCTGCGATCCCGCAGTTATGAGAATATTTTCTGGCTTAATTGTAGGTTTTTCGCGCTGCATCAACTTGGCGATTTCCTCACGAAACGGTGTCTCTCCCTCGGTTGGTCCGTACTGCAAGGCCAGAGAACCTTTTTCTCTTAGCACTTGGCAGCTGATTTCTTCTAACTCTTTGACTGGAAAGGTTTCTGGACCTGGAAGTCCGCCTGCAAATGATATCATGTCTGGTTGTCGAGTGACTTTCAAAAGCTCTCTGATTTCGGAGCGTTTTAAGTTGAGGGCATTTTTGGAATAGAAAGTGGTAATGTCTTTTATCAAGCCTGTGCTTTCCCCTTCACATAACTAGGTTGTGTTGTAGAACAGCGAACAATAATAAAAAGAGATATAAGGATTCTGTCGTTAGTTGGCGTACTCCTAGTATTCTACTGCGACGAATAAAGCTTCAACTGCTTTCATGAATAATAATAGAGAAAGGCTAGTAGCGTTCTAAGGCTGTTTTTATGTCTTCGGCTATCATCTTTCTTTTGGATTTCTCAATTAAGTAGCTTTTACCCGTCTGCAAGTATGAAGGAAAAACTCTGAATTGCTTGTAGAAATACGTGTTTTTTCTGATTTTATACGTAGAACCGTTCGGGACTATTCTTTTGCCCGTGTTCCTTTGGGCGATGTAGTTCATTGCTGTTATCGCCGTGTCTCCCATAAGTAGGATAGTTTTGACTTTTGGAAACAGGTCTATTTCCTTCTCTAATATGCGAACGCCACAGTTTTCTATGGTTTTGGGAGCTATAGCATACGCGGTTTTTGCACATTTTATCGCTGTTGTAACATAAACACCTAAATCAAGCGCATCTTTCATAGAATAAACATCGAAACCTGCATCGCTGAAGGCTTGCACGGTAGTTTGCCCATAGAAAGGCTTGCCCTGCGCGTAAAAATCATCACTCGCCTCTGAAGATGGAGCTTCTGAAATCATCATCGCTCTTATTTTCTCCGCGTCAACCTCGATATCTGGAATCACATAACGGTTTTTCTTTACATCCTGACATGGAAAATCGAGGCATTTTACAAATTTACAAGGACGCATTCTATCCCTCTCACAGCGCTCAAAAGGATAAGCTAACGCATAAAGCTTTAGTTTCCCTCACTTTGGTGGGCCGGGTGGGATTTGAACCCCTCACAGCGTGGAGACATCTCCCGCAAATCCTTTTTTTCATGAACAGCATCCATTTATTTTAGACTTTAATAAACTATGGCTGTGGCTCTCATGACCAAGACATTCATGATGAAGCTCAAAAAGATACAACCGAGTCAATTATACATAAGTTCTGAAAAATTATCTGAGATAATGAAGACGTTTGATTCTACAAACCCTGAGTTAATTGAACCTATACCAATTAAGAAACTGGGAAATGAAATCGTTTTTGTTGATGGTCATACTAGGGCATTTGCTGCTTTCCTGCGTGGCTTTTCCGAAGTTCCAGTATACTGGGAAGACGAGGAACTTGATTGGGATGCTTATGTAATCTGTGTGAGATGGTGCAAGGAAGACGAGATTCACACTATAGCAGACCTGAAAAATAGTGTTGTGTCTCAAAAGGATTATGAGACATTATGGTACGCGCGCTGCGAAGAAATGCAACGCGGCTTGGCAAAAAGAAAACATAACAAGAACACAAATACCCAAGACAAGGATTCTGATGGAGCAGCGCGGTTCTGAAAAATTAGCAATGGCGGGCGGGGCGAGATTTGAACTCGCTTCAGGTGGCGAAATTTCTTTCCTTCCACCTTTTCATTCTCAGTTATTTTGCATTCTTTCCACATGCTTTTTACGAAAGCCTTAAGAGTAATGAATATATATTCATAACTCATGACTAGACCGAGAATATGCCGAAGAGTATGCTTTGAGCCAGATGTCAGGTATTTCAAGCCAAGAGGCATTCCGTTGTCAGATTTGAAAAGTGTAAGCTTGACTGTGGACGAATTCGAAGCTGTAAGGCTGAAGGATCTCGAAGAATTTGAGCAGACTGTGGCGGCTGAAAGCATGGGAATTTCACAGCCCACATTTCACAGAATAATCGAGTCAGCAAGGAAAAAAGTGGCAGATGCCTTGGTCAATGGAAAGGCTATCCGAATTCAAGGGGGTGACTACATGGCAGATTCAAATAGAAAATTCAAGTGCTACGCATGCGGACACGATTGGGAGGTTCCACATGGAATAAGAAGACCAGAAAAATGTCCCAAATGTGGGAGCACAAATATTCATAGAGCCCCTGAAGATCGAGGGTATGCACGGGTCGGAAGGAACCGCAGAGGCGGGCCTAACCAGTAAAGGTGTCTCAGATGACAAATAATATGCAAGTTTCAGACAGGCAAAAACAGTTGTTGGAGCAGGAGCAGAGACTCAAAACCAAGATGAAGAAGATCAAGCATAAAATAGCCGTGATAAGTGGTAAAGGAGGCGTGGGCAAGAGCACTGTAGCGGTGAACCTGGCCGTCGCTTTCGCTTTGCACGGGCATGCTAATCGTGTTGGCATTTTGGATGCAGACATTCATGGCCCTAGTGTGCCGAAAATGCTGGGGCTATCAGGCCAAAGACTCCAGACGGGTTCACCCGGCGTCTTTCCGCCCTCTGGAAGATTGGGAATAAAGGTTGTTTCGATGGATTTCCTTTTACCAGATGAGAATTCTCCCGTTATCTGGCGTGGACCGTTAAAAATGACTGCATTACGCCAGTTCTTGTCAGACATCATATGGGGAGACCTAGACATTCTGCTAATCGATCTGCCTCCTGGAACTGGTGATGAACCATTGAGCATCGCTCAACTCTTGCCAGAAATGGACGGGGTCATCATCGTGACTATGCCTTCTAGAGTGTCACAAGTGGTCGTCAAGAAATCCATCTCCTTCGCAAGACAACTGGGAATGCCCATCATCGGCATCATCGAGAATATGAGTGGCTTCGTGTGCCCCCACTGCGGAAATAAGGCTGACATATTCGAGTGTGGTGGCGGACACAAGATAGCTGAAGAGTTGAGTATTCCGTTTCTGGGAAGCATCCCAATAGACCAAAAAATCTGCGAGGATGCTGACAGAGGTGAACCGTTTGTAGTGAAACATTCTGACTCTGCAGCTTCCAAGGCTTTCATGGAAATCGTCAAGAAAATCGAGGATTTCCTCAAGCAACGAAAAAGCGATCAAATCACATCAAGGAGGTGACAGATTGAAAACCAGAATTATCATTCCAGTGTCGGACAAAAACGGTTTGGATGCAAAATTAGCAGAGCATTTCGGCAGAGCGCCATTCTACGCTGTTCTTGTCTTGGACAACGACAAAAAAGTTGAGAGCATAGAGACTATGGAGAACAAGGGTGAGCATTTTGGTGGGCAAGGACATATGCATGACCATATTCTGGAGCTGAAACCGAACGCGATAATAACCTATGGAATTGGCCCGAGAGGCTTGAGTGGCTTTCAGGATGCAGGAATAGCGGTGCTAAAGGCGAGCACTGACACAGTCAAAGATGTAGTTACTGCATACAAAAGCGACGAACTGGAAGAACTTACAGAAGGTTGCCATCACGCCCGACATCATTAGAGGCGCATATGACATACAAAAGTATCCATTAGAAGGAAAAAATGATCTGAGCCGTCCCGCCGCATTAATCCCTTTTTCAGACGATTCATATCAAACCGTATGAAAGAGAGTCCTAGAATGAGTGAAAGAGATAACCTGTTTAAGAAAGGCGAAAGAGCCGCGTTCTTGTCTGCTTCCGTTCTTTTAGCTTTCACCATTTTGAAAGGCTTAGTGTCGCTGATCTCAGGAAGCGTGGCGCTTCTCGCTGATTCCATTCATTCCTTTGCTGACATCTTCTCTTCGATAGCAGTCTGGGCTGGGCTTAAGTTGGTCCGAAAGCAACTGACCGAAAGGTTCCCTTACGGCTACTACAAAGCTGAAACCTTCGCTTTGTTGATAGTTGCCGTAATAATCGCCGCATCGGGCATTTTGATCCTAAAAGAAGCTGTAGATAAACTGTTCGAGCCTACTGCAGTGCTGTTTCCATCGGTTGTTCTCGTAGTCGCCGCTTTTTCAGGGCTGGTCTCTTACGTTCTCGGTAGATATAAAGAGAACATAGGAAATCTCATCGGTTCTCAGTCACTCATTGGCGAAGGGCAGCATTCAATGGTAGACGTATATACCTCATTACTAGTTTTCGCAGGAGTTTTCTTTGCAAGCTTGGGGTATCCAGTGGCGGAAGTTCTGGCAGGATTAGTAATTGGCGTGTACACTATCAGAGTCGGGTTGTGGTTCGGGAAAGACGCAGTCTTGGTGTTAATGGATGCATCTCTGAGTCCACAACGGGCCAAAGAAATGAAAGAAATAGCTGAAGGCGTTACAGGAGTAATCGGCGTTCACAATATCCGATTCCGAAAATCTGGACCGGTTTCTTTCGGCGAAATGCACATTGAGCTCCAGCAGGGACTAGCTTTAGACAGGGCACATGCGATTTCGTCTGAAGTTGAAGAAAAGATCAAGAAAAGGTTCAGAGACGTTGAATCGATCACTATCAATGTCGGACTAGCCCACAAAGAGAAGGTGAAAGTCGGCATTCCAGTATTGGAAGATAAAGGATTGAAATCGATTGCTTCTATGCACTTTGCAAAGGCACCCTTGTTTGCCTTGATTTTAATGGAAAAAAGCCAAGTTCGGAATATCGACTTCAAAGTCAATGAAGCAGCAGAACTGTCAAGAAAAAGGGGAGTGGCTGCTGCCCAATTTTTAGTAACCGAAAGGGTTGACACAGTCCTTGCTGGAAGTGTGGGCGAAGGACCATTCCACGTTCTGAGAGACAACTTGATCCAGATCTATGTTCTGCCAGCAAGATTAGAAATCAGAGAAGCTCTTCTCTCTCTGAATGAGAATAAGCTGGAAAAAATGACTGAACCGACCGAACAAGATGGGACACACGACGCATAATGCGTGCTTTGAACCCGTCGTTCACTTTTTCATATTTGGATCCTAATAGAAAGGTCTAGTCTGCTGCTGTGTGTGTGCGCACCACCTAAGAGCCTAAAGCCTAAACATATTTGGAGCCTAATAGAATAGTCTAGTCACTGCGCCGAGAACACACAGAATAGAAACATCTCAAGTGGCGGGCGGGGCGAGATTTGAACTCGCGACCACAGGCTTAGGGGGCCTGCGCCCTGTCCGTACTAGGCTACCCGCCCTACGATGTCTAATTTGCCCTGAATGAAAATAAAGCAGTTTCCTAAATAATAGCTAGAACAAAAAAAGTTGGTTGGCGGTTTTAGGCATCAGTAGCTTGTGCTTACATCTTGAGGGTAATCTCCATGGTGGAGACTTTCCTCGGGTTGCCGCCTTCCTGTGGGGTAATCTCTTCAGTGCCTATGGCGATCTGATCGACAGTAACGTCTTTGAGGAACTTTCTTCGAACCACTTCAGCCACGTCAACCGCGGTGCTGATTGCTTGTCCTCTGGCTTTCAAAGTAACCTGCTTGGCATTGTTGCTGTTGAAGCACGTGATGACCGCCATGACATAGTTCATCGGAGGCTTTCGCCCAACGAAGATAGTGTTTGGATCTCTTTCTGTGCTCATGTTTCCTTTGCTTCCTACTGTTATATCTAAGCGGCAAATACAGTGCACATTCTCCTATAAGAATTTATTGAAACAACAATTCACAAAAACAATGAATCCGACAAAGGATTTCCAGGAAACCAACGGTTGAAGGCAAGTCAATCCTGTTTTCCTACATTAGCCAACGGTAAAATCGTTACATGACCGCCAGACTTTATGTGCGCTGCCGAAGTTTCTTAGAAACTGCTCCAAAAACGACTTAGTGATAACTGAAGGTTGTATTCTTGTCCGTGGGTTTCTAAGAAACTCAACTTTATAAGCCTCTAACCACCGTTTCTAGTTTGGTGGACGAGTATGCCTCCTCAAATAACTTGCCCCCACTGCGGAAGCACAATAAACCTAGAGAATCGCAAAGAAGTCGACTTTGAAAAAATAACGTACGCCCTCAACAACTCAACCAAGACCTTCACCGAACTCTTAGAAATTACCAATCTTCCACGTAAAACACTGAGCCTGAGGCTGAAAGACCTTTGCAACTCGGGGTCGATAGTGAAAGATGGAGGTTATCATCTTAGCACCTCGTTCAAACCCAACAAGAAAATATACACGACAAAACGGAATGGGAATGGAAAAATGAACGGTACAATGTTACATTTTGGAAAGAATGTGCAGTGGATACCTGCAGCGTTAATTGTTTGCCTCTTAGTCATAGCATTCGGTTCTGCCATCCTGCTCTCTCCACCCCCTCAGCCCACCCCTCTGCCTGCGCCTCTGCCGCGCGTAGGCTCACCTAGCCTTCCCCTGTTAAGCTTCTTCGTCAGTCCCTCTACAACTGTTAAGGCAGGCAGAACCCTGATGTTTGACGCGTCAAAGTTTGATGCATTCAACTATACGTGGAACTTTGGCGACGGAGCAACAACTACAGGCGCTGTTGTTTCTCACGCATACACGCAAGCAGGTACATATAGCGTTAAATTAACTGTCATCGAATCTGACGGCGCGTCTCAAACAGCCCACAAACAAGTAACCATACTGCCAAATCCTACGGCGGTAGTCTACGTGGACTCACTGTCTGACCAGTACCAAGTCGGAGATACCATAACACTAAAAATAATGATTTCAGGCGCTATGGATCTATTCGCTTGGCAAGCGGGAATGACCTTTGACCCAGCGGTGCTTCAATGCATCACCGAACCTGCTCCGTCAAATAATCCTACAAATGCTACACTGACTGTCCTAGTTGAGGGTGATTTCCTCAAACAAAATGGAGGGACCACGATTTGGTTCCCTGGGACTGTGGATAATGGCGTCATTATGCCTCATGGCGATACGTTGACAAGTCCAGCCGCTCCGGTCTCTGGAAGTGGAGTCCTCGGTATGGTCACGTTTAAAGTGATCAGCCAAGGAGCCTTTGATATACACTTAACCAACGTGAAACTCATTGGAGAAGACGGTGTTACCCAAATTCCAGTCTTTGTTGCGACTTAAACCTCCATCTTCCTCTTTTTTATTTTCAAGTGTTTTTTAATAGAAGTAAGCATTTAAACTAGAACATGCCAAATTCTACAATACTTCATGTGTCCATGCGGGGGTACCCGAGCCAGGTCTAAATAGTAGGGCTAATGATGTCCCCTCTAGGATATGGGGGAGGACTTAAGATCCTCTGGCGAAGGCCTTCGTGGGTTCAAGTCCCACCCCCCGCACTCTTAGAATTGTTAGGGCTTAAGTAGCAGACAGGCATTAGATCAAATCACCTTCAGACGTGAGTAAGAAATGCAAGAAGTGGATGAATTCAGAAAGTATCTCAGAAAAAAAGGGAAAAAGAACCATGTTGTTGATGATTTGATAAGACGGTGCGACATTTTTGAGGAGTTCCTACACAAAAGGAAAAAATTACATGTGGACGAGGCAAACAAGGAAGACATCTTGGCTTTCTTTGATACAATAAAAGACGAAAAATCAGGTGCAGGAAATTATCTGAGAGCCATCGGTTTATACTTTAGGTTCAAGTCAAAATCAGAGTTAAGCGCTCTTGCAAGCAATCTTCGAAGACAAAAAATATCATTGACCAAGAAACCTTTGGAAATTAGTAACTTTAGAGGAATAAACCCTGAATATGCGAACAGATTAGCTGCTCTAGGCGTAAAAAACGCCGAACAAATGCTCGAGCTTGGCAAAACTCACATTGGCAGACAGAAACTTTCAAACAAAACAGGAATACCCACAGAAGCAATATTAGAGTTTGTCAAACTTTCAGATCTGTCGCGCATTGAAGGAGTCAAAAACATACGTGCTCGCCTATACTATGACGCTGGAATTGACACAGTCGAAAAGATGGCAAAGTGGAATCCAGAAGAACTTCGAATCTACCTTGTGGAGTTTGTGAAAAAGACTGGATTTAAGGGAATAGCTCCACTGCCAAAAGAGGTAGAAAACACTGTTGAGACCGCCAAGAAGATGTCAAAATTGGTCGAATATTAATCTGTGTAAAAATCCGAGAATTTAAACCGAGATTTAAACCTAACCCCCCGCACCATGATTTTCTGTTTTGGGATGGGCTTATTTTTGTTGGGCAGGTTTGGTTTTTGGGTGGTTGTGTGTGCTAAATGCTTATATGGGCTGTGTGATGATTTTAGTAGGTGGTGTAATCAAAAGTGTCGATTGATATTAGGCTTGAGCGTGGAGTTAAAGGGTATAACATTGTTAGGAAGAAGTGTCCGAATTGTGGTGCTGAGTTTGTGTTTAAGCTTCATAAGAACGCTGTTCATGACGTGGGCGGAGACGCTTTGTATTATCCCGAAGAAAAGG
>Ga0315268_10002092_pt1 | contig 22796 bp, 19 predicted proteins | sample C1_top_MG_FD_204535 | JGI IMG/M metagenome (GOLD analysis project Ga0315268, IMG submission 204535) | Sediment microbial communities from Yellowstone Lake, YNP, Wyoming, USA - C1_top | ecosystem: Environmental > Aquatic > Freshwater > Lake > Sediment | place: USA: Wyoming | collected 2017-08-01 | reverse complement strand
TTCATCTCCTCCACCTTGTCTACCATGCCGTTGCTGAGGATCTGATAGTCGAGGTTCCCGATCTTGGCGTCGCCGGCGGGCAGGAAGGTGTTCAGGATCGCGATCTTGTCGAGCACCTCGACGGGGGACAGGTTGTACTTGTTCAGCTTGTCGGAGTCCAGGTAGGCGACCACCTGGCGGATGGTGCCGCCCATCACCGTGGGAGCCATCGCGCCCGGGACCGCCTGGATGACGTTGCGGACCTGATAGCGCGCGGTGTCGTACAGCTCCTTTTCGGGATGGTCGCCGCTCACCGCGACCAGCGCCAGCGGCACCGAGGCCATCGGATCGAACGGCAGGATCAGCGGCGGCTGGGTGCCGGGCGGCAGGCGCCGCAGGACCGACATCACCAGCGACGAGCACTGCGCGATCGCCGAGTCGAGGCTGACCGACGGGTTGAAGAAGTTGCGCACGATGCTGACGCCGACGATGGACTTGGACTCCTGGCGCTCGATGCCGACCGCTTGGCCGGTGTACAGCTCGAAGCGCCGGGTCAGGTCCTGGGCGACGTCGGCCGCCGGCATGCCCGCGTAGAACGAGATGATCTGCACGGCCGGGAGGTTGGCCGAGGGCAGCAGGTCCTTGGGCATCGACCACAGCGAGAGCCCGCCCAGGATTCCGACGATCAGGCACGCGACGACGACCGCGTGGGGGTTGGCGACGGCGAAGCCCGCGATGCCGCGCCCGTCCGTGCCGCGGCGGCGGTCGTGACCGCCGCGTTCGGGGGGAATGCCCTCGGACGGAGACGCCTCGCGCTTCTCGACGATCTCTTGAACGGCGCCGTTCTCGGTGTTCTCGCTCATGGTCTCCCCTCGGTCCTAACGGTCCGCGCCGGCCGCCCAGGCGCCGTTCAGCAAGGCCTTCCCGCCGGCGGCCTCCAGATATTTCGCCCGCGTGTCGCTCATGTCGGTCTCGATACGTCCCATGTTGCGCAGCGCGTCGCGCAGGTCCACGAGCGTCCCTTGGAACTTGAAATAGCGGTTCTTGGCCACGCGGAAGCCCTCCTCGGCCAGCTTCTGCTCGTGCTCGAGATGCTCGAGGCGCGCCTTCGACGCGTCGATGATCTCGTCGTAGCGCGCGTCGGCCTCGTCCGTCTCCAGGCGGACCGCGCTCAGCTCCTCGGTCTTGGCGTCGAGCTCCGCGCGGGCGCGGCCCACGCGGCGCACGGTGCCCAGGCCGTCGAACAGCGGCACGCTGATCCCCAGCCCTCCGGAGTAATCGTTCCGGTCGACCAGGCGCGCGCGCTGCATCGTGCCGACGCTGGCGACCCCGACGATTTTCGGCAGGTAGTCCGTCTTCGCGCCGTTCATGAGGCTGTGCGCCAGCTCGACCTCGTCCTGCGCCCGGCGGATGTACGGATTGACGGCCGCGGCGGTCGACAGCGGAACCGCCGTCTGGGGGTCGGGCAGGGCCGGGCAGGTCAGGTCCTTGTCGGCGCTTCCGATCAGCAGGGCCAGCCGGGCGACCGTCGAGTCCATGCGGGATTTGAAATAGTTGCGGTTGGTCCGCGCCTCCTCGACCTGGGCCTGCGCGAGGTAGCGGTCCACGACCGACCTCTGTCCCGTGTCGACGTAGCGCACGACCTCCTTGGCCACCAGCTCCGTTTCGTCGTGCAGCCCGTTCCACACCTCGTGCTCGCTGCGGTAGCGCGCGCATTCGTAGAACGTCCGGAGTATGTCCTGGTCCACCGCATAGCGGTCGATCTCGACGCCCTCGCGCCTCAGCTTCTCCGCGTCCTCGGCCGTCTTCACGCCGTAGTAGGTCCTCCCGAAATCGAACAGCACGTCGCGGGCGACCAGCCCCGCGGCGGCGCCGGAGCGGTAGGGCGAGCCCACGAGGCCCCCGAGGCCCAAGGCGCCGCTGGAGCCGGGAAAACCCCAGCTGTCCGCCGCGTCCAGAGACACGGCCGGCGCGTAGCCCGCTTCGGCGACGCCGACCGCCTCATGGGCCGCCTGAGTCTGCAGACGCGCGGCCCTCAGCCGCGGGCTGTTCCGTTCCGCGAGGCGAAGCGCCTCGGCGAGCGACAGCTCGCGCGCGCAAGCGCGCGCGGCGGCCCCGAGGCACAGCGCGGCGGCGAGAATAATCTGGAGCGATCGGCTCATGGTTCACGAATCCCCTTGGCGCGGCTTCGCTCCGGCGGGAGCCGGAGCGTCCTAACGGCCCGGACGTCGGGCCGTCAGGCGGGGGGGTGGTCGGGGCGGGCGCTGAACGGCGGGGGGGGCGCGGCGCGCTCCCAGACGGGGACGGCGCGGCGACGGGACGGAACCGCGTCCGGGCGCGGCTCGGACGACGGGGCCGCGGCGACGAAAGACGGCTTAGGCCGCCGCGCGTGCGGCAGACGGCTGGAAACCGGGACCGAGGAGGCGCCGCGCGGCGCGACGAGGACGCGGCGGCGGGACGGGACGGGAGCGGCGGCGAAGGCGTGCGCGATCGGCGCCGAGACCAGGAAAAGAGCGAGGGCGGCGGACAGGAAGGTTCTCACCAGCTTTAATACGCGCGAGGCCGGAAAAAGTGCGCGCGCCGCGAATTCACGCCGCGGGCAGCGTAAAAAGGAAGGCCGTCCCGCCGGGCTGACGGCTTTCCACCGAGACCTCGCCGCCGTTCGCCTCCACGAGATGCTTGACGATGGACAGCCCCAGGCCGGTGCCGCCGGCCTCGCGCCCGCGCGCCTTGTCGACGCGGTAGAAGCGCTCGAACACGCGCGGCAGGTCCGCCTCGGGGATGCCCACGCCGGTGTCGCGCACGGTCACGCGCGCGCCGCCCTTCCACGGCTCGGCGGATACTTCCACGCGGCCGCCCGCCGGGGTATACTTCAGCGCGTTGTCGAGCAGGTTCGCGAGAATCTGCTTGACCTGGTCCGCGTCGGCGAGCGCGCGGGGGAGGCCGCCGGGCACGGGCAGAACCGAGAGGCCGACCCCGCGCTCCTCCGCCATCGGCGCGACGGAACGCGCGGCTTCAGCCAGCGCCTCGCCCAGGTCGACCGGGGACAGGCGCGGCGCGCGGTGGCCGGACTCGATGGCCGAGAGGTCGAGCAGGTCGTCGACCAGCTTGGTCAGGTTGTCGGCGTGCGCCTCGATCGTGCGCAGGAACTCCATCCGGTTCTCATGGTCGTCCACCGCGCCGGCGCGCAGGGTCTCGGCGAAGCCCCGGATCGAGGCCAGCGGCGTGCGCAGTTCGTGGCTGACGTTGGCCACGAAGTCGCGGCGCATCTGTTCGAGACGGCGCAGCCGCGTGATGTCGTGCAGGACGAGCAGCGCGCCGCCCGCGCGCCCGCCCTGAACGAGCGGCGCGGCGTGAGCGTCGAAGACCAGCTCCTCGGGCGCGAACAGACGGATTTCCTGGGCGATCGGACGACCCTCGCCCAGGACCTTGCCGAGAAGCTCCACGATCCCGTTGTGGCGCAAAGTCTCCAGGTAGCGGCGGCCGCGCGCGGCCGAAGGGTTGACGGACAGAAGGCGGGACAGCGCCGGGTTGACGACCATGACGACCCCGGCCGCGTCGACCGCGACCACGGCTTCGGCCATCTGGTCCAGGACGGCGGACAGCTGGGCTTTGTCTCGCGCGAGCGCGCCGGCCGCGTCTTGGACGACCGCCGTATACGCGTTCAAGGCGCCGCCCAGTTCCTCCCAGCCCGGAGGGAGGCCGCGAGGGCGCGCCGAGGAATCGCCGGAGGCCAGCCGGCGCAAGGTGAGGGTCACGGCGGCCGCGGCCCGCGCGTCGCGCCGGCCGCGCAGCAGCGCCGCCGCGAGAGCGGCGAGCAGCAGGACGACGGCGCCAAGCGTCGACGCTCCCGTCATTCCTCGGTCTTGATCCGGTAGCCGACGTTCTTGACCGTGGCCACGCGCGCGGCGTCGGCGCCGAGCTTCTCGCGCAGGCGCGCGACGTGCTGGTCCACGGTGCGCGTGTCGATCTCCATCGAGCGGTCGTAGCCCCAGACCTTTTCCAGGATCTGGTCGCGCGACAGCGCGCGCCCGCCCGCCTGGAGAAGGATCTTCAGGAACTCGAACTCCTTGGAGGTCAGGGGCACGTCCTTGCCGCGGACGCGGACCTCGTAGCGCTCGACGTCCAGTTCGATGCCGCCCGCGCGCAGGACCGCCGCCGCGGCCTCGGCCGGCCCGGCGCGGCGCAGCAGCGCTTTCACGCGCGCCAGCAGCTCGCGCACGCCGAACGGCTTGACCACGTAGTCGTCGGCTCCCAGCTCCAGGCCGAGCACGCGGTCCATCTCGTCCTTGCGCGCGGTCAGCATCATGACCGGCGTGCGCGATTCCTTGCGCACCAGCTTGACCAGCTCGAAGCCGTCGAGCTTCGGGATCATCACGTCCAGAATCAGCAGGTCAGGGCGCTCCTTGCGCAGCGCCGCCAATCCCGCCTCGCCGTCGCCGGCCGAGACCACGCGATAGCCTTCCTTTTCGAGGTTGTACTTCAGGAGACGGACGATGTCCTTGTCGTCCTCGACGACGAGAATCTTCTCGTTGGCCATGGCTGGATGGGACCAAATACGGCCCGCCCGAGTCAACGACGGCGGCGTGACGAAACGGCTCCTCGGCGCAAAATGCTAAATTGGGACGGATGCGCAACGATCGAATCCTGATGGTCGAGGACGAGGTGATGTGGATCGAGCTCGTCACCCATTGGCTGAAGCAGGCCGGCTACGTCAACATCGACTCGGCCACCTCCGGCGGCGTCGCCATCGAAAAGGCCTCGCTGACGCCGCCCGACTGCATCCTGCTCGACCTCGTCCTGCCCGACCAGAGCGGACTGGAGGTCTGCAAGAAGCTGCGCTCCCTGCCCGCGCTGGCCCGGGTGCCGGTGGTGCTGTTCACCGGCCACAAGAACGAGAAGGTGCTGGGCCTGCAGAGCGGCGCCGACTACTTCGTGGGCAAGAGCGAGAAGCCGCACGAGCTGCTGGCCACCATCGACGCGATCTTCCGGCGCAAGCAGATGGAGGAGGGGCTCCTGTCCCGCGGCGACCTGACGCTGAAGACCCAAGAGCGCAAGGTGATCTGGCGCGGCCAGGCCGCCGTGTCGCTGACGCCGAAAATGTTCACTTTGTTCCACGTCCTGGTGGAGCGCGGCCCCCAGCCCGTCAGCCGCGCCGACCTGTACCGCCTGGTGGAGGGCGTCGAGGAGCCGGGGCAGTCCCGGGCGCTGGACGTCATGCTCAACCGTCTGCGCAAGCTCCTGCCGCCGGAGATCAGCGAGCGCATCATCAACGTGAAGAACTACGGCTACGTGTTCGTGGACGCCGTCGTGCCGCCTCCCGCCGCCCCGCCCGCCCCGAAGCCGTCGTTTTAGGCTGATCCCGCCTGCGAAAAACATGGCCGTTACGCAATGTAACAACGCTGTGAATTGACCGAACGTTAACTTCCTGTTAACCTCCTGAACAGTTCTTTCTCGAAGACGTCAGGACGACACTAGCACACGGTCCGCCGAGGGCGGACCCTCCGGCCGCACGGACGGCGCGGCCGGAGCCGGGGAAACCCGGGGTCGCAAAGCTACGGGGCTAACGGGAACGCCGAAGTTCTCCACGCTCGCCGGGTTGCCGAAATGAACCGATCCGCGCCGAAGGTGGGCGCGGCTCATTCCGGCAGCCCGGCTTTTTTATTTTCGCCGCAAAAGGGGAGACTCGAGAACATTATGCGCGAAATCCGCCGAGCAGGCCGGCTGGCCGCCGCCGCCGTTCTCCTGCTCGCCGCGCGCGCCGCCCGGGCCGGGGACTTCGACACACTGGCCGTCTCCCTGTCGCGCGCCGCCAAGGCCCACGGCCGCCAGCGCGTCGCGGTCCTGCCCTTCCAGGTCATCGGCGGCAAGGGCTCCAGCTCCGGCCGCATCGTCTCGGAAAGGCTGGTCGGGCCGCTGACGGCGGACGGCTCGGTGGAGGTCGTCGAGCGCGCGATGCTGGACAGCGTGATGCGCGAGCAGCAGCTGCAGTTCTCCGGCGTGGTGGACGCGCGCTCGGTCAAGGAGCTGGGAAAGATCCTCAACGTGGACGCGCTGATCATGGGCACCGTGATCGCGCTGAAGGACGACCGCGTCGAGATCAACGCGCGCCTGATCGACGCCGAGTCGGCCAAGATCCTGTTCGCGTCCGAGATCAAGACCGAGCAGGACTGGAACGAGTCCCTGTTCGACGACGCGTCCTGGGGCGGCCTGCCCCTGCCGTCCTTGCCCAACTTCGACCTCGCCAGCGCGGCGTCGGCCGCGGGCTGGGGCTGCGGCCGGGCCGCCGAGACCGAGGACGGGTACGAGCGCTCGCTGGTGGACCTGAAGGCGCGCTACTGGGCCCAGCGCCTGCGCGAGGGCCTGTCGGGGTCTTCCTTGAAGCGCAACCCCGGCTCGGAGATCCGCAACCCGGAGATCCGCGCCGAGTTCTACCGGCGGCTGCACGCGCGCATGGCCGCGGCCGCCCCCGACCTGACCGGCGACGAGCTCGGCCGCCTGAAGGAGACGCTGGAACGGATTTCGCGCCTGCAGGATTCTTGCCGTGGGGAGGGAGCATGAACAGAATGCGACGGACGTGGTGGCTCGCGGGGGCGGCGGCTCTGGCCGCGTGTTCCGGCGTCCAAAGCCGCGTCAAGGACGGGAAGGTCGAGACGACGATCGACCAGAAGGCGGACCGCGGCCGCGTGTTGGAGGCCATCGGGATCGGCGCCTCCGACCCGTCCTTGCCGAGCGACACCCAGCGCAAGGCGCTGGCCCGCGACGCGGCGATCGTCAAGGCGCAGTACGAGATGCTGAGCATGGTCAAGGGCGTCCGGCTCGAGGGCGGGATCACCGTGGACCGCGCCCTCGAGAAGGACTCCTCGCTGGAGGCCAAAATCATGGCGTCGATCCGCGGCGCCGAGATCGTCAAGAGCGAGTTCACGGCCGACAACGGCTGCGTCGTCACTTTGCGCCTGCCCAAGAGCCGGCTGGAGACGATGATGGGGGTCCGCTTCGAATGAGGCCGCGCGCCCTCCTCGCCGGCGCCCTCCTGCTCGCGGCCTGCGCGCATCAGCCCGCGCGCGCGACGCGCGCGCGATCGGTCGACGCCGAGGGATGGGCGCCGGCCGTTCAAAGCGATCCCATCGGCACGCGCCGCCGGGCGCTGGCCGCGGCCCTGCGCGAGGCGGTCGAGAAAACGGCCGGCGCGGCCGTGACGGGACGGACGCGCGTGGACCGCGCCGTCGCCGTGGAGGACGCGATCACGTCCCGAACGAACGGCGTCGTGCGCTCCTACGAAGTCCTCGGCGAAACGGAGGACGGAGGCTTCCACAAGACGCGCGTGCGGGCCCTCGTGGAGATCGATCCCATCGCGGAAGGGAAGCGCCGGCCCGAGCCTCCGCCGGGAGACCCCAAGGTCGCCGTCTTGATCGGCGGCCCGAACGGGGCCGCCGCCGCCGCCGGCGTGCGCCGGGGCCTGATCGAAAAAGGCTTTACTGTGATCGACGGAAAAGACGCCGACATCACCGTCCGCGGCGACGTCTCCGTGACGGAGCTCGGCTACGTGGGACCGTGGAACTCGTCCCGCGCCCGCATCAATCTGGAGGCGCGCCAAGCCAAGACCGGCCGCGTCCTATGGTCGTCCAGCAGCGAGGCGTCCGCCGTCGGCCCGGCCGTCGCCGCCGCCGACGCGAAGGCGTCCGAGACAGCGGGCGCGCTGGGCGGCGAGGAACTCGCCCGCGAAGTCGCCGCTCGACTGGCCGATTAACTTCCGACAGCACCGAGCGTCGTCTCGCGAGATGGTTTTTTCCTTCGTTTTCGCGAAAATTTGTATTTGTTTTAAACAGCTTTTTACATCGCGCGCGAGATGTGAAAAGCTCAGGAATTATCGAACGTATTTTTTTGGAAACGAAGGGTTTTACAAACCATCCCGCGCGGCGGCGGCGCTAATCGCCCGCGAGAGCGCGCAACTGTCGCGGAGGAAGAGACCAGACGAGAGTGGCGGTGCCGCGAGCGGGGGAATCCAGCTCGAGCAGAAGAGCCTGCGACTTCTTCAGGCGCACGACCGGACGAGCGCCGCCGGTCATCAGCCACGACGCGAAGCCGCTCAGGTGCGGCTCGTGGCCCACGAGCGCGATCCGCTTCTCGCGGCGGGCGCCCAGCCACGCGGCCAGGTCCTCGAACGGACGCGACGGCAGCAGCGCCGGGCACGAGGCGCGGGGGGCGTCCAGAGCCTCGGCGACCAAGGCGGCGGTCTGCGCGGCGCGCTTCCAGGGGCTCGACGCGACCAGGTCGGCGCGGCCGAACGCGGCGCGCAGGCCCGAGGCCGAGGCCTTGGCGCGGCGGCGGCCGTCGGCCGTCAGCGGGCGCTCGGCGTCGCGGCGGCCGGCGTTGGCCCACTTCGCGCGGTCGACGGCCGGGCCGTGGCGGACGATCAGCAGTTCCATCGGCTTATGATATCATGCGCGCATGTCCAAGCGCTTCGACGCGTTCGCGCGGATGCTGTTCCGCCGGCTCGCCATCGACGATCTGCGCTTCGTCGAGATCGAGTGCAAGAAGCGCGTCCTGCCCGAGGAGCTGCCGGAGCTCAAGGATTGGCTCGGACGCCGCAAGGGCGTCAAGCACAAGAAAAGCGCCTTCTTCTTCGACCAGTTCGTGGACACGCCGTCGTACGATCTGCTGAAGGCCGGCGCCAGCCTGCGCCTGCGCTACAAGCGCAACGGGTCCGCGGTCTACCTGCAGTACAAAGGCCCCGGCTTCACGAAGGACGGCCTGCTCTACCGCTCCGAGTTCTCCTCCACGCGCCTGACGGGCGTCTTCCTCGAGGAAAGCCATCACGACATCGTGCACTTCACCGACACGAGCGTGGACGAAATACTGCGCGGGCAGGCCTCCACGGAGATGGCCGAGGCGATGCGCCGGCACATCGGCGCGAAAGCCGTGAAGCGCCTGACCAGCGCCTCGATCCTCGCGCTCTATCAGAAGGAGAAGTTCGAGATGGACCTGGGAAGCGCGTTCTTGGAGCCCTCGCTGGACCGCATCTTCGCGTTCCACATCGCGAAGAAGGGCCTCCATCCGCTGTCCACCTTCTGCGAGTTCGAAAACGAGATCAAGGCCGGCGACGGCTCTCTCGAGGCCAAGCTCGAGCACATGGACGAGCTGCTCGAGTTCAACGCGGCCGTGGAGAAGAAGTTCCGTCTCCGGCGCGAGCCGCTGGACAAGTACCACCGCTGCGCGTCGTTCTTCCTGAAGCGCTGACGCGTCAGGCCGCGAGCGTCGCGCGCTGCTCGAGCGCCGTGTCGCGGTAGTCCGAGCGGGCCAGCGCCTCGAAGAAGGTCTGCGAGCGCACCAAGGTCGCCCCGGGGCCGGCCGCGACGCGCGCGTAGGAGCCGTCGGGCTTCAGCTGCCAGGCCTTCTGGTTGTCGGCCAGCCCCTTGCCCAGGATCGTGTCCTTGATGTAGCGCTTGAGCGTCGGGTCCTTCACGGGGAAGGCGACCTCGTAGCGCGAGTAGAAATTGCGCGGCATCCAGTCCGCGCTGGACAGGTACAGCTTGCGCGCGCCGCCGGCGCGGAAGTAGTAGATGCGGCTGTGCTCTAAAAAGCGGTCCACCACGCTGACCACCTTGATGTTCTCCGACATGCCCGCGATGCCCGGCCGCAGGCAGCAGATGCCGCGCACGAGCAGGTCCACGCGCACGCCCGCGGTGGACGCCTCGTACAGCATCTCGGTGATCTCCGGGTCCATCAGCGAGTTCATCTTCGCCACGATGTGCCCCTTGCCCGCTTCCTTGTGCAGGCGGATCTCGTCGCGGATCAGACGCAGCATCTCGTCGTGCAGGTTGACGGGCGCGACCAGCAGCTCCAGCATCCCCTCCGGGCGGCGCCCCTTCGACAGCGCCTCGAAATAGCCCAGGACCTCGCGGCCGATCGCGGGGTCGGCCGTCAGCAGGCCCAGGTCGGTGTACTGGCGCGCGGTGACCGGATGGTAGTTGCCGGTGCCCAGGTGCGAGTAGACGCGCTCGGCGCCGCCTTCCTCGCGCACGACGGCGGTCACCTTCGAGTGGACCTTGTAGCGCCCCAGGTGGCGCACGACGCGCACGCCCGCCGCGCGCAGTTCCTCGGCCCAGCGCAGGTTGTTCAGCTCGTCGAAGCGCGCCTTGATCTCCACGTAGGCGGTGACCTTCTTGCCGTTGGCCGCGGCCAGCTTCAGCGCCGCCATGATGGGGGAGTCCTGGCTGGTGCGGTACAGCGTGTGGAAGATGCGCTTGACGCCCTCGTCGCGCGCCGCGGCCTCCATGAACTTCACCACGATGTCGAACGCGTCGTACGGGTGGTGGAGCAGGATGTCCTTGCGCGCGACGATCTCGAACGCGGAGGCGGGCTTGCGGAACGGGGCCGGCACCTGCGGCTCGATGGGCGGGTAGCGCTGGCCGGGCTTCGTGGGCTCCAGGCGCGCCAAGGTGCGCAGGTCCAGCGGCAGGTCGAAGCGGTACAGCGCCGACGAGTCCAGGCGCAGGGCCGTGGCCAGGAACAAGGCGCCCTCCGAGTAGGAGGGCGAGTCCACCTCCAGGCGCGCGACCTTCGCGTGCAGGCGGCGCTGGACGCCCTCGAGAATCTGGCCTTCCAGGTTCTCGTCGTCCGGGCGCCAGCGCAGGTCGGCGTCGCGGATGATCTTGAACGGGAACGTCTCGATGACCTCGCGGCCCGGGAACAGCTCCTCGGCGCGGTCGGCGAGCCAGCGCTCCAGCAGCGCGTAGCGCTTGACCCCGTCCTTGGCCGGGAGCGCGATCAGGCGCCCCTCGCGGTCCTCGATGGTGATCACCGCGTACTCGCGCGGGAAGCGCACGAACACGTGGATGCGCTCGCTGAGCAGCGGGGGCGGCGGCTCGGGATGGCGGCGCACGACGGTCCTCAGCTTCGGCAGGCGCTCCTGGATCTCGGTGTCGGGCCCCGCCTCGTCCAGGAACTCGGTCAGCAGCTCGATTCCGTCGGCCTTCAGCGAGGCCACGATCTCCTGGAACACGGCGGCCTGCCGGGACTTCTGGCGCAGCGCGTGCTCCCGGATCTGGCCCAGGACCTCGCGCGCGGTCATGCCGTCGGCGAAGCGCGTCTGCAGGGAGCGGCGGCCGAGCTTGGCGATCTCGGCCACGCGCACCATGAAGAACTCGTCCAGGTTCGAGCTGACGATGGCGCAGAAGCGCAGGCGCTCCAGGGACGGCACCGTCGCGTCGGCCGCCTCGGACAGCACTCGGTCGTTGAAGGCCAGCCAGGACAGGTCGCGGTTGAACACCCGCTCGGACGCGCGCAGGCCGGCGGGGGCCTTCGGCGCGACCGAAGGGCCCTCGTCCACGCGCAGCGCGACGATTTTCGAGCGGGCCATGGCGGTTCTTCGGACCATGATAGCTTTTTAGGCGGCTCCTCCCGGCGCGCGCGCCAGGCGCGCGGCCAGCCAAAACTGCGCCAGCGCGACCAGCGCCAGTCCCGCGCCGACCGCCGCGAACGCCGCGCGCGGCCCGCCGCCCAGCGCGAAGGCCGCGCCGACCGCCGCCTTCAGCAGGACCGAGACCGCGTTCGACGCGAAGCGCGAGACGGCCGTCACGCCGCCCGCCGTCCCCAGCGGCGTGCGCTCCTGCAGGCGCGTGGTCAGCGCGAGGCGCGCGCCCACGTTGGCCAGCGCGAAGGCGAACGCCGCGGCCAGCATCGGCGCCAGCGCGCCGGGCACCCAGGCGACCGCCAGCGCCAGCACGCCCAGGCCGCCGGCGGCGACCCAGACCGCGGCGGACGCGCCGCGCCGGCGCGACCACGCGTACAGCAGCGCGCCCGCGATCCCGCCCGCGCCGAACGCCGCGCCCACCCAGCCCGCCGCCGCCGGAGACGACAGGATGGACTTCGCGAAGAAGCTCGACAGGAGCTTGCGCAGGGGGTAGATGTTCAGCAGCGCCAGGCCGAACGCGGCGAACGCCAGGCCGCGGTCCATGAGGACGAGCCGCAGGCCCTCCCGCGTCCCGCCGCGCGGCGCGCTCGGCGCGCGCGCCGCCGCAATTCCGCGGCGCCGCGGAATCCGGGCGAAGACCAGCGCGGCCAGAACGAAGCCCGCCGGGATCGCGGCGTGGGCGGCGAAGCTCGACTTGGCGATCAGCAGGACGCCCAGCAGCAGCGGGCCGGCGACGGCGCCCAGGTCGAAGACGAGCTCGTAGCGCGCGTTAAGGCGGTCGAGCTCGGCGCGGTCGTGCGAGGCCAGCTCCAGAGGCAGGGCGTGCACGGCCGTGTCGGTGAAGCCGCGCGCGAAGGCGTCCATCGTGTAGGCCGCCATCGCCAGGCCCAAGGTCAGGCGCCCCGCCGCCCACAAGGCGGGGATCAGCGCCAGGCTGGCGCCGCGCAGGAACGTCGAGAGTATCAGCAGGCGGCGCGAGCCCAGGCGGTCGGCCGGCCAGCCGCCCGCGGCCGTGCCGGCCATATGCACCGCCGTGTCGAACGCCGAGAAGAAGGCCGCATGTCCCAGCGAGCCCGACAGCTGCGCGATCAAGAGCGGCTGGGCCAGGTGCAGGGCGTTGTTGACGACCTGAGAGATCAGCACGCCGCCGAGGAATCCGCCCAACGGGGCGCGCTCGTCATGCGAAACGGAGGCGACGGGGGCGCCGCGCTCCGCAGAGAGAACGCTCACGCGGCCGCCACCGAACGCGCCGGCCAGCCTTCTTTTTTCTGGTAGACGCGCCGCGCCGGCACGCTCACGAGCCGCCGCTCGGGCAGTATCAAGGCCGTCAGCGTCCCGCCGTACACGCAGCCGGTGTCCAGGCCGATCGCGTTGCGGCGCACGACGGGCTCGGGCTTGGCCCAGTGGCCGAACACGATCAAGGTTGCCTTGTTGTAGCGCTCGTACCACGGCTCGCCGGTGTCCTTCAGCCGGCGCATGGTCGTCAGCGCGACGTTCGACTGCCACTCCAAGCCCTCGCGCGGGTCGAAGCCGGCGTGGACGACCAGGAAGCCGGGGCCGGAGGCCGTCAGCGGCCAGCGCGCGATGAAGCGCATCGCGTCCTCGTAGCCCGCGCCGAACTGGCGGTGGGTTTCCAAATCATACGGCTTCACGTCCGGCGCGACGCCGCGGCGCCAGCAGTTGAGGAAGCGAAGTTCGTGGTTGCCCAGCACGCACTCCAGGTTCGGCGTGCGCATCGCCCAGTCGACGACGCCGGGGCTGTCCGGGCCCTTGCAGATCAGGTCGCCGACGCTGATCAGCCGGTCCTCGGGCCGGGCGTCGACGCGACGGAGAAGATCCTTCAATTCGTCCAGGCAGCCGTGAACGTCGCCGATGACTATGGTCCTCTGGCCCGGCTTCCTCGTTCTCATTCGTCGTCGCCGCCGCCGCGCGGCTCCAGGCCCTCGCGCTTCATCTTCCGGAGATAACGCGCGTGAGCGTCCACTATCTCGTCGCGGATGGTCAGGCCGGCGGCGGCGATCCCGCCGTAATGATCGTCCAGGTGCTTCTCGAGCTGGGCGGGGGTCGCGTCCTGAAGCGACAGCCGGTGAGCGCGGCCCAGTTGGGTGCCGACCGCGTAGGCGAAGTCCAGCTGCTGCTCATGATTGAGCATCTTCTTGATCTTGACGTTCTGCGGAGAGATCGGCCGCACGTCGTACTCGACGCCGTCGAGGACGGCGGAGCCCGGACGCACGGTCCAGCCCGGGGCGTACAGGCCGGCCGCGGCGTGCATTCTTGCGATTTCCGTTTTGTACGGATTTTTGTACCACTCGGTGTCGGGATCGGTTCGAGTCGCCTTGATGTTCAGAAGAATCCGGTCCTTGCCGGACTTCTTGTCCTTCGGCGCCAATACCACCAGGAACAATCCGCGGAAGCCCATCGAGCCCTGGCCTCGCCCAGCTTCTTCAATGAAGTAATCGTTCAGGAAGTCCGGTTCCTGCGTCTCGGCATAGCCGTCGATCAGTTTGACCACGGCAGGGTCGTTGACGGGAAGCGCGTTGGCGCGCATTTCTTTCGCCCATTTTTTATTCGCGGCGAGATAGGCGTCCGTGCTGACCTCGTCGTCCTCGGGCTCGACGTCCTTGAGCTGGCGGACCTCGGAGAACGGGCGGTCCGGGTGGCGGAAGCCGCGCAGGTAGCCTTTCTTCAGCTGCTTGAGCACGTCCGGGTCGAGCAGGCCGTCCGCGTCCTTCTTCTGTCGCAGGGACATCGAGACCATCAGGCGCACCAAATCCCACGCGTAGGGACCGACGCGCGCGCGGTCGAAGTCCACCATCGCCGCGCCCTGCGCGGACTTCGCGTAGTTGTCGATGTGGGGGGAGCCGTGCAGGAACGCCTTGGGCATGGACGCCATGTCCATCAATTGGGCGAAGCGGTCCTGCATGGGCAGGAGCATGTTGCGGAAGTAGAAGTGCGCGCCGCGCTTCTCGTTGAGGTAGTTCTCGCGGATGTTCTCCGCGTCGCCGGCGGGGTCCTTGTCGAAGAGGTTCGATTTCGCGAGGGGGTCTTCCGACTTCCTGAACACGGTCAGCGGACCGAGCGCGCCCAGGGCCAGACCGGTCACGTCGGCGTGGACCGTGTCGCGCTCGCGGCCGGCGTCCACGACCATGAAGCCGAACTCCTTGGCCTGCGCGTCGTATTCCGCGGTGACGCGGGTCTGGAACATCGTAAAGTTCTCGAGCGGGTCCTTCGACAGGTTCGCGTCGAGCCCGGCCTCGTAGTAGTTGAGGCCGTGACGCTCTGCTTTCTGGCGCGCGGCTTCGCCATCGTCGTTGTAGTCCTCGGACAGGCCGAGCTTCCCTTCGGAGCGGGCGAGCACGCGGCCGATCGCCGTTTTCACGGGCAGCCGGAAGTAGAGAACCAGATCGGGCTTCGGCGCGAACGAATACAATTTTCGCAACCATCGAGCGTCCATGCCGCGCACGCGGTCGCGGGCCAGCGCGGTGAAGAACCAGCGGTCGGCCAGGACGATGGAGCCTTCCCGCAACGCGGGAAGGATGGTCTTGTCCAGGCGGTCGGCCAGGTCCGAGGCGTTCATCAGCGCGAAGGTCTGGGGTGTGAGGGACTGCGCCTTCTTCGCCTTCTTGACCGCGTCGGAGACCACGTCCGAGGAGTTCCAGCTGGTGGTCACGACCTTGAGGCCCCGGGCCTCGAGCTCCTCCTTCAGGCGCTCCATCTGCGTGGACTTGCCCGAGCCGTCCAGGCCCTCGACGACGATCAGTCGTCCGGGCATGCCATGAACCGCGGACGCCCGCGGTCCGGCCGTCGCGACCGGCGCCAGGCGTCCGGAGACGAACAGCTGCGTGCCCGCCGCCAGCGCCACGCCGCCGCCCACCAGCCAGAACGACGCGGCCGGCGCGAGCGCCGCGGTGAACGCCAGCCCCGAGAAGAACCGTATCCCAAGGCCGGTCATGTTCGCCGTGAAGCGGGCCGAACCCATCGCGGTTCCCGCCGTCCCCGGAGCGGCGCGGGTCTGAATCGACGCGTTCAGCGCCAGGCGCGCCGCGACGTTGGCCGCCGAGAAGACGAGAACTCCGGCCGCCGCGGGCCAGAACGCACCGGGAAGGAAAGCCGCGGCCAAGGCCAAGCCGCCGATCCCGCCCGAGACCAACCAGGCTCGCGTCGAGACCGACTTGTTCCAGCGCCCATAGGCGAGCGAGCCCAGGACGCCGCCCACGCCGAACAGCCCGACCAGCCACGCCGCCGACGGCGCGTCGTGCAGGACCTGCGTTGCGAAGATCGCCGGCAGGAGGCCCTTCAGCGGATACAACGTGAGCAGCGCCGTCGCGGCCAAGGCCCAGCCCATCCAGCCGTCTATTTTTTTCCTCGGGGCCGGAGCGGCGGTGTCGCCCGGCGCGGGGGACGCGGCGGCGGCCTCGGTCTTCGGCATCGACAGGTAGGCGATAGTCACGGCGGCGAACGCGGCCGGCGCCAGCCACAGCGCGGCGGCGCTGGCCACGCCGCCCAGGCCGGCGATCAAAGCGCCGGCCAGGAACGGACCGGCCACGCCGCCCGCCTCGAAGAAGGTCTGATTCTTGGCCAGGATCGTCTTCAGCAAGCCGTCGTCTCGGCCGGACAGCTCGGACGGCAATGTATTGCGCGCCGTGTCGGCGATCCCGCGCGAGAAGCATTCCACCAGGTACGCGGCGGCCACGGCGGGGAGAGTCAGCCCGCCGGTCAGCGCCAGCACGGGCAAAGCGGCCATCGCCGCGCCGCGCGCCAGCGTCGTGCCGATCAGCACGGGCCTGGCGCGGACGCGGTCGGTGAGCCAGCCGCCGGCGAGGGTTCCCGCCGCGTCGAACGCGGAGCCGATCGTGACCGCGAACGCGGCGGCGGCGGCCGAGCCTGTGATTTTAAGGAACAGCAGGGGCATCGTCACCTGCAGGGCGTTGCTCGCCAACTGGGCGCCGAAGGTGCCGCTCAGGTAGCCGGTCAGCCGCGGCGACGAGCGCGGGGCCGGGGGCGTCAGGCCCGAGGTCCGGAGGCCGGGGGCGGACGCCGTCGCGGGCGGCGTCGAGTCCTCCGCGTGCCGGACGCCGTCGAAGGCGTTCGCCCGGGCGCGGTCGGTCTCGGCGTCGCGGGGATGGGCGGCCATCTCGACGGCGGAGGAACCGGCGGCGCGCGCGGTCGCCAGCGCCGAGGGCGCGTGCTCCACGGAAGGAAGCGAGGCCGCCGGCAGAGCGGGAAGCGCCGGCGCCGGAGCGGCGGCTGGGGCGAACGCGGAAGCCGCGAGGCTCGGAGCCAGCGACGGCGCGGCGGCTCCCAGAGGAGAGGCGCTCAAGGCCGGCGCCGACTGGGGAACGAGCATTATCGGGATAGAAAGATTGGCGGGCACGCGCGCCGCGCGGTACGCCTGGGCCCAGGCCGAGGGGCCGGGGATCGAGATCAGGTACAGCGCCGCGATCAAGGTTCTGAACATGACTTCATTGTAGGCGCGCGGGGGCTCGCGCCGAATAGTCCCGCGGTCTACGCCGTGTCACGGCCGCGTGACGGGCGAATGACCCAATGGCCCAGACGCGTTCCAGGGCCAAGGACCCACGCCCCGACGGGAACTTTGGAGGGGGTTAAATCGTAAGATAAGGGCATGCTCCCCGAGCAGATCCTCAAGGACGTCTTCGGCTATCCCTCCTTCCGCCCCGGCCAGAAGGAAGTGATCGAGGCCGTGCTCTCGGGGCGCGACTGCATCGGCGTGATGCCGACGGGCGCGGGCAAGTCGCTGACCTATCAGATCCCGGCGCGCCTGCTGGGCGGGGCGACCTTGGTCGTGAGCCCGCTGATCTCGCTGATGAAGGACCAGGTGGACGCGGCGGTCTCGGTGGGCCTGCGCGCGACCTTCCTCAATTCGAGCCTGGCGCCGGACGAGCGGCGCGCCCGCGTCGAGGGCCTGAAGCGCGGGGAGTACGAGTTGGTCTACGCCGCGCCCGAAGGCCTGGAGGCCGGGGCCGGAGCGGCGCTGTCGGGCGCGAAGCTGGCCTTGATCGCGGTGGACGAGGCGCACTGCATCAGCCAGTGGGGCCACGACTTCCGCCCGGCCTACCGCAACTTGAAGGGGCTCAAGGAGCGCTTCGGCGCGCCCGTGCTGGCGCTGACGGCCACGGCGACGCCGCAGGTGGTCAACGACATCGTGGACCAGCTGTCGCTGCACGAACCGCTGCGCGTGCGCGGCTCGTTCTTCCGGCCCAATCTGCACCTGTCCGCGTACCTGAAGGCGGGGGAGAAGGCGTCGCCGCGCCCCGGCGCCGTCACCGACACCAAAAATTCGATCCTGCGCCTCGTGCGCGCGCGCGCCGGGGAAAGCGGCATCGTGTACTGCCTGTCGCGCCGTTCCGTCGAGTCCATGGCGGAGTTCCTGTCGGGCCGCGGCGTGAAGGCTCTGGCCTACCACGCCGGCATGGACGCGGCCGCGCGCGAGCACGTCCAGGACGCCTTCAAGCGCGACGACGCCGACGTGATCGTGGCCACCGTCGCCTTCGGCATGGGCATCGACAAGCCCGACGTGCGCTTCGTCATCCACCGCGACATGCCCCGCTCGGTGGAGGCCTACGTCCAGGAGGTCGGCCGCGCCGGCCGCGACGGCGCGCCCAGCGACTGCGTGATGTTCTACTCCTGGGCCGACGTGATGAGCTACGAGCGCTTGGTCTCGGACCTCCCGCTGGAACTGGCCGAGTGGCACCGCGGCCGCGCCCGGGAGATGTTCCGCACCATCGAGCGCCGCGCCTGCCGCCACCAGACCATGGCGCGGCATCTCGGCGAGGAGATGCCGCCGTGCGGCGCCTCGTGCGACGCCTGCGCCGGCCTCGACCCCGTCGGGTCCGCTCCGCCGGTCGCGGCGAAGCGCATGACCTTCGGCGCCCGCGCGGCGACGAGCGAGGCGCCGTCCTCGGCCGGCTCGCCGATGTTCACGAAGCTGCGCGCCCTGCGCAAGAAGCTGGCCGACGCGCGGCACGTGCCCGCCTACATGGTCTTCAACGACGCCTCGCTGATGGCGATGGCCGAGCGCCGCCCGTCGAACGAGGACGAGATGCGCCAGGTCCCCGGCGTGGGCCCCAAGAAGTGGGTCGAGTACGGCGAGATCTTCCTCGCCGCTCTCCGCGACGGTTGAACTTACTCCGGAGCAAGCCTCGATCCCTTATCGCGGATCGCAACTCGCGCCGGCGCGAGCGTTCGCGTCGTTGAAGACACGCGCAAAAGGTTGGGAAGACTAGAAGCGCGGAGCGCGGCGCTCGCGGACCGCCGCCACGCCTTCCGCCAGATCGCGGCCCCGGAACGTCTTCGCCTGGCCGCGGGCTTCATGAATCAGATAGGGTGCTAGATTTTCACCGAGGCGCGTCTCCGCCTTCAGTATCCGCAGACTTTCGGAGGATCCGGCGGCGACCGTGCGCGCCAGTTCGTCGGCCGCGGCGTCCAGCTCGGCCGGCGTCGCGGTATGGGCCGAGGCCGCGCCCCAGGCGAGCATGTCCCGCCCGCTGAAAAAGCGGCCGGTGAATAAAAGATCCCGAGCGCGAGCGTCGCCGAAGGCCGCGCGCGCCAGCGGCCAGGCGGCCATGCCCGGGTTCAGGCCGAGGCGGACGAAGTTCAATCCCAGCCGCGCGTCGTCGCAGACGACGCGCAGATCCGCCGCCAAGGCGAGGCACAGCCCCGCGCCCACGGCGGGTCCGTGGATCTTCGCGATCACCACCTGGGGCAAATCCCGGATCGACAGGAACGAGCCGTAAAACCGCTTCATCAGGGGAACCAGAGCCCGCGACGGCCGCCGTCTGTTTTTCTCGATAAAAGCCAGGTCGCCGCCGGCGCTGAACGCCGCGCCCGCGCCCTCCAGGATCACGGCCTTCGACGTCTCGCGCGACACGCGCCTGACGGCGGCCGAAAACTCCGCGGCCATCGCCTCCGACATCGCGTTCAGCGCCTCGGGGCGGTTCAAGGTCAGGCGCGTGACCGCGCCGTCGGTGCGCCAGGTGACCGTGGGCATGGCGGCATTATACAAAGTGATAGAATCGCCCCGTGGGACGCCTGAAAGACCTCGGCAAAAGCCTGGAATCGGGGGGGAAAAGCCTTCTGCGCGGGAGCCTGATCAAGCTTCTGCCCCGCCCGCGCCGGCCGGCGGGCCCCGTCGACCCCGCGGCGGTGCGCCGCGTGCTGGCCGTCCGCCACGACGCGCGCCTGGGCAACCTGCTCCTGCTGACGCCGTCCTTGCGCCTGATCAAGAACGCCTTCCCCAACGCCCGCGTGGAGGTCCTGCTCGCCGACAAGTACGGCGACGCGCTGAAGCACAATCCTTGCGTCGACGCCATACTGACCGGAAAGGCCCTGCCCGGCCTGCGCCTGCGCGGCTACGACCTGGCCTTCGATTTCTCGCCCCAGCACGCGTTCTCGCTGTCCAGCGCGACGTGGACGGCGTTGTCCGGCGCCAAGCGCCGCGTCGGCTTCGACCGCGGCGACGCGGCCAAGTTCCTGGACGACCTGGTCCCGGTTCCGCCCGAACGCGCGCACGAGACCGCGAACCTGGCGCGCCTGGTGCGCCACGCGGCGCCCGGCGCGGCGCTGACGCCCGACGCGGAGCTGCGCACCGAGTGGCACTTCGGCCCGGGCGAACGCGCGGCGGGGGAAAAGGCGTGGCGGGGCTGGGGGCTGGACTCCGAGTCGGTCGCGCTGTTCCTGGGCGCGCGCGCGGAGAAGCGCCTGCCTCCGGAGTGGTTCCTGGAGATCGCCGCGCGGCTGCGCGCCGCCGGCCGCCGCGTCGTCCTGACCGGCGGCCCCGCCGAGCGCCAGCTTCTGAAAGGCCTGGCGATTCCCGCGGGCGTCGTCGTCGCGCCGGAGCTTCCGCTGCGCGAGTTCGCCGCGGCGATCGTCCGCGCGCGCGCGGTGCTGACCGCCGACACCGGCCCGATGCACCTGTGCGTCGCGCTGGGCGTTCCCGCCGTGGAGCTGTTCTCGCACACCGAGACGTGGCGCTTCGGCTACGCGCACGTGCCGGGACAGCTGGTGCTGGACACCGGCGGGCGCCACCCGACCGTCGACGAAGCCTGGGCGGCCCTGCTGGGCCTGCTCTCCGAGCCCCGGCCCTAGCTCAGGCTTCGGGCCTCAGCCGCGCCAGGTGCTCCTTCAGCGCGGCGTGCGCCTCCTCCACCGTCGTCGATTGGACGTGGTTCCAGTCCGCGCTCACGGTTCCGCCGTGGCGCGCGCCGCGCGGGCGCCAGACCGTCTGGGTATAGCCCTCGTAGAACGCGAACGTCGGCACGCCCAAGGCCGCGGCCAGATGCGTCGTCGAGGTCAGGCTGCCGACGAGCAGGTTCATGCGCCGGACCATGCCGCCGACGACGGACAGCGGCGCGGCGGGCAGGACCGGGGCCGGACGCGGCAGAGCGCCGGCGATGCGGCCGACGAGCTCGCGCTCGCCGGGGCCCGCCAGGAAGAACAGCCTCAAGGCCGGATCGGCCTGCAGGCGCCGGCACAGCTCGGTCAAGCGCTCCTCCGGCCAGAACGACGGCGGGCGCGTGATGTTTCCGGGATGGATCAGGACGCGGAACGCGCTCGCCTCGGCGGACAGCAGCGGCGCCAGCAGGCGCCCGGCCTCCGCGTCGGCCTCGGGCGGCACGCGCAGTTCCAGGTCGGGACCGTACGGGGCGCCCAGCGCCTCGGCCAGGCGCTCGTAGCGCTCGGACATGTGCTCGCGGTCGCCGGGCGGAGGGATCGTCCGGTTGAAGACGCGCGGCCCCTTGTCCTTCTCGAAGCCGAGCCGGATCCGCGCGCGCGCGGCGCGCGCGACCAAGGTCGAGGTCTTGGAGAACGAGGAATTGAGATCGACCAGCAGGTCGCACGGCTCGCGCAAAAGCGCCCACGCCAAGGTCAAGTGCGCGCCCAATTGTCCGGGGCGGCCCAGAAGGGCCGTTTCGTCCACGAACGGGATCAGCGGCAGGATCTGGGCCGCGCGCGCGCCGGCGACCAGGCGTATGCGCGCCTTCGGGAAGCGCTTACGCAGGGCGCGCAGGAAGGGCGTGGCCACGATCACGTCGCCGATGCGGCCGATGTACACGCACGCGATCCGCTCGATCGGCGCGGTCCCCAGGTCGATCCTCATGTCCCGATTATATCACTCCCGTCTTGTGCGCGCGGCCCGCGGGACCTATACTAAAGGAAGCGGGCCCTTCCTATGCCCACGACGAGCCGTCTGCGCGCCCTCGACGTTTTCCGCGGCCTCACGGTCGCCGGCATGATCCTCGTGAACTCCTCGGGCAGCGACACGGTGTACGCCTGGACCGATCATTCTCCCTGGCACGGCCTGACCCCGGCCGATCTCGTTTTTCCCTCGTTCCTCGTCATCCTCGGCGTCTCGGCGGCGCTGTCGCACGCGGCCCGCCGCGCGCGGGGGGAGACCCCCGGAGGCCTGGCGCGCCGCGCGGCGCTGCGCGCGGCCGGGCTGTTCGCGCTGGGCCTGCTGATCAACTTCGTCGTCTTCCGCGAGGCGGCGGGCATCCGCTGGCCGGGCGTGCTTCAGCGCATCGCGCTGTGCTCCCTCGGCGCGTCCGCGCTCCTGCTGTTCGACCGCCCGGAGCTGGAGCCGCTCGCGGCCGGCGCCCTCTTGATCGGCTATTGGCTGTTGATGACTCGGGTGAGCGTCCCGGGCCACGGCCCGGGAGTGCTGACGCCGGAGGGCAATTTGGCGTCGTGGCTGGACCGCCGCTGGATGGGCGGCCATCTGGAAACGCCCCTCGTCGATCCGGAGGGGTTGCTCAGCACCCTGTCCGCGCTCGCGACAACGTTGATCGGCCTGATCGCCGGACGGCGCCTGGCCGCCGAGGGCGCCGGGCCGCGCACGACGGCGCGGCTGGGCGCCGCGGGTCTGGCGCTGGCGGCGCTCGGCGCCGCGTGGGGGCTGAGCTTCCCGCTCAACAAGCATCTCTGGACGAGCTCCTTCGCCCTGCTGACCGGCGGCCTGTGCCTGTGCGGCCTGGCGCTGTGCCTGCTGGCGTTCGGCGAAAAGCCCGCGCGCTGGACCGCGCCGCTCGAGTCGCTCGGCCGTCACGCGCTGGCGGCCTACGTGCTGGCGGGCTTCGTCTACGGCGTTCTGGAATTCGTGCCGGCGCATCTGCCCGGCGGCGCGAGCGGCAACTTGAAGCTGTGGCTCAACGCTCATCTGTTCGGCTGGTGGCTGGCGCCGCGCGCCGCCGCGCTGGCCTTCGCGTCCTCCTTCGCCGCCGTCTGCGCGGCGGCGGCCCGCTGGGCCGACCCTCGCGCCTAGGAGCCTGTCCGAGTAATCGCCGTCTGTAATCGGTAAAATTCTCTCGGCGTCCGAGGAGAGAATGAAAACCTACCGCCCCTACGAGCCAGATCAGCTGTTCCTGATGCCGCCGTCAGTGAAGGA
>Ga0315268_10002091_pt1 | contig 22800 bp, 22 predicted proteins | sample C1_top_MG_FD_204535 | JGI IMG/M metagenome (GOLD analysis project Ga0315268, IMG submission 204535) | Sediment microbial communities from Yellowstone Lake, YNP, Wyoming, USA - C1_top | ecosystem: Environmental > Aquatic > Freshwater > Lake > Sediment | place: USA: Wyoming | collected 2017-08-01 | reverse complement strand
GCGGTGCCGGTCATGCCCGCCAGCTTCTTGTACATGCGGAAGTAGTTCTGGAAGGTGATGGTGGCCAGGGTCTGGTTTTCGTTTTCGATGCGCACCCCTTCCTTGGCCTCCAGGGCCTGGTGCAGGCCGTCGGAGTAGCGCCGGCCGGGCATGAGGCGGCCGGTGAACTCGTCCACGATGATGACCTGGCCCTCTTTGACGATGTATTCCACGTCCCGGCGGAAGAGGTTCTGGGCCTTGAGGGCGGCGTTCAGGTGGTGCAGCACCTCGATATGGCGAGGGTCATAGAGGTTGTCCAGGTTAAGAAGCTTCTCGGCCCGGGCCACGCCGTCTTCGGTGATGAGAACCGAACGCGCCTTTTCGTCCACGGTGAAGTCCCGGTCGCGCTTGAGCTGCAGGGCCACCTGGTTGAGGACGTAATAAAGCTGGGTGGATTCCTCAGCGGGTCCGGAGATGATGAGAGGGGTTCTGGCTTCGTCCACCAGGATGGAGTCCACTTCGTCCACAATGGCGTAGTTGAAGCCGCGTTGCACGTAGTCCTCCAGGGAAAACTTCATGTTGTCCCGGAGGTAGTCGAAGCCGAACTCGTTGTTGGTGCCGTAGGTGATGTCCGCGGCGTAGGCCCGGCGCCGCTGGGCGTCGTCCAGGCCGTGGACGATGGTGTCCACCGTGAGGCCCAGCAGGCGGTAGACGCCGCCCATCCACTGGGTGTCCCGTTTGGCCAGATAGTCGTTGACGGTGACGATGTGCACCCCTTCGCCGGTCAAGGCGTTGAGGTATGCGGGCATCACCGCCACCAGGGTCTTGCCTTCACCGGTCTTCATCTCCGCGATCTTGCCCTGGTGCAGGACGATGCCGCCGATGACCTGGACGTCGAAGGGGCGCATCCCCAAGGCCCGCACCGAGGCCTCCCGGGCCGCGGCAAAGGCTTCAGGGAGGAGGTCGTCCAGGGCCTCACCCCGCTCCAGGCGCTCTTTGAAATGCGGGGTCTTGGCCGCCAGGTCGGCGTCGGAGAGGGCGCGGTATTCCGGCTCCAGCGCGGTGACGCGGTCCACCAGGGGGGCCAGGCGCTTGAGCTCCCGCTCATTCTTGCTGCCGAAGATTTTTTTGAGAAATAGCCCAATCATGGTTAAGACATATCTTGGCGTCCTTGGCGCCTTGGCATGGGTATTTATTTTCTCACGGCAAGACGCAAAGAGGCAAAGGCGTAAATATCAGGGTTCCAACTCCAGGAGCATGGGGATTTCGTCGCAGTCGGGGAATTTCAGGCACTGCACGCACTCCGCCCAGATGATGGGGGGCAGTTCGTCCCGGGTCACGGTGCGGAAGCCGAAGCGCTCAAAGAACCCAGGCTGGGAAGTCAGGGCGAAGACCCTTTTTAAGCCCAGCCCCCGGGCTTCCTCAAGGCAGCTTTCCACCAGGCGGCGGCCGATGCCCTGCTTCCGCCGGCCCTCCACCACCGCCAGGGAGCGGATCTCACCCAGGTTCTCCCAGAAGATGTGCAAGGCCGCGATGCCTACGATGGGGCCCCGGTCTTCCCGGTAAACGAAGTAATCCCGGAGGGAGCTGTAAAGCTCCGCCATCTTCCGGGGCAGAATGTCCCACTGGGTGGCGAACTCCGCCAGGAGGCGGTAGATGTCCGGAACCTCGCTGATCCGGGCCTTGCGTATCATTTTATGGGCCTGGCAGCCGCCGTTAAGTTATAATTTCAGTAGCGCGGCCCGGCGCAATATTAAGCCGCCGGAGTGCCATTAAAAATTATATCACAATTTTCAGGTGGAACCTATGCCAGTTATCGCCCAGGACCATTATGTGCGCCTGGAATACGGCCTGCGCCTGGTTTCCGGGGAGCGCCTCCGGGGGACGGAGGAGGCCATGGAGGCCATGGACTTCGTGGCCGGCTGCGGCGAGCTCCTGCCGGGGCTGGAACGGCGCCTCTGGGGCTTGCGGGACCAGGATTGCGTAGAGTTCGTGGTGCCCGCGGCGGAGGCCTTCGGGGACTATGACCCGGATTTCGTGCAGGAGTGGAGCCGCAAAGTCTTTCCGCCGGAAATGGAGCTGAAGCCGGGCCAGAAGGTGCTGCCCGCCAATTTGCCCTTCCCGCCGGAGTATCCCCTGACCGTCAAGGAAGTGAAGGAGAACTCAGTCGTCCTGGACCTGAACCACCCACTGGCGGGCCAGGACCTCTACTACACGGTGCGGGTGCTGGAAGTCAGGCCCGCCACCCAGGAGGAGCTGGCCCCCCGGAAGCAATGCCAGTCCTGCCAGGAAGGCATGCAGAGCGGATAAAAAACCGCCGGCCCGGGGTCAGACCGGCGGTTTCCGAAAAGATTCAAATTAGGTCTCGGTTACGGTGATCGCCGCGGAAGGGCACACCTCGATGCAGGACTCGCAGCCCAGACACTCCTCTTCGTTCACCGGGACGGCTTTGCCCTCCTGCATCTCAAAGACCCCGGTGGGGCAGACGTTGACGCATTCTTCGTCGCCGGTGCACTTGTCGGCATCTACTTCAACCCGCCAAGCCATGAACCTCAACCTCCTTTAAAGAGCTCATTAGCGCACATTTTCCAGGCCATCTGCTAAGATTCGGCACCGCGGCACCACGGCTGGAGATAAGGGTCCGGCCGAAACCGGGTGGCAGGGTTAATTACTCCCCCATGGGGCCAGCCGCATCAGGCCCAAGTGCATTCTGGTATTAGTTTATGCTGTGGTGCCTTTCGGGTCAAGGCCAGGCATCTTAAGGGCAGAAAATCAGAGAGGGGAGGGACCGTTTAAGCCTGGACCCGGGCCGCTCCCTTGGCCTGGACCAAATTCTCCACCTGCGAGCGGTGCCGGTATTCCCTGGCCTGGCGCACTAGAGCCGGAGCCCACTCTGGTGCGCCCAGGGCGTGGAGGTGGGTGTAGGTGGCCAGGACGTTTTTATAAAGCAACCCCTCCCGCTGGCCCTCCAGGCCCGCGCCCCGCACCACCCGGAAAGCCATGGCCGCTTCGGCTCCCGGCTCCGGCTGGAGGCGGGAATAGTGGAATTCATGGCCCTTCAGCACCGCGCCCCGGGGGAAGTAGGGGTTGTCCGCGGTCACCTCCAGGATGGTGTAGCCGTGGCCCCGGGGCCGCTTGCCCATGACAAAGTCATAGGGGAACAGCCCCACCATGGGAAAGCGCTCCCCCCCCACCTGAAGGCTTCGGCCCAGGTACATGAGGCCGCCGCACTCGGCATAGATGGGCAGGCCGGCCCGGGCCGCGGCCTTGACGGCCTGTCGGAAACCCTCGTTTCCGGCGAGCTGCCGGGCGTGGGTCTCGGGAAAGCCGCCGCCGATATAGAGGGCATGGAGACCCTCGGGGAGGTCGGGGTCGTCGAGGGCGCTGACGCCCACCAGGGCCGCGCCCTGTTCCCGCAGGGCCTCCAGGTTTTCCGGGTAGTAGAACTGGAAGGCCGAGTCCTGGATGACGCCGATGGTCACCGGGTCGCAGACCGCGGCGCATAAGGGCGCGGCCTGGGGGCGCTCCGGCAGGGGCGGAGCCTGGGCCGCCACCTCCCAGAGGCCGTCCAGATTCAGGTGGCGCACCGCCAGGTCCCGGGCCGCGGTCACCGCCCGCCGGGCCGCGGCGTGCTCCTGGGGGGGCACCAAGCCCATGTGCCGCTCAGGAAAGACCTCACATTTGAGGCGGGGCACCGCGCCCAGGACCGGAATGCCGCAGTAGTGCTCGATGGCGGTGCGCAGGAGGTCTTCGTGGCGGGGACGGGCCACCTGGTTGATGATGACCCCTTTCAGTGTCACCTGGGGGTCGAAATGCTGGCAGCCCAGCACCAGCGCCGCCGCGGTGCGGGTGGTCATGGTGCAGTCCACCACCAGCACCACGGGGGTGCTCAGCATCTTGGCCAGTTCGGCGGTGCTGTAAGTGCCCTGGGCGTCCAGGCCGTCGTAAAGGCCGCGATTGCCTTCGATGAGGAGGGCGTCTGCCTGGGCGGCATGGCGGGCCACCAAATTCATAATCTGGTCCCCCTCCATGAGGAAGGGGTCCAGATTATGGCTGGGCACTCCGGCCGCCAGGGCGTGCCAGGCGGGGTCGATGTAATCCGGCCCCTTTTTAAAGGGCACGAGACGCCGCCCCTGCTCCCGCCAGGCGGCCAGGAGACCCAGGGTCAAGGTGGTCTTGCCGGCCCCGCCCCGAAGCGCGGACAGCAGCAATCGGGGACAGGGCCTGTTCATCAGACTTTCTTGGCAGCCCCTTCTTCGTGCGGGATCTCGATGTAGCTGCCGCCGAAGTAGGTGTACACGCACCGGCCGCCGTCAATGAGCTCCTTGATGGCAAACTTGATCTGGTTCTTGTCCTGATCAGGATGCTCTTTGAGCACGGCCTTCTGGACGTCCATGGCCTTGAGGTTTTTCTTCCCCTGGGCCTTGGCCACCATGTCATAAATGAATTCCACCAACTCTTCTTTGGATAGTGCCATTTATCCCACCTGCTTAGAATTTAAAATGCATCGACGTCCGATAGGTGTCATAGGCCCATCGGTAGTCGTCAATGTGCTGGAAGGTGAAAGGAATCTCGCATACTTCAAAGAATTTTTCCCAGCCGATGCGCTCCACCCATTCGCCCACCCGTTCCCACTTGTTGGCGCCTTCTGCGTACCTGGTGAGGATCTTGCGGATGGCCCCCACCACTTCCGGCCAGCGGGGCGGGTTGTTGGGCAGGTACGGCACCGCCAGCTTGGAGAACAGGGGCGGGGTCTTGGCGTTGGAGACCTTGCCGCCCACCAAGAGGGCTACGCCGCCCTTCTCAGAGTCGAACACGGGCATGGCCGGGCACATGGTGTAGCAGTTGCCGCAGTACATGCACCGGGGTTCATTGACCACCACGCTCTTGATGCTCTTGTCCGGATGGGGCCGGATGGCGCCGGTGGGGCAGGAAGCAATCGTGGTGGGAATTTCGCACAGATGGCGCAGCTTCTCGTGGTTCACCTTGGGCGCGGTGCGGTGTATCCCCAGAATGGCGATGTCGGAGCAGTGCACCGCGCCGCACATGTTCAGACAGCAGGCCAGGGCGATGCGCACCTGGGCCGGCAGCTTGTGGCTGCCGAAGTACTCATAAAGGTCGTCCAGCACCGCCTTGACGATGCCGGAGGCGTCGATGGCCGGCGTGTGGCAGTGGACCCAGCCCTGGGTGTGGACGATGTTGCTCAGCGAATGGCCGGTGGCGCCGATGGGGATGCCCAGCTTTTTGCAGGCGTCCTTCACGCCGGCGATCTTGCCCTGGTCGGTCAGCAGGAATTCGACGTTGTTCCGGCTGGTGAAGCGCAGAAAGCCGTCGCAGAACTTGTCGGCGATGTCGCATAGGTCTTTGACGAAGTCAGTGGTTACCAGTCGGGGAGAACCGCCCCGGATGGTGTATACTTTGGCACCGGACTCGGACACGTGCACCAACACGCCGGGTTCCAGGATTTCGTGATATTTCCACTTGCCGTAATTTTCTTTGATCACCGGCGGCAAGAATTTTTCAAAATGTGGAGGGCCAATGTCAGTGATTCGTTCAGCCATTTTCTAAGTTCCTCCTTACTTGTGCAATCGGCTCTGGGCCGGATGAGTTAAGGTGTTGCGAACAACAGATTATTTGATGTATTTGCGGCCCGCAGCCTCGGCCTCGAAGTCTTCCGCATGCCAGAAGAAGAAGGGGTTGGCCCGGGGGGTGCGGATGGTCTGGGGGGGCGGTTCCAGGCCCACGGCCTTGAAGAAGTTCCGCATCCCCAGGCGCAGCATCAATTCGCCCACGCGCTCCCGGTTCTTGCCGTTTTCCGACCACCACTCGGTGATGTTGGAGACCAGCTCCATGAAATCGTCATAAGGGGGCTCCATTTCCATGAAGGGCACGATGACCCAGCTCATCTGCGCGCCTTCCAGGATGGGGGCGTGGGAGCCCAGGAGCAGGGTGGCGCCGGTCTCGGTACCGGGGCGCAGCGCCTGGGGCATCAGGCTGATGCAGTGCATGCAGTGGTTGCAGTTCTTGTTGTCAATCTTCAGCGTCTTGCCGTCAAAGTTCATGCAAGCGGTGGGGCAAAGATCGGTGACATCCGCCTTGATGTCCAGTTTGGCATATGGGGAGCCGCCGCCCCGGGGTTTCAGCTCCCCGCCGGCATAAGCCTTCACTGCGGCCTGGTCGATGCGGATATCGTCCTTCCAGACGCCGATGACGCTCATGTCGGCCCGGGCCACCGCGGCCACGCAGTCATTGGGGCAGCCGGAGCATTTGATTTTGAATTTATAGGGGAAAGACGGGCGGTGCATTTCGAACTGGAAGTTCTGGGTGGCCTGGTAGCACAGGTCCATGGTGTCATAGCAGGCGTATTCGCACCGGGCCTTGCCCACGCAGCAACTGGGGCTGCGCATGGCGGAGCCGGAGCCGCCCAGGTCCCAACCTTTGGCGGTCAGTTCGGCGAAAGTGGGCTCCAATTCATCCGTGGTGGTGCCCAGGAAAATCATGTCGCCGGTGGAGCCGTGCACATTCAGAATGCTGCTGCCGTGCCGGTCCCAAATGTCGCACAGTTCCCGCAGGGCCTTAGTGGTGTAAAACCAACCGGCGGGCTGGTTGACCCGGATGGTGTGGAAGTGCTCGACGCCGGGAAACTCTTCCGGCAGGTCGGTGTAGCGGCCGATGATGCCGGAGCCGTACCCCAGGACCCCTACAATGCCCCCGTGCTTCCAGTGCGTGATCTTGTCCTTGTAGGAACGCTCCAACACCCCCAGTAAATCCGCGGCGGATTTTTTCCGGGCCGCAACCCGCTTCAAATCCTTAATGAAGCTGGGCCAAGGACCGGACTCCAGTTGATCCAACAATGGGGTTTTGTGCATGAACCTCTCCTCCTCGTTTAATGGTCCCCAATGGGTTTATCCTTTTTTTCACAAACCCTAGCTATCACATACCATCCCAAAGAATTTGTCAACTAAAAAAATGGTATCCTAAATTTCTGCAACAGCGTGGACGGGCCCTTGCCTTTCCAGGTCCCCGGCGCACTGGGACGCGGGCCCCAGCACCAGGGTCACCAGGGCCTCGGGGTGCAGGTGCTCCCGGGCCGCCCGGGCCGCGTCCGGAAGGGACACGCCCTGGACGCGTTCACAATAACGCTTCAAGTAGTCCGTCCCCAGGTCATAGAGGTCCAGGGAGATGACCTGGCGGCTCAACCCCCGGGGGGTCTCCAGCCCCAGGGGAAAATGGCCCACGTAGTAGCTTTGCGCCTCGGCCAACTCCTGGGCCGTGACCCCCCGGTCCCGCACCTCCTCCAGAACCGCCCGGATTTCCTTGATCACCAGGGCGGTGTTGGCCGCGGGGGTGAAGGTGGAAATGATGAAGGGGCCCGGAGCCCGGCGGAAGTTGAAGTGGCTGCGGATGCCGTAGGTGGCTCCCAGCTCGGAGCGGATGCGGGTCATGAGGCGGGAGGAAAAGCCCCCCTCCCCCAGGATGTAGTTCACCAGCTTCAGGGGAAAATAGTCCGGGTGGGAGCGGGGCAGACCCAGGTGACCCAGGCGGATCTCGCTCTGGGTCAGGTCAGGGCGGTCGTGAAGATAAATCCCTGGGAGGCACAGGTTCCGGGGGGTCCCGGTATAGGCCGGTGAAGGCGGGCCGCCTCCGGCCCAGTCGCCCCAGTGGCGCCGGACCTCCCCGGCCGCCCGGGCAAATTCCACCATGCCCACCACCACCAGAGTGGCGGTTTCGGGCGTAAACTGGCCCTGATAAAAGCCCTTGAGATCCGCCAGGGAGACGGCTTTCAGGCTTTTCAGGTCGCCGTCCACCGGGTGGCCGTAGGGCGCGCCTTGAAATAAGAGGCGCAGGAAGGCAACGTTGGCCAGTTCCCGGGGGTCGTCCAGGCGGTGCACCAGCTCCGCCCGGCGCCGCTCTTTCAGGAGGGGGAACTCCTCCTCCCGGAAGGCCGGCGTCTGCACCACCTCCGCCAGGGTGGCCAGGAGTTCCGGGAAGTCTTCCGCCAGGCCCTCCAGGGACACCAGGGTGGCGTCCCAGCTTCCCCGGGCGCTCAAGCTGGCGCCCCGGGACTCGATGTCCCGGGCCAGCTCAAGCTGATTGCGGCGGGCCGTGCCCAGGGTCAGGAACTCCGCGGTCCAGTCTGCCGCGCCGGAGCGCCCCGGAGGGTCGCACTCAGCGCCCCGCTTGGTCATAAAAGTCAGGCTCACCCAGGGCACCCGGTCATATTCCACGACCAGGAGGCGCAGCCCATTGGGGAGGGTTTCCTGATGAATTTCGGGGAGATAATCTAGCATGGCAGCCTGCCTCGATTAAGTTCAAGGCCCAAATTTCAAAAGGAAACCAGCGTCCACCTTGGACTTTGAACCTGGAACTGTCATTTAAGCCAACTCGCCCAATGCCCGGGACTCCTCCGGAGATACCGGCTTTAAGAGCACCACCGTGCGGTTGTCCTCGTGGAGGTAGGTCCGGGCCACGCGCTGCAGGTCTTCCGCCGTCACCGCCTCGTAGCGGCTGAGCATGAGGTTGGCGCCCTGGGCGTCGCCGGTCTTCAGGTGGAACAGCCCCGCCAACAGGCCCCGGAAGAAGTTGTGGGCCAGGTTCCGGGCCGCCTGGGACCGCATCAGTTTCTGGGCCCGGGCTAACTCGGCCCCGCTCACTCCATGGTCCTGGAGGCGTTTCACGGAGTCCCACAGCAGCCCTTCCAGGTCGTGCAGGGACTGGCCCGGCGCGGCCACCGCGGCGATGACCAGCAGGTCCGGGTCCTGGGCCGAGAAGGGGGGTGGGGCCAGTTCCACCTCGGTGCCCACGGTCTTGCCCGGCCTCACGAACTCCTGGTAGAGGCGGGAAGACTTGCCCCCGGACAGGACCAATGCCAGGAGGTTCAGGGGGTAGAGGTCCGGGTGGTCCATGCCCACCACGTGAAACCCGGCGAAAATCGCCTCCACCTGGGACACCTTCTTGAAGACCACCCGGCGCTCGCCGCGCTGGGGAGGCTCTTTCACCGGGTGGGGCGGCCGGGATTCAGGGGCAGGGAGGTCGCCGAAATAACGCTCCACCAATGTGCGGGCCGCGTCCGGGGAGACGTCTCCGGCGATGACCACCGTCATGCTCCCCGGGTGGTAATGGGCCTGGTAGTAAGCCCGGCAATCCTCCAGGGTCATGCGCCTCAGGTCCTGGTCCCAGCCGATGACCGGCCACTGGTAGGGGTGCTGGGTGTAGGCCGCGGCAAAGAGCTGCTCCTGCACCAGCCCGAAGGGGCTGTCCACGGTCCGGAGCTTACGCTCGCTGATGACCACCTCCCGCTCCGGCTGAAAGCTCTCCTGGGTGAGCTTCAGGTTTTTCAGGCGGTCCGCCTCCAGCCGCAGCCCCAGCTCCAGGTGCTCCGCCGGCAGGTTCTCGAAATAGGAGGTGTGGTCCCGGGTGGTGAAGGCGTTGATCTCGCCCCCCTTGGCCTGGAGGATGCGGGAGAACTCCTCCGGGCCCAACTCTTCGGTGCCCCGGAACATCAGGTGCTCAAAGAGGTGGGAGATGCCGGTGATGCCCGGGAGCTCGTGGCGGGAGCCGACTTTATAGTGGACCTGCAAAGAGAGGATGGGCAGCCTCGGGTCCGGCAGCACCAGGAGCGTGAGGCCGTTGGCCAGGACAAACTGCTCAATGGTCATCCCGGGTTGCCACGCGGCCGGGTCCAGGGGGCGGGCCATGAACTTCTCCTTTAACGGGGCGCCGGGTAGCCGCACCAGCGCCGCAGCAATCCCTCATCCACCTCTATCCGGAGGGGCGTTGGGGTCATGATGGGGATGCGGGCCGGATTCTCCCCGGCCAGCACCCGCCGGGCCAGGCCCGCGGCTTCCCGGCCCAAGGCCCGGTAATCCAGGGTCAGCCACAGCAGTGCGCCCCCATGCTCTCCTTCCGGGAGGCTGCTCACCACCGCGGCCCGGCCCTCCCGGCCCCAGGCCAGGAGCAGGGAAGCATAACGCGCCGCGCTGGGCGCGGGGGGCAGGTAGAAGACCCGGGCCCCCTGGTCCCAAAGCTGTTGCAAGGCCCGGCCGTCGCCCGGCCCGTCCAGGCTGGCGGCCGTGAGGGGCTTGAGCCCGAATTTGGGGGCTTCCTTCAGGAAGCCGTCCTGCAATTCCACCGCCACGCCGTCATTGGGGTCGTAAAGCATCCCCCAGGTCCGGGGCCCCAGGAGCCGGGCTCCCTGCTCCAGGGCCTGGGCCAGGGGCGGGGGCGAGGCCACGCCGGTGACATTTCCCTGATGGTCCTCAGGATGGTCGGGCTCATAGGCCGCGCCGGTGAAGTAGGGGTCCGCCACCAATGCGAAGACCAGGGGCAGGCGCCGCTCCATGGGGGCCGCCACCATCAGGGCCGGGGTGCCCAAAACCACCACCAGCCGGGGGCGGCGCTGCCGAAGCCGCCGGAATTGCGCCTGGGCCTCTTCCCTGGAGGTCCGGGCCCACACCACTTCCAGGGGTCCCGCGCCCTGGAGGCCCTCCTGCAGGCCCTCCAGGGCCTGCTGCACCCGGGGCCCTTCCGGGGAGCAATAAACGATGACGGGCCCCGGCCCGCAACCCGTCAGGGACATGATTACCAGGCAAGCCGGCAGGCACTTGCTCCAAGCCTTGAGAAAGCTCCCGGGACCGGGGATGTTGGCGCGGGCACCCATGCCAGCTTAGAAGTGAATAAGGCACAGACGCTCCCGCCTGTACCTGAACTCCCGGGGGCGCGAGTTCCACATGGCCGGCATGCTAATTGATCAGCCGGCCGATGCGGTCCCAGCGGACCCGGAAGCTTTGCCGGTCCCAGTGCCAGCCGTGCAGCAGACCTGACGCCCCCTTGGCGAAGGCCTGGTAAAGGGCCATCCCGGGCTGGCCCTGGCCCTGCCAGGAGAAGTAGATAACAAAGGCCTTGCCCCGCAGCGCGTCCATGGACACAAAACCCCAGAAGCGGCTGTCATAGCTCTGGTCCCGGTTGTCCCCCATGACGAAAAAGGAGTCGGGGGGCACCGTCACCGGCCCGAAATTGTCCCGGTGCTGGTTGGGCGTGGCGGGGATGACGCTGGGGTCGGTGTACACGGCCTGGGGCGTCTCCACCTGGCGGCCGTTGAGGTAGACCTTCTTGTTGATAATCTGCACCGTGTCCCCGGGCAGGCCGATGACCCGCTTGATATAGTCCTTGCTGGGGTCCTGGGGGAAGATGAAGACCACGATGTCTCCCCGCCGGGGACTGCTGATGGGAATCCACATCTTGTTGCTGAAGGGGTTGCGGATGCCGTAGATGAATTTGTTCACCAGCAGATAGTCGCCGATGAGCAGGGTGGGCTGCATGGAGCCGGAAGGAATGGAGAAGGCCTGCACCAGGAAGGCCCGGATGACCAGGGCCAGTACCAGGGCAATGACCAGGGCCTCGCCGTATTCCTGCCAAAAAGGTTTCTTGCGGCCGCCGCCCTTGGGATTGGCCGCCGGGGGGGATTTCTTCAGAGCCATGGGTAGCAGGGGTGGTTAACGCCTCAGTCCACCGGGGAGAACTGGTCCTGGGGAGCGCCGCAGACGGGGCAGACCCAATCCGCCGGGAGCTTCTCAAAGGGGGTAAGGGGCGGCACGTCGTTGTCCGGGTCGCCCGCCTGGGGGTCGTAAATATAACCGCAGATGTCGCATTGGTATTTCTGCATCACTCCCTCTCCTTGTATGTGAGTTTCTCAATCAGGTCCGGACCCGCAGCAAAGGTGTCCAGATAGTAGGCCGCGTTCAGGCCGGGGTTGCGGTAAGCCACCAGAGGCACGCCGGCATTCCTGGAGAACTCCTCGTCCACCCGGGAGTCGCCGATATAGACGGCTTCCCGGGGGGCCAGGCGGAATTGGTGCAGCACCCTTTCAAAAGACTCGGCGTGGGGCTTGGGCCGGCTCACGTCCTGGGCGGAAAGGACCGCGTCGAAGCTGTCCGCCAGGCCGTGGTAGGCCAGCACCTCCTGGGTGGTGGTGGTGCGGTTGGTGATCAGGGCGGTGCGGCAGCGGGGCCTGAGAAACCGGAGGAACTCCCGGAGGTGCGGTTCTTCCACCATCATGGGGATGAAGGGGCGGTAGTCCAGGCTCCGGTAAAAGCGCATCACCTCCGGAAAGTCGGGGTAGTCCGGAAAGAGGTGGGCCAGGGACTCCAGGGCCGTGTGGCTGTGGACGTAGTCCACCGCTTCCGGGGTCAGGGGCGGCCGGGCGAAATGGGCCAGGATGGCGTTGTAAAAGGCAATATTGGCCTGGCGGGAGTCGAAGAGCACCCCGTCGCAGTCGAAAGCCACCAGTTTCAGCAAAGCAGGGATCCCGAGGACAAAAATTTGAACCTGGCGCTGCCAGGCAGCGGTATGAAAACCGGCTAAAATTATTAGCTTTATGTTTAAAGATACCGCCGGCGGGGAAACTTGTCAACTAAGAATGCCCCGGGGACCGGTCCATTTCCCTTGATTTCCGCGGCATTTTTTTTGAGAATTCCCGGCATGGAACCTTCCCTCTACGCCGCCCGCCGGGAAACGCTGAGAAGCTTGCTGGCCGCGGCGGAACTGGACGCCCTCCTGGTGACCGGACCCGAGAACCGCCGCTATCTCAGCGGCTTCAGCTCCGATGACCCCCACTGGGGGGCGCTGCTCATCACCCGGGGGCGCCAGTTCCTCCTCACCGATTTTCGTTATTATGGGTGGGCCCAACAGGAGGCCGCGGGTGTCGAAACCCTGCTTTACCGGGAGAGCCTGGCCGCCACCCTGGCGGAGCTGGTCAAGGAACAGGGCCTGCGCCGCCTGGGGTGCGAGTCGGCCCATCTCACCCTGAGCCAGCACCAGCGCCTGCTAACGGCGGTGAGCGCCGCCGGGTGGCAAGCGGAATGGCGTCCCCAGGAAGACCTGGTGGAGAGCCTGCGGGAGGTGAAGGACGCCCAGGAGGTGGCGGCCATGACCCGGGCCCTGGAGCTGACGGAGGCGGTGCTGGTCCAGGTGTCCCAAGAGCTGGCCCCCGGCCGGACGGAGCGCCAGGTCGCCTGGGAGATCGAAAAGCGTCTGCGGGAGCAGGGCGCTCAGTTGGCGTTCCCCCCCATCGTGGCCGCGGGGGCCAACGGCGCCATCCCCCACCACCGCCCCGGGGACTACCGCCTGAAGGAAGGGGAGCCCATCATCATGGACCTGGGCGCCAGGGTGGACGGCTACTGCGCCGACCTGACCCGGACCCTGGTCCTGGGGGAGCCTGATGAGCATTTCCGGCGCCTTTACAGCCTGGTCCGGGCCGCGCAGGCCCGGGCCCAGGAGGGACTGAAGGCCGGCCTGGACAGCGTCGCCGCGGACGCCCTGGCCCGGGACTTCATCGCCGGGGCAGGCTATGGCGAAGCCTTCGGCCACTCCTTGGGCCACGGGGTGGGGCTGGCAGTCCACGAAGCCCCGGCCCTGAGCCCCGTCCAGGAGCGGCGCCGGGTCCTGAAGGCCGGCAGCGTGGTCACGGTGGAGCCGGGCATCTACCTCACCGGCTGGGGTGGCGTGCGCCTGGAGAACATGGCCCTTATCACTCCTGAGGGCGCCCGGGTGCTGACCAAATGCGGTTACTATGAGTGGTGATGAGAGGGCTTCGAGTCCCCAGTCACGAGTCCCGAATCCGGTGAAGTTAATTCGACCGGGACCAAGGCCCGACCACTATTAATCCCGCCTTTCCCGGGCCTGGACGTCGCAGACCATGACCACCAGGTCGCTGTTGCGCCCCTGGGCGTCCTTGACCAGGTCTTCGAACACCGCCTTGACGGAGAAGCCTGCGTGTTTGAACGCGGCCAGCGCGGCCGCGGCCTGCAGGTGGATCTCGGCCACCAGTTTCTCCAGGCCGAACTCCCCGGCCAGTTCCACGATCTCGTTGATGAGCAGGGTGCCCAGGCCCTTGCCCTGGAAGTCTTTGGCCACCACCACCCGGATGTTCCCCAGATGGCGCTTCCAGCCCACCTGGCGCATGTGCAGGGTGGCGTCGCCGACGATGCGCCCCTGGTATTCCGCCAGCAGGGGGAAGACCTTGTGGTAATCGATATTGTTCACCCAGTGGTCGATGAGCGCCGGGTCCCGCACGTCGCTGCGCAGGAAGAGCCGGTCCCGGTCGTCCAGGCCCTGGAAGAACGCCAGCAGCTGGTCCCGGTCCTCCTTCACCATGGGCCGGAGGATCACCCGGGTGCCGTCTTTGAGCAGCCCTTCTTTCTGGTATGGCGCCATCTTGCCCCCTTTCAGTGAGGAGTGAGCAGAAAAAGCCGCGCCCCACTGATTAACAGTTTAATATCATTATAAAGATTAAGTCCATGAAAGAATTTGGGTTATGCCAAGGCCAAGGGAAACCAACCCTCCTGCCCCCTGCTAACTGCTCACTGCCCCAAGGCCAGCCGCTCGGCTAAAAACGGCGGCAGGCCCGCGGCCAGGATGCGGCGCTGGGCCCCGGCAACATCGTAGGCCGTGGACTTGAAGTGGATGGAAAACTCCTCCAGGTCGAACACCGCGTAAGCAGCTTGGGGGTTGCCGTCCCGGGGCTGCCCCACGCTGCCGGGGTTGATGAGGTAATAGCCGTCGGCCTCCAGGAACACCTGGGGGCGGGTGATCTCCAGGCGGGCCACCTTGCCCCGCACGTCCCGGTGCCACAGGGCCCGGCGGTGCGTGTGGCCGAAGAAGCAGACCCGGGGGCCGCCGCGGCTCAAATCCGACAGCACCCGCTTCCCCTGGAAATGATGGGCGATGTAGGTGTCGGCGCTGGTGGGGGAGCCGTGGCAGGCCAGGAATCTGCCGGGCATCTCCCGGGTTAAGGGAAGTGTCTGGAGAAACTCCTGGTGCTCCGGGTGCAGGACTTCCCGGCACCAGATTAGGGCCTGGTAGGCAATGATATTAAAGTGCTCGGCCCGCTCCGGTGAGAGCAGGGCCAGGTCGTGGTTGCCCGCCAGGCTCCAGAACTGCACCTGCTTCAGCAGGGCCAGGCACTCGTTGGGGCTGGCCCCGTAGCCCACCAGGTCCCCGAGGTTGAGGACAGCCTCCACCCCTTCGCCCTGAAGCGCGGCGATGACGCTCTCCAGGGCCTCCAGGTTGCTGTGCACGTCGGCGATGATGGCCAGGCGCATGGCGGCGTCCAGGGCCGGGTAGGTAGATTAAACGCCCCTTAGCTGCACCATAGTATATCTCCCGGTCCCTGGCAAGGCCCGGGCTCCTTGACATTTACCGGGATTCTGGTTAGTTTCCCCACCATGCAACCGGGGCACCTGGTGGAGTTTTACGAGGAAAAGCGGCTGCTGGTGGCCGTGGTCATGGAGCTCAAGGGGGAGCGCCTCCATGTCCTTACCCAGACGGGCCGGGAACTCACCCTGGCCCCCAAGAGGGTCCTGCACTCCTGCCCGGGACCCTGGCCCCCGGGGGGGGCCTCCCGGCAGCGGCTCCTGGACCTGCTGGAAGAAACCGCGGACAAGCGGGAGGCCCTGAAGGCCGAGGTGGACCTGCAAGAGCTGTGGGACCTCCTGGCCCAGGAAAACCATGCCCTGACTGCCCTGGAAATGGCGGAGCTCTGGTTCGGCCACCCTCATCCCGACGGAGTCGCGGCCCTGGGGCGGGTCCTCCGGGAAGACCGCCTGCTTTTCAAGGAAAAAGAAGGGCGCTGGGCCCCCAACCCCCCGGAGACGGTGGAGCAACTCCGGGAGCAGCAGCGCCGGGAACTGGAGCGCCGCCGGGAGCTGGAGGCCGGCGCCGTCTGGCTCAAGCAGGTCTGGGAAGGCCGCGTCGCGGACCCCGGGGCCCAGCCCGGGTTGGTGGAGCTGTTGCGCCGGCTGGCGGTGTGGGGCCCGGAGGCCCCTGACTACGCCCAGGGCAAGGCCCTGCTGGAAAAGGCCGGGCTCCATCCCCAGGAGGCTCCCTTCCGCCTGCTGGTGCGCCTGGGGGTCTTCGGCGAAGATGAGAACCTGGACCTCTACCGCCTGGAGGTGCCTCTCCAGTTCCCTCCGGAGGCCCTTAAGCAATCCCGGGAGCTTAGCCTGAGCGGCGCCCCGGACCCGTTTGCGGCCTGGCGGGAGGACTTCCGGGAGCTTAAGACCTTCACCATCGACGGCGAGCGCACCCGGGATTTCGACGACGCCCTGAGCCTGGAGGAGGTCCCCGGGGGCTGGCGCCTGGGGATTCATATCGCCGACGTCAGCGCCCGGGTGCCGCCACATTCCCCCCTGGACCTGGAGGCCCAGGAGCGGGGCACTTCCATCTACCTGCCGGAGCAGCGCCTGCCCATGCTGCCGGAGGAGATCTCCGAGGGCGTCCTGAGCCTCCTGGCCCGGCAGGACAGGCTGGCCCTGAGCTTTCTGGTGACCCTGAGCCCCGGGGGGGAGGTGCGGGACTGGATCATCCGCCCCAGCTTGATCCGGGTGCACCGCCGCTTCACCTACCAGGAAGCGGACCAACTCCTGGACCGGGAAGGGGCGCTGGCTTCCCTGGACAGCCTCACCCGCCGCCTCAAGGAGCGCCGCCTGGCCCAGGGGGGTTATGAACTGCGGCTGCCGGAGGTATGGGTGGCCTTCACCGGCCAGGGGGAGCCCCAGGTGGTGGTGGAGGACCAGGAAACCCCCAGCCGCCAGATGGTGGCCGAGGCCATGGTTCTGGCCAACTGGCTGGCGGCCCGGTTCCTGTGGGAGCGCGGGGTGCCGGCCATCTTCAGGACTCAGCCCGAGCCCCGGGAAGCCATCCGCCGGGAAGACGGCAGGGGCCTCCTGGAACTCTGGCAGGACCGCCGCAAACTCACCCGCGTGGTGATGGAACTCAAGGCTCAGCCCCACTGGGGTCTGGGGCTGGGCCACTACACCCTGGCCACCTCGCCCATCCGCCGCTACCTGGACCTGGTGAGCCACCGCCAGCTCCTGGCTGCCCTGACCGGCGCGCCGCCCCCTTACACTCTGGAGGACATGGAGAAAATCCTGGGCGTCATCGAGCCGGCTATGCGCCGGGCAGGCCTACTGAAGACCCGGAGGCTGCGCTACTGGCTCCTGAAGTACCTGGCCGCCCGCACCGGGCAAAAAAAGGAGGCCCTGGTGGTGGACGCCGCCCCCTACCGCTACCGCCTGCTGTTCCCGGACCTGCTCCTGGAAGTGCCCCTCCCCGCCACCGCCTCGGTGCGCCTCAACGTGGGGGACACCATCCTGGTGCGCCTGGACAAGGTTCTGCCCCGGGAGGATCAGATTAAAGTCTCTCTGGCGTGAGACTGTGAGCGGTGGGGAGGGGACTGGGGGCCTTGTCTCCCCCATCCCTGCTTGGGAAGGAAAATTATTGGTGCCGGCCCTGCCTGGGCGCCTCAATCCCTCGCGCCCGCCGCCGCCGCCCGCTCATCCAAATACCCGGGCGAAGATGGTGTCCACGTGGCGCAGATAGCGCTCCAGGTCGAAGATCTCCGCCAGTTCCTCTTCTTTCAGGTATTGGCCAATCTCTGCGTCTTCCCGGACATAATGCGCGAACCCGCCCCCCTCCTCCCAGACCCGCATGGCCGGGCGCTGCACCAGGCGGTAGGCCGCGTCCCGGGAAAGCCCCTTCTGCACCAGGGCCAGGAGCAGCCCCTGGGAGTAAATCAATCCCCGGGTGAGGTCCAGGTTGGCCGCCATCTTCTCGGGATAAACCTGCAGGTTGGCCAGGAGGCGCGTCAGCCGGGCCAGCATGAAATCCAGGAGGATGGCGCTGTCCGGGGCGATGAGGCGCTCCACCGAGGAGTGGCTGATGTCCCGCTCGTGCCACAGGGCCACGTTTTCCAGGGCCGCCAGGGCGTTGGCCCGCAGCACCCGGGCTAGGCCGCAGAGGTTTTCCGAAAGCACCGGGTTGCGCTTGTGGGGCATGGCCGAAGAGCCCTTTTGCCCCGCCGCGAAGAGCTCCTCCGCCTCCCGCACCTCGGTGCGCTGCAAATGGCGGACCTCCAGGGCCACCTTCTCCACGCTGGCGCCGATTAAGGCCAGGGTCAGGAAAAACTCGGCGTGGCGGTCCCTTTGGAGGACCTGGGTGGAAATGGGCGCCGGTTTAAGACCCAGGCGGGCGCACACCCCGGCCTCCACCTCCGGGGACAGGTGCGCGAAGGTGCCCACCGCGCCGGAGAGCTTGCCCACCGCGATGCTTTCACGGGCCGCGGCCAGGCGCAGACGTTGCCTCTGAAATTCCGCGAACCACAGGGCGAATTTCAAGCCGAAAGTGATGGGCTCGGCGTGGACCCCGTGGGTGCGGCCCACCATGGGCAGGTTCTTGTGGGCGAAGGCCCGCTCCCGGAGCACCGCCAGCAGTTCGTCCAGGTCCTTCAGGAGCAGGTCCGCGGACTCGGTGAGCCGCAGGCCCAGGGCCGTGTCCAGCACGTCCGAGGAGGTCAGGCCAAAGTGGAAGTAGCGCCCGTCCTCCCCCAGGCAGGAGGCCACGTGGTCCACGAACGCGGCCACATCGTGGTGGGTCTCCTTCTCCAGGGCCAGGACGCACTCCGGGTCGCAGGTGGCCAGACGGAAGACCCGTTCCGGCACCTCCCGGGGGATGAGGCCGCACTCCGCCATGGCCTCCAGGGCCGCCAGCTCCACCCGGAGCCAGGTTTGGAATTTGTACTCCTCGGTCCAGATGCGGGCCATGGCCTCCCGGCTGTATCGGGGAATCATGCTCCACCTCGCGGCTGAAGATTTGCGCCTCAGGCCCGCCCCGGCCAGCGGCGGCTGACCTCTGATTATAATCGGAAATCTCCTGAGGGGCATAGGGAATATTGCCCCTGAAAAAACCGGCCCCAAAGGTTCCGCTTGGTTGACGAAGGCTTGCCAACCATTTACTTTGGTCTGGGGGGTTTGGTGGTGTCTGATTGGAGTAAGATCTTTGCCGACGCCCGGATGCAGCGCCTGGAGCCCAACCCCGAACTCCTGGCGGCGCTGCCGGCCTTTCAGGCCGCGGGCCTGGGCCGGGTGCTGGACGCGGGCTGCGGCGCGGGCCGCCACCTTCTGCCCCTGGCCGCGGCGGGCTTTCTGGCCTGGGGGGTGGACCGGGAGCAGGCGATATTGGACCTGCTGAAGGCGCGTCTGCAGGGAGATGGGCCGCCGGCGCGCCGCGCCTTCCTGGTGCGGGCGGACCTGGCCCGCCTGCCTTTTCCTGCCGGCGTCTTTGACCTGGCCGTAAGCATTAACGTTGTCAACCACGGCACTGCGGCCCAGTTCCGGGCGTACTGCCGGGAGCTGGACCGGACCCTCAGGCCCGGCGGCCACCTCTTCCTTTACGTCTCGCCCCGGGAGTTCGGGGAACTGGTGCGCCGGCCCCAAACCCGGGAGCCGGAGCCTGGCACCCTGGTGGACATCGCCACCCCCGACGGCGACCTGGTGCACCATTTCCCCACCCCCGGGGAGCTCAGGGAGCAGTTTCCCGGCTATGGGGCGCGGCGTTTCCAGACGCTGTGGGCGCCCATCCCCTTCATGGACCACGTCCTCATGCCACAGCTCCTGTTCTGGGGTGAAAAGCATGTCTGAAGCGGCTCCGGACCCGGTCCTGGTTTACCGTCATCCCGGCTTACTGGGTCTGGTCCTGAACCGTCCCGAGGTTATCAATACCTTGAACCTGGAGATGGTGCGGCGGCTGAGGCGGGCCCTGGAGAAGGCCCGGCCCGCACCGGACCTGCGCCTGGTGATGCTCAGTGGAGCGGGGGAGCGGGGGTTCTCTGCCGGGGGCGATCTCAAACCCCTGGCCCGGGCGGTGCAGGCCGGGGCCTTGGCGGAGGCGGCGCGGTTTTTTCAGGAAGAATACGCCCTGGACCTGGCTCTGCACCAATACCCCCGGGCGGTGGCGGCCCTCACGGACGGCATCTGCTTGGGCGGAGGCCTGGGACTGGCCGCGGGCGCGGACTTTATCATCGCCACCGAGCGCACCCGCATGGCCATGCCCGAGACCCGCATCGGCTTCTTCCCCGACGTGGGCGCCACGGGTTGGCTCTTTGGGCGCTGTCCTCCGGGTTACCCTGAATTCCTGGCCCTGACGGGCTGGGAACTACTGGGCCCGGAGTGCGTCCGGGTGGGTTTGGCCACGCACCTGGTGACTGGCGCCAGGCTGCCGGAACTCAAGGCCCGACTGGAGGAAGCCGTGGCCGGACTGCCCCGGAGAAAAGAAGAGGCGGCGGCGCAGCTAAAGGAGGTGATTGAGCCCCTGGCTGAGCCGCCGCCACCGCCCCGGACGGAGATGGACGCCTGGGTGGCGGAGCACTTCGCCGGGAAAGAGACCCTGGCGGCCATCCTGGACTCCCTGGGGCGCTGCCGGGCGGGGCTGAAGTTCTGCGCTGACGTTTTCCAGAGGCTCCGCGAACGGTCGCCCACGGCCCTGGCCGTGACCCTCAGGCTTCTCCGGGCCAACCAGGCGCGGCCGCTGGCCGAGGTCTTCGCCCGGGAGGCCCGGGCCGCCCGGTTCATGGCGGCCCACCCCGACTATCTCGAGGGCATCCGAGCCCGCCTCATCCACAGGGACGACCGGCCCCGCTGGCACCCGGCCACCCTGGAGGAAGTCGCCGGGGAGGACTGGGATTTTTAACTTAATCGAGATTGAGGAGGACAAATGTCTTACCAGAATATCCTTTTTCACGTGGAAGGGAGCGTGGCCGCCATCACCTTTAACCGGCCGGAAAAACTGAATGCCTTGAATCCGGAAATGCTCAGGGAAATTAAAGAGATACTGGTAGAAATTAAGAATAATCCTGATATCAGGGCGCTCATCCTTACGGGCGCGGGCCGGGCCTTCATCGCCGGCGCGGACATCCAGGAATTCACCCGCATGGACGCCCTGGCCGCGCGGGAGTTCTCCCGGGCCGCGCACGAGGTGGGTTTTATCCTGGAGGCCATGGACCTGCCGGTCATTGCCGCGGTGAACGGCTTCGCCCTGGGGGGCGGCCTGGAGATGGCCCTGGCCTGCGACCTGATTTTCGCCGCGGACCGCGCCAGCTTCGGCCAGCCGGAGATCAACCTGGGCATCATCCCTGGTTTCGGCGGCACCCAGCGCCTGTCCCGGGCCGTGGGCAAAGTCCGGGCTAAGGACCTGATTCTCACCGGCCGCACCGTCGAGGCTGCCGAGGCCTTGGCCATGGGCCTGGTGGCCCGGGTCTTTCCCGCCGCGGCGCTCCTGGACGAGACCCGGAAGGTGGCTCAATCCCTGGCTCAGAAGGGCAGGGTGGCCCTGGCCGCGGCCAAACATGCAGTGGACCGGGGCTTTGATACCAGCCTCGCGACTGGCTGCGCCCTGGAGATTGACGCATTTTCCTTGTGTTTCGCCTCCCCCGACGCCCGGGAAGGCGCGGCCGCGTTCCTGGAAAAGCGTGCTCCCAAGTTTGCGTAGGGGGACAGCGTGCTTTGCCCTGTGGGAAAGGCCCTGCCAGGCTTGCGCCTCCAGTCTGCTTGCGGTAAAATTTTCTTATGCCGGCCTCTAAGGCAACCATGAAAATCAAACGCCGGCCCACCCGGGCTATCCACATCGGCGGCGTGCAAATCGGCGGCGGCGCGCCGGTGGCGGTGCAATCCATGACCAACACCGACACCCGGGCGGTGGGTGCCACCCTGGCGCAAATCCGCCGCTTGGCGGCCGCGGGCTGCGAGGTGGCCCGCCTGGCCGTCCCGGACCTGAAGGCGGCGCTGGCCTTCCGGGAAATCAAATCGGAGAGCCCCCTGCCCCTCATCGCCGACATCCACTTCAACCACCGCCTGGCCCTGGCGGCCCTGGAGGCCGGCGCGGACGCGGTGCGCATCAACCCCGGGAACCTGGGGGGCGCAGCCAAGACCCGCCAGGTGGTGGAGGCCTGCCGGGAGCGGGGCGTGCCTCTGCGACTGGGGGTGAACGCCGGCTCTCTGGAGGCGGACCTGCTGAAGAAATACGGCGCGCCTACCTCCCGGGCCCTGGCCGCCAGCGCCCTCAGGTGGGTGCGGCAATTCGAGGACTGGGGCTTCCAGGACTTCAAAATTTCCCTCAAGTCCTCCGACGTCCTGGTGACCGTGGCGGCCTACCGGGAGGTCTCCCGCCGGGTGGACTACCCCCTGCACCTGGGGGTCACTGAGGCCGGGGGGCTGATTGCCGGCACGGTCAAGTCCTCCCTGGGCATCGGCCTGCTCCTGGCCCAGGGCATCGGGGACACCCTCAGGGTCTCCCTGACCCGGGACCCGGTGGAGGAAGTGCGGGTGGCCTACGAGATTTTGCGGGCCCTGCACCTCCGGGAACGGGGGGTGGAGCTCATCTCCTGCCCCACCTGCGGGCGCACCAAGATCGACCTCTTTGGCCTGGCCGAGGAGGCGGAGCGCCGTTTAATAAACGTGAAGACCCCCCTCAAGGTGGCCATCATGGGCTGCGTGGTGAACGGCCCCGGCGAGGCCCGGGAAGCGGACGTGGGCATCGCCGGGGGCAGCCGGGTGGGGCTGCTCTTTAAGAAAGGCCAGGCTGTCCGTAAGGTGCGGGAAAAGGAGTTACTCCGCACCCTTCTGAAGGAAGTGGCTGCTCTTACGGGAGAGGAGGTAGAGTAACCAAAGTTCGAAGATCATCATCGGTTACATTTTTATGAATCCTCGAGGAACGCACTCCTGAATGATTCGCTTTTAGGGCAGAGCGACACCACATTTTGCTCTTTTCTTTTCCTATTCACAATTTCCCCAAGTCAATTTAATGCATTTAGAGGAAGAAAATCAGGGTTTCCCTGATTTATCACTGAGTAATTTGGAAATATAAGATTCTTAAAGAAGAAGCGCAGGGAAATAAATTAAGATTGAAGGCAATATTTTGCTTGACAAAAATATAGGATTAAGTAGAAAATTGCCTCTATCACAGAGGCGTTGGCATTGAAGAAATCTCTAA
>Ga0315268_10002090_pt1 | contig 22802 bp, 23 predicted proteins | sample C1_top_MG_FD_204535 | JGI IMG/M metagenome (GOLD analysis project Ga0315268, IMG submission 204535) | Sediment microbial communities from Yellowstone Lake, YNP, Wyoming, USA - C1_top | ecosystem: Environmental > Aquatic > Freshwater > Lake > Sediment | place: USA: Wyoming | collected 2017-08-01 | reverse complement strand
CCATGCGTTGTTTCGTGGCAACAAGATGCATCACTTGCGTTACGGTACCCATTACATGAATTCCTATTACAACGTGTGGGAAGACAACGAATCCTACCTTAATCGCGGCGGTTTGGCGCTGATGGAGGTGCGTAATCAAGTGGTGCGCAACAACCGGGCTTGGGGCAACGCTGACCATGGGATCATGCTCCGCACCATCCAGGATTCGGTGATAGAAAATAATGTAGTGGCAGGCAATGGGCGCGGCTTTTTTATTTACGATGCCGAGTTCAATACGATCAAAGACAATCTGGTCATCGGTAACAAGGTAGGCGTGCATTTGTGGGCCGGCTCCGTCCATAACAAAGTGGAAGGAAACGATTTCATCGGCAATCGTGATCAGATCAAATATGTGGCTGCCAAGGATGAATATTGGGGCGAAGAGCGGGGCAATTACTGGAGCAACTATGTGGGGTGGGACCGGGATGGCAATGGCGTTGGCGACGTGCCTTATGAAGCTAACGACGTGGTCGACCGGATGACCTGGAAGTACCCGATGGTGAAATTGTTATTGAATAGCCCGGCAGTACAGACACTGCGATTGATTGCCCGGCAGTTTCCGCTGTTGCGCGCGCCATCTATCGTGGATAAGCAGCCGCGCATGCATCCGTTTCATAAAGACTGGAGTAGCTGGCTTGGCAAACAGCATCATTGAAGTGCAGGGGGTTGCTAAACGATTTGGCGAAATCCGGGCCGTGGACGGTGTCGACCTTGCCGTGCATCGGGGCGAGATATTTGGCCTGATTGGCCATAACGGTGCGGGCAAGAGCACATTGTTCAGGATGATGCTCGGTCTTTTGCCCGTCAGCGGCGGTGAAATCAGAATTAACGGGCAGCCGGTGCGAGGCGAGGCATTCCGCCAAGTGCGCCGCGCTATCGGCTACTTGCCGGAAAATGTGGTGTTCTACGACAACCTTACCGGCTTGGAGACTCTGGCGTTCTTTGCGGACCTGAAAGGCGCTAACAGGCACGCTTGCCGCAGCCTGCTCGACAAGGTGGGGCTGGCGCATGCGGCTGACCGTCGCGTGCGAGGCTACTCCAAGGGTATGCGCCAGCGTCTGGGATTTGCCCAGGCCTTGCTTGGAAAACCGGCCATCCTGTTTCTGGACGAGCCGACCACCGGCCTTGACCCTGAGGGTATCCGGGAGTTCTACCAGATTCTGCGGGAATTGCGTGAGCAGGGGGTGACGGTGATCCTGACCTCGCACATCCTGGCGGAAATCCAGGAACGTGTGGATCGGCTCGCGATTATGAAGACCGGAAAAATTCAGGCGATAGGCACGGTGCAAAGCCTCCGTGAGAAAATGGCTCTTCCGCTGATTTTCCAAATCAGGATGCAATCTGGGTTGGTGGACGAATTGCGTAGCTTGCTTGCGCCGCTAGGCGTGGATCAGATGGAAGATGATGGTGAGGGCATGATGGTGCGCTGTCCGCGCGGATCGAAAATGCCAGTGCTATCCGCATTGGCAACCCTGGGCGAAAAAGTGGCGGATATTCACGTGCATGAACCGTCTCTTGAGGATGTATTTCTTGGATATGCGAGCTAGCAGATGATTCTAGGTATTGAATGGCATCAAGTCGGCGTGATCGCCACCAAGGAATTCTGGGAGCGCATACGCAACCGCTGGGTGCTGGCCGTGGCTGCGGTATTTACCGCTTTTGCACTGGTGATTGCCTACTTCGGCGCAGCGCAGCAAGGCTCGGTAGGTTTTGTCGGCATTGAGGTCACCATTGCCAGCCTGGTTTCGCTGGTGATTTATTTAATTCCGCTGATAGCGCTGATCCTGGGTTACGACGCCATTGTCGGCGAGCGCGAGCGAGGTTCGCTCGACCTGTTGCTATCCATGCCCATTACACGTTTTGAACTGTTGTTCGGAAAATTCTGCGGCCTGTCCGGTGCGCTGGCTTTTTCCACGCTAGCCGGTTTTGGTCTGGTCGGAATATTGCTGTCATACCAGGTGAACATAGGTTCTTTGTTCCACTACGCGGGCTTCATGCTGAGCGCCATTCTGATGGGCATGGCATTCCTGAGCATGGCTGTGGCGGTTTCCGTGATCGCCACCGACCGCACGCGCGCGAGCGGCATCGCCATTGCCTTGTGGTTCTTCTTTGTACTGGTGTTCGACCTGTTGCTGCTGGGCGCGCTGGTGTTGAGCGGCGGCGAATATGGCGGTGACGTATTTCCTTATCTGTTGTTTCTGAACCCGGCGGATATTTTTCGCATCCTCAATATTTTTGGCTTAGAAGAAGTGAAATCCCTTTACGGGTTGGCCACAGTGTTCCCCGAAAGCCTGGCAAACCCGTGGCTGCTGGGTAGCGCGATGGTGGTGTGGATTGTGTGGCCGCTGGGATTCGCAGCATGGAGGTTCAAATAATGAATTACAGGAATGTATGGTTGGGCGTATTGCTGGCCACGCTTGTTATAGGATGTGCCAAACATGAAAGTCCAGTAAAGGCTGTCGAAATTGATCGCGGCACTACCTGCTCACTGGACGGGATGAACCTCATGGATTACCCCGGCCCCAAGGCGCAAATTCATTATGACAAAGGAGAGCCGGATTTCTTTTGTGACACCATGGAAATGTTCTCCATATACCTTCGGCCAGAGCAGAAAAAACGGGTAAGCGCATTGTTTACCCAGGATATGGGCAAGACCCCATGGGAACAGCCGAAGGGTCATTGGATCGATGCCAAGTCGGCCTATTATGTGCAAGGCAGCAAGAAATTCGGCTCAATGGGGCCGACGCTGGCCGCTTTTGCGCGGATCGAGGATGCGCGGACATTTGCTAAGCAATATGGCGGCAAAGTGCTGCGCTTCAACGAAGTGACATTGGATATGGTTGCGCTGGATGGCGGCGCACAGTATGACGAAAGGATGTGAACATGGTCGTTTTTTTCGAAAATTTTGCGCTGGACGATGCAGAAATGATCGAGTCGCTGGCCCGTGTGGCGTATGAACTGCGCGAGAACCGCACTCAACTGCTCAAGCAGTCCGGCGTCGAAAATGAGAAGGCTCTCCTCGATAAAATTATTTCGGGCGAGATTGCCGAGCATCCTGCTTACGAACATTATTTGAGCGCATGTATTCTGGGTACAATGCGGGAATCCATTCGCGCTGAGCTGAAGGGTGTTTTGCAGGAGGTTGCGCCGGAATGAGCCTGCATCTCGAACTAAAACAGCGTATCGACGAACAGTACGGTAGTCAGCTTGATGGCGAGGTTCAACTCAAACAGGATGCGCTCATCGTTCTGTTTGATACGGGTTTGGCAGTCGAGCTGCGCTACGTTGACCCCAACGAGTACTCCATCCAATGGACCTGGGGTGATGCCGAACTACGAATCGACACTGCACCGTTGCACAAGGAGCTGGCTACATTTCCCAATCACCTGCACGATGCAGAAGGCCAGTTGCGTGCCGATCCCGTGACTGTCGCCGGGCTGGAGCCATGGCGTAACTTGCAGGCGCTGTTCGACAAGTTGGCGAACGACCCGCTGCTTGACGTCGCCTTTTGTAGGCCGTGATTGCGCTATTGAAATTGATATAGATCAATGAGAAAACTATGTATTCTGTTATTTTTACGTTTTTGAATCGTTGTTAAGGAGGTTAAAGAATGATGGTACAACCCGGCAAATTACTTCCCGCTCTGTTAATCGCCCTGGCACTAACGGCATGTGGCAAAAAAGAAGAACAGTCCGCTGCGCCTACCCAGCCTGCTGCTGAAGCAGCGAAGCCGACCGAAAGCGCTAAACTTGAAGAGCATTCTGCTGGCGACGAGCATCAAGCAAAAGGCGAGAAGGTATTTAAGGGTACCTGTTCTATGTGCCACCAGACCGGCGCTGCAGGTGCACCGATCATCGGCAACAAGGATGAGTGGGGGCCACGCATCGCGCAAGGCATGCCCACGTTGTACGATCACGCTCTAAAAGGCTTCACAGGGAAAAAAGGCATGATGCCTGCCAAAGGCGCCAACACTTCGCTGTCTGATGATGATGTCAAAGCCGGTGTCGACTACATGGTAAGCAAGGTCAAGTAAATTCCTGCTTCGTGCCAAAAAGAAGGGGTCGGCTTTGTCGGCCCTTTTCTTTTGTGCTTTTGCGCAATTGCTTGACACATACCGGTCGGTAGGTATGTAATAAGGCATGGCCATCAAACAACCCAATGTGACGTGCGCGAAAATTTTGGATGAGGCATTCCAAGAGGTCTATCGGCATGGTTTTCAGGCGGCGAGCCTGAGCCATATTATCGGTAAGAGTGGATTGACTAAAGGCGCGCTTTACCATCATTTTCCGACCAAGGCGGATCTGGGTCATGCGGTGATCGACGAAGTGATTCGTGATGGCTTGGAGGCCATGGTATTCGCGCCGCTGCGCGAATCGGATGATCCGATAGCAACCCTGCTCGACATCATTCGCCTCAAAGGTGAACGCACGACAGTGGAATCGGTAGCGCTGGGCTGTCCGCTGAACAATCTGATGCAAGAGATGAGCACGCTCGACATCCAGTTCAAAAAACGGCTGACCGCTGTATTGGACGAATGGCGAGATGCGTGTATGGACGCCTTGCAACGCGGCCAGAAACGGGGGCGCGTGCGGAAAGAAGTCGATTGCCGTGCCGCGGCCTTATTTCTGGTATCGGCTTGGGAGGGTTGTACGGGCGTGGCTAAAAACTTGCAGTCGGTTAAAGAATTTCGGCTCTGCATGCAACAGCTCGAAGCCTATGTGCAAAGTTTATTAATAACACCCAAGCGGCGCTGAGTTTTTGAAACCCGATTGGCTGGCCTGTATATCGAGCAGGCCACTTGTGCCATCTTCTTCAACTGCTTAATCAAAGGAGTATCGCGATGAAGCTCTATTTCTCCCCTGGCGCCTGTTCTATGTCTCCGCATATTGCCCTGCGCGAAGCCGGTCTCGGATTCGACATGGTGCGAGTCGATCTAAGCACCAAGCAGACCGCCGGCGGCGCGGATTTCAAGGCAATTAATCCCAAGGGGTATGTGCCCGTACTGGAATTGGATGATGGAAGTGTGCTGACTGAAGGCCCAGCCATCGTGCAATACATTGCCGACCAGGCACCGGCATCGAAACTGACGCCTGCGGCGGGCACGCTGCCGCGTTACCGCTTAATGGAATGGCTGAACTACATTACCTCGGAACTCCACAAAGGATTTTCGCCTTTGTTTAATGCCAAGGCCAGCGACGAGGTGAAAGCCTTCGCGCGCGATGCGCTGATGCAACGCTTTGATTATTTGAGCACCCAGCTCCAGGGCAAGACTTACCTGATGGGGGAGACTTTTACGGTAGCCGATGGCTATCTCTTCACGGTGCTGGGTTGGACCAAGCCGACTCAGATCGCACTCTCGAAATGGCCGGTGCTGAGTGCTTATGTCGAGCGCATCGCGGCGCGTCCGGCGGTGCGCGAGACGATGCGGGCAGAGGGTTTAATCAAGTAAAGTGCAAGGGGAGGGTTTGGCCCCTAGGAACGAACGAGCGCCACCGCACGATTTTTGCACGGTGGCAAATAGTTAGGGGCTTGGGGGATGAAGCTGACTCACTCGCCCCGTTTGCCGGGGCGGGGCTTAGGCCGCGCGAATGTTGGCGGCTTGCTTCTTGCCTTTCGGGCCGTCGGCCAGCTCGTACTGAACCCGCTGGCCTTCTTTCAGGGTTTTGAACCCGGCCATTTCAATCGCGGAGAAATGGGCGAATACGTCCTCGCCGCCTTCATCCGGTGTAATAAAGCCAAAGCCTTTTGCGTCGTTAAACCACTTGACGGTGCCAATTGCCATGTTGCTTACTCCGTTGTTGCTGGGTTGGTCATAAAAACCCCTAAATTCGGTTTGAAACTGAAGCGGCGAACGAATACCGGAAAACACTTTCAAACCAAAGACCAAAGCCAGTTTGCCCCTGGCTCAGGGGATTCGTCAAGTATTTTGCGTTAAATCAAAGGGTGGGGCTTGATAAGGGGAGAGTGCAGTCCCACAATAGAAAAACATCGGGTGGAAACATGGCACAAAAGGATCAACTTGGCACAATACTGGAGCCGCGCGAAACTAAAATTAAACCACCGCCACTGTACAAGGTGCTGGTATTGAATGATGACTTTACGCCGATGGAGTTTGTGGTGGTGGTGTTACAGAAGTTTTTTGATATGAACCGGGAGCGGGCCACCCAGATTATGCTCAAAGTGCATCGGGAAGGCATGGGCGTATGTGGGGTCTTTCCGAAAGATATTGCGGCGACGAAGGTTGATCTGGTAGTCTCTTTTGCAAGGCGGCACCAACATCCCTTGCAGTGCGTGATGGAAGAAACGTAGATGATCTCGCAAGAACTTGAAGTCTCTCTCCACATGGCGTTCGTCGAGGCGCGGCAGAAGCGTCACGAGTTCATTACGGTGGAGCACCTGTTGCTGGCGATGCTGGATAATCCCTCCGCCGCGCAAGTGCTGCGCGCCTGCGCGGCGAATATCGAAGATTTACGTAAAGTGCTTTCCGATTTCGTGGTACAGCACACACCGGTGGTGAGCGGCACCGACGAAGTTGACACCCAACCTACGCTCGGTTTCCAGCGCGTGATTCAGCGCGCGATTCTGCATGTGCAATCCTCCGGAAAAAAAGAAGTCACCGGCGCCAATGTACTGGTCGCGATTTTCGGCGAGAAAGATTCCCATGCCGTGTACTTCCTGCATCAGCAGGGCGTCACCCGGCTGGACGTGGTGAACTATATTTCACACGGCATCAGCAAGGTGCAAGACAGCGCCGGCAACGCCAAGGGCGGTGGTGGCGAGGCCGAACACGAGGCGGAGACCGAGCAACAGCCGGCGACCGCGCTCGAAAATTTCACCCAGAATCTCAACGCCCAAGCCTTGCTCGGTAAGATCGATCCCTTGATCGGACGCGAGCTGGAGTTGGAGCGCGTGATTCAGACGCTCTGCCGCCGGCGCAAAAACAACCCGCTGCTGGTGGGCGAGGCGGGCGTCGGCAAAACCGCGATCGCGGAAGGCTTGGCGCGCCGCATCGTCGAAGGCAATGTGCCGGAAGTGCTGGCACAAAGCACGGTGTATTCGCTGGATATGGGCGCGCTCTTGGCGGGTACCAAATATCGCGGCGATTTCGAGCAGCGCTTAAAAGCCGTGTTGAAACACCTGCTGGATAACAACAAGGCGATCTTGTTCATCGACGAGATTCATACGCTGATCGGCGCGGGCGCGGCCTCCGGCGGCACGCTGGATGCGTCGAATTTGCTCAAGCCGGCCTTGAGCTCCGGCCAGTTGAAATGCATCGGCGCCACCACCTATAACGAATATCGCGGCATCTTCGAAAAAGATCACGCGCTGTCGCGCCGCTTTCAGAAAATCGACGTGCCCGAGCCCTCCGTCGCCGAGACGGTGGAAATCCTGCGCGGCTTGAAATCGCGCTTTGAGGCGCACCACGGTGTGAAGTACACTGCGGCGGCCTTGTCCACCGCGGCGGAACTGTCGGCCAAATACATCAATGATCGCCACCTGCCGGATAAAGCCATCGACGTCATCGACGAAGCGGGCGCAGCGCAGCGCATCCTGCCCAAGTCGAAGCAGAAGAAAGTCATCACGCCGAAAGAGATCGAGGATATCGTGGCCAAGATCGCGCGCATCCCGCCCAAGAATGTTTCTTCGGATGACCGTTCGGCGTTGAAAAACTTGGATCGCGATCTCAAGGCCGTGGTATTCGGCCAAGACCAGGCCATCGATGCCTTGGCCAGCGCGATCAAAATGGCGCGCAGCGGCTTGGGCAATGCGCAAAAACCGATCGGTTCCTTCCTTTTCTCCGGCCCCACCGGCGTGGGTAAAACCGAAGTCGCGCGCCAACTCGCCTACACCATGGGCATCGAGTTGATCCGCTTCGACATGTCCGAATACATGGAGCGCCACGCCGTGTCGCGCCTGATCGGCGCGCCCCCCGGTTATGTTGGCTTTGATCAAGGCGGTTTGCTGACGGAGGCCATCACCAAGCATCCCTACTCCGTGCTGCTGTTGGACGAGATCGAAAAAGCACACCCGGATATTTTCAATATCCTGTTGCAAGTGATGGATCATGGCACGCTCACCGATAATAACGGGCGCAAGGCGGATTTCCGCAATGTGATCATCATTATGACCACCAATGCCGGGGCCGAGGCCTTGAACAAGACCCCCATCGGCTTTACCACGCCGGAAAAATCCGGCGATGAGCTGATCGATATCAAGCGCTTGTTCTCGCCCGAGTTCAGGAACCGTTTGGACGCGACCATCTCCTTTAAGTCGCTGGATACGGAAGTTATCATGCGCGTGGTGGATAAATTCCTGATGCAGCTCGAAGAGCAGTTGCATGAGAAGAAAGTCGAAGCGAGCTTCACCGATGCGCTCAAAGATCATTTGGCGAAGAAGGGCTTCGACCCGCTGATGGGTGCGCGCCCGATGGCGCGCTTGATTCAAGATACCATCCGCAAAGCGCTGGCCGACGAGCTGCTGTTCGGGCGCTTGGCGAAGGGCGGTAATGTCACGGTAGATATGGATGACGCCGGGCAGATCAAGCTGGTGTTCGAGGAAGAGCCAGAAGCGGTGGTCTAAATTTCCGATGTGTTAGCAATAAAAATGGCCGGGTTCCCCCGGCCATTTTTATTGCTAGGGCGCGGTTTGCCAATGCCAGCGGAATCCCCTAACATCGTGTCGGCCAGGGGATCAAAAAATACCTAAGGGAGGCGCGTCATGGCTGATTTCAATCCGTATCAAACCCCGAATGCATACGTTGAAGACATTGGCGAGATCGAAAATAGAGTGCTTGCCGGACGTGGTGCAAGATTGGGCGCGGTCATACTCGATACGATCTTTTTGATTGTCGCGATGCTGCCGGTGTTTTTCATGCTAGGGATGGGCTGGGTGAAAAATCCAATTGTCTATTTCCCGGTTAGTATGGGGATGTTTCTGTTGTTGAACAGCGTACTGCTTTACCGCTATGGCCAGACGATCGGCAAGAAACTTGTGGGCGTGCGCATCGTGCGTCCCGATGGGAGCACAGCCAGTATCGGCCGCGTCGTGGGTTTGCGTTATTTGGTTTCCGGCTTGGTTGAAGCGCTGCCAATGGTTGGTTTGTTGTGTGGATTGATCGATAGCTTGTTTATTTTCCAAAAATCGCGCCGCTGCATCCACGATCTGATTGCCGATACTATCGTCATCCAAGCGTAATGCTCGACACCTACCGCGAGATTGAAACGCCCGAGGGCGTCGAACTGCATCTGCGGGCTGCCGGGCCGGTGGCGCGCGCCTTGGCTTTTAGCGCGGATTTCGCCTTGCGTCTGTTGATGTTCCTGTTGCTGAGCATGGTTTTGGCCTTTGCCGGAAAATTTGGCGGCGGCGTATTTCTGATGATGTTTTTCCTCTTGGAATGGTTCTACCCGGTGCTGTTCGAGGTGTATTGGAACGGCGAAACGCCGGGCAAACGCCTGTTCGATTTGCGCGTATTGAACGACAACGGCACGCCGGTGACGTGGGGTGCATCGCTGGTGCGCAATTTGCTGCGCGCGGTGGATTTCTTGCCGTCGTTTTACGCCTTCGGCTTGGTATCGATGTTGATTAACCGCGATTTCAAGCGCCTGGGCGATTTGGCGGCGGGCACCGTGGTGGTATACCAAGAGCGCGCTGTGCGCGCCGCTGCCCTGCCCGATGTCCCCGCCGCCGCGCCGCCCATGGGATTGAATTTGGAAGAACAGCGCGCGCTGATTACGTTCGCGGAACGCGCGCAGCGGTTGACCGAGGTGCGTGCGGAAGAGTTGTCCGATCTACTCGTGCCGGTGACCGGCGTACAAGGTAGGGCGGGCATGCGGCACCTGTATCAAATGGCGAATTGGCTGGTGGGCAAGCGATGAATCAGCAAGATTTCGAGCGCCGCAACGAAGCTTACTGGCAAGCGACGGAAACCTTGATCGACAGCCTGGCCAAGCCCGAGCGCGCGGCGAATATCGATACCGCCGACTTTCCCCAACGCTATCGCCAGGTATGCCAGCATCTGGCGATAGCGCGCGAGCGCCAATACGCGAGCTATTTGATCGAACGTCTGAATCAACTCATGCTGCGCGGCCATCAGCATCTTTACGGCGCGCGCGCCGGATTTCTGAGTCCTATCTTGCACTTTATCGGCAGCGCGTTCCCCGCCCTGATTCGGCGCGAATGGCGCTTGTTTTGGCTGGCGGCCTTATTATTCTACGGCCCCGCGCTGTTAATGGGTTGGGCGGCGTACGAAAGACCGGAGATGACGTATACCTTGATGAGTTCGGCGCAGGCTTTTCAAGTGGAGCAAATGTATCGTCCCGATGCGCCGCACATCGGACGCGAACGCGGTGCCGATAACGACTTTTATATGTTCGGCGTGTACATCTGGAACAATATCCGCATCGGCTTTCAGACTTTCGCCGGCGGCATTGTTTTCGGCATAGGCAGTATTTTTTTTCTATTGTTCAACGGGCTTTACATCGGTGTGGTCGCCGGGCACCTGACCGAAGTGGGATATGGCCGGACCTTTTGGCCGTTCGTCGCGGGCCATGGCGCATTTGAATTGACCGCGATCGTGTTGTCCGGCATGGCGGGATTGAAGCTCGGTTTTGCGCTGCTCGCGCCGGGCCGCAGAACGCGGGTGGAGGCGCTGCGCGCGGCGGCCAAGATCAGCGTCAAAATTATCTACGGCGTGATCGGCATGCTGCTGATCGCGGCTTTTATCGAAGCCTTCTGGTCGGCTTCTACCCTGGTCAGCCCGACGGTTAAATACAGCGTGGCAGGCGTGCTATGGAGCGTGGTGGTGCTGTATTTTCTTAGCGTGGGACGCGTCCATGCGGATTGAGCATATCGCCATGGTGGTGCGTCCGCGCAATCCCTGGGAGGCGATGGATCTCGGCTTCCGCATGGTGCGTGTCTGGTGGAAGCCGGTGTACGGCGCTTGGCTCGCCGCCTACTTGCCGGTGATTGCCGTCATTACGCTGCTCGGTGCCGAAAGCCATCACCCCTGGATCGCTATATGCATTGTGTGGTGGGTGAAGCCGCTGCTGGAGCGCGTCCCCTTGTATGTATTGTCGCGCGCGGTATTCGGCGCGACGCCGAGCGTTGCTCAAACTTTGCGCGCACTGCCGTCCCTGTTGAAAACAGCGCCGTTATGGCGTTTGCTGTTGATGCGGCCAAGCCCCACGCGTTCGTTCTGCTTGCCGGTGGTGGTGCTGGAGGGATTGACCGGGCGCATGCGCCGCGCGCGCTTCAAGGTGCTGCTGAAAGGCGCCTATAGCGCGGCGACCTGGCTCACCATCGTATGCGCGACTCTGGAACTGGTCTTGGCCAGCGGCAGCTATTCGCTGATGGAGCTATTGCTGCCGCGCACGGTTGAATTGCGCGTGACGCCGCAGGAGCTGTTTGCCAGCGGTTTCCCCGATTGGTATGCATGGATGTTCTACGGCGCTTCGGTTTTCGCTTATTTGGTCATCGGGCCGCTGTATGCGGCGGGCGGGTTCTCGCTCTATCTCAACCGCCGTACGCTGCTCGAAGGCTGGGACATCGAGCTGGGATTCCGGCGCATGGCCGAGCGTCTGGGCCGGCATGGGATGCGCATCGCGGCAATGCTGTTGCTGGCGTTCACTCTGGGTATGCCGCCGCACGCAGTTTACGCTGCACCGGCGCCAACGACGTACGTGGCGAAACAGCGCATCGAAGCTATTCTGCGCCGGCCCGAATTCAGCACCAAGAAAACCATCGAGACCTGGCGCTATATCGGTAAGGAAGACACACAAGAAACGCAGGCTGCGCCCGGTTTGGCCGCGTTCTTCACACAGCTTGGGTGCGGGCTGGCGTGGATCGCTAAAGGCTTTCTCTATCTGGCATTGTTCGCCGCCATCGTGTGGCTCATTCTTTACCGCGAGCGCTGGCTCCATTGGATGCGCGGCATCAAGCCGCCGCCAAAATATCAGCCACCGGCGCAATTATTCGGCCTCGACATCCGTCCCGAATCGCTGCCGGAGAATATCACTGAAGCAGCGATGGAATACTGGCGCGCCGGCGACCCGCGCGCGGCCTTGAGCTTGCTGTATCGCGGCGCGCTATCCCGGCTCGCCGCGCGCGATGGTGTTGTGCTTAAAGCCAGCGATACCGAAGGCGATTGTTTGCGCGCGGCCACGCGTGTGCTGGACGCGAGCAACAGCGGCTATTTCGCGCGTTTGACCGCTGCTTGGCAAATGGCGGCCTATGCCGGCCGTGCGCTGCGGACGGAAGAAGGCGAAGCGCTGTGCCGCGACTTCAGCACGCATTTCCCCGTGCAGCGCGGAGCGGCGGCATGAGCTGGCGCCAAGGCTTGCTTGCCGCGCTCTTGATGGCGCTATGCGCCGCGCTTGCTTATTGGTTTTACGCCAACTTCGAAAAGGAGAAAAAAGAAATCGAAGTGGGTTTTCATGGTACGGCGCGCTGGAATTCCCTGCTCGCGGCGCAGCGTTATTTTGAAGCTTTTGGCCTATCGGCGCATAGCGTGGAAGAGTTCGCCGCGTTGCCGCCGCCATTCGCCACCCTGATTATTCCCGGCGCGCGCTATCAAATGGGTACGGAAGAGGCGCGGCGATTACAAGCCTGGGTAGCGCGCGGCGGGCATCTGGTCGTGGTTCCTAGCGGTGCCTTCGATGTGGAAGATGAACGCGCGGATGCCTTGCTGGATCCGCTCGGCATCGGCGTGACAGCGGTGGTCAACCCGCAATCGGGCGGCTTGGTCGACGTGGATTGGCCGGGCAGCGGCGACTTCATGACGGTGCATATGAATGCCCACGTGCGGCTGGATGCCGCGCAGACGAAGCGCAAAGTGCTGCTCGCGCTGGCGGATGACGATGGCACTTATCTGCTGCGCTTGGCGCTCGGCAGCGGTGTTTTGACCGTGCTCATCGATGGCGGTTTTCTCACCAACCGCCATATCGCGGAGAACGATCACGCAGCCTATTTGTGGCGCGTGGCGCAACTGGGCGATATGCGCCCGGTATGGCTGGTGTACAACGACAGCATGCCGCCGCTGCATCGCTGGCTGATGCAGCATGCGTGGACGGCCTTGATCGCCGGTGCGCTGTGGTTGCTGTTGTGGTTGTGGGCGGCGAGCCGGCGCTTCGGCCCGCTGCTGGCGCCCGCACCGCTGATGCGCCGGCGCTTGCTGGATCATGTCGAAGCCGCCGGGCGCTTTTTGTGGCGCGAGGGGCAGGGCGAGCGTTTACTGAAAGGCGCGCGCCAAGCTTTGTACCGCGCGCTCGAGTTGCGGCATCCGGCGTGGGCGGGCTTACCCTCGCAAACACTGTATCACCGCTTAGCCGAGCTTTCCGGCGTGCCGCAAGAGCAAATTCAAGCAGCCTTGCTCTATACCCATCTCGGCAGCGAATACGAATTCACCAAAGTCATCCAAACTCTCGAACGAATAAGGAAATCCCTATGAGCGAATCAGAGCAAGCCCCCATCGCCCAAGCATCGGCGATCGCGAATCGCATGCGCGCCGAAATCGGCAGGGCATTAATCGGTCAAGAACAAGTGGTCGAGCAAATCTTGATCGCCTTGTTCGCCGCCGGCCATGTGCTGATCGAAGGCGTGCCGGGCTTGGGTAAAACGCTGCTGGTGCGGGCGCTGGCCAAAACCTTCGAGGGCAACTTCGCGCGCATTCAGTTCACGCCCGATCTGATGCCGTCGGACGTCACCGGGCACGCGATGTACGATTTGAAAAGCGAGCAGTTCCGCATCCGCAAAGGGCCGGTGTTCACCAACTTGCTGCTGGCGGATGAGATCAATCGCGCCCCGGCAAAAACCCAAGCCGCGCTGCTGGAAGTGATGCAGGAATATCAAGTCACTATCGAGGGTCAGCCGCTCACGCTCGCGCCGCCCTTCATGACGCTGGCCACGCAAAACCCGCTCGAACAAGAGGGCACCTATCCTCTGCCAGAAGCGCAGTTGGATCGTTTCCTGCTCAAGATTTTGATCGGCTACCCCAGCGAGCAAGAGGAAAAATCGCTGGTGGCGAGCGTCACCGGCGGCCAAGTCGGTGATACGCTGAATGTCGACGCGGTGAATTCGGTGGTGAAAGCGGCGAGCATCGTCAAAGTGCAGCAAATCGTTTCCGGCATGCGCGTGGACGAGCGTGTCAACGATTACGCGGTGCGCATCACGCGCAAAACGCGCGAGTGGCCGGGCATCAGCCTCGGCGCCGGGCCGCGCGGCGGCATCGCGCTGATTCGCGCCGCGCGCGCCAAGGCGCTGTTTGATGGGCGCGATTTCGTTACCCCGGACGATGTGAAGGCCGTGGCGATTCCCGCATTGCGCCATCGCGTCAGCCTCGCGCCCGAACTGGAGATCGAAGGGCATAAGCCGGACGATATCCTCGCCGCGCTGTTGGAGAAAGTGGAGGCGCCGCGCAAGTGATTCCAGTGCATTTTAATCGGCGAAGATATTCCCTCTCCCCAGCCCCTCTCCCGCAAGCGGGAGAGGGGTGCGCGACAGCGCGGGAGAGGGGGAGATGATAGGAATTGGAATGAGACCGGCGCGCCCCCTGCTCGCCGCCGCCGCGGCCTGGTTTGTGCTCGGCATCGTGGCGGCATTGTTACCCGTGCTTGTGCCGGCATGGGCGATGACCGGCGCGCTGCTCGCCGGATTGGTGTTGCTCGATCTTGCGCTCATCGGCGCGCCCAGACTCAGCGCCACGCGCCGCGTCTCCGCCAGTTTGCCGGTGGGCGTGTGGAGCCAAGTGCAACTCCGTCTTCATAATCCCGGCCGGCGCGCTGTGCGCATCGCGGTATTCGATCACTATCCGGCGCAGAGCGAAGCCGAAGGGCTGCCGCAGTCTATGCATGTTGCGGGCGGCGGGTTTGCCGAACTGATATACCGGCTGCGCCCGCTTGAACGGGGCGACCAAACCTTCGGCCAGGTACAGGTGCTACTGGATTCGCCGTTGCGGCTTTGGCAGCGCAGCCGATTTTTTTCCGAGCCGCGGACGGTAAAGGTCTATCCCAATTTCGCCGAGATGTCTAAATATGCTTTGTTCGCTACCGACAACCGCTTGAGTCAAATCGGCATAAAAAAACACCGGCGGCGCGGCGAAGGATTGGCATTTCATCAATTGCGCGAATATCGCGCCGGCGATGCGCTGCGCCAAATCGATTGGAAAGCCACCTCGCGCTTGAAACGCCTCATCTCACGCGAATACCAAGACGAGCGCGACCAGCAAGTGGTGTTCTTGATCGACTGCGGACGGCGCATGCTGGCCAAGGACGGCGAGCTATCGCACTTCGATCACGCTTTGAACGCGGTGCTACTGTTGTCCTACGTGGCGCTGCGCCAGGGCGATGGCGTGGGCTTCTTCGCCTTCGCCGGCCCGGAGCGCTTTCTACCGCCGCGCAAAGGCGCGCCCGCGATCAACGCCGTGCTGAATAGTATTTACGACCTGCAACCCAGCACGCACACGCCGGATTACGCACGCGCCGCGACCGGCTTGATCAAGCGCCTTAAAAAGCGCTCGCTGGTCGTGCTCGTCACCAACCTGCGCGACGAAGATGCGGAAGAATTGCGCCCCGCGATTGCACTCTTGCGGCAACAGCATCTGGTGGTGCTGGCGAGCCTGCAAGAGGCGGCGCTGAACCAAGTGGCGGAGCAAGCGGTGCAGGGCTTCAACGATGCGCTGCGCCTGGCGGCGACCGACATTTATCTCGAACAGCGGCGCCTGGCGCACCGGGCCTTGAAGCATTACGGGGTGATGATGCTGGATGTGGAGCCGGCACAATTGCCGGTGGCGCTGGTGAATCGCTATTTGGATATCAAATTGAGCGGGCGCTTGTAGTGATTTGTAAACACTTGCATACCCAATGGCAGCGCTCAATAGTCAATTTATGCAAATCCGGCGCCGTCATAAAAATTTACTTGGCTAGCAATGAAACTCAGCCGGATTAAACCCAACCGATTTGCCGGCAATGATGCCGGCGTTACGACGTTGCGGTTTTGCACTGGCCCCATACCGTGCGGTGCGTAGCGCCGGCTTCCAGCCGGCAAGGTTGGCCAAGCTACCAGTGCACACCATAGGGCGAGATCAACAATGACGCGTTCATGGTGGCTGAAGACTATTAATTAGGTTCGAGTGAGTGTTTTGGTTTGCGCATGCCGGGCTTAATTCAGGTAGGATTAAAGCCAGTTGTTTTTTCTGTTCCGGAGCCCGGCATGTCGCAACTCACTTCTCCTTTTACCCAAGCCCGCAAGCGCGATGGCCGCGTGGTGCCCTTCGACCAAAGCCGCATTACCAATGCGGTGCGGCACGCGATGGCGGCGTGCGGCGAGGGCAATTTTGAAATTGATCCGCAGCGCGTTTCCGATGCGGCGCTGGCGGCGCTGGCGCAGCGCTTCCCGAGCGGGCATGTGCCGCAAGTGGAAGAAATTCAGGATCTGGTCGAGGAATCGCTGATCCTGCTCGATTTCCCCAAGACCGCCAAGGCCTACATTCTGTATCGGCATGAACGCGCCAAGATCCGGGACAAGGTTAAGGATGTGCCGGCGCATGTCAAAGCGCGCGCGGCGGAATCGAAAAAATATTTCCGCAACCCGCTTGCCGAGTTCGTGTATTACCGCACTTATTCGCGCTGGATCGAGGACGAAGGCCGGCGCGAAACGTGGATCGAAACCGTGGATCGCTATCTCGATTTCATGCGCGAGAAAATCGGCGACAAGTTGAATGCCGCCGAGTATGCCGAGATGCGCGAAGCGATTCTCACCCAGCAAATCATGCCTTCGATGCGGCTGATGTGGTCGGCGGGCAAGGCGGCGCGCCACAATAGCGTGGCCGCGTACAACTGCTCCTTCATCGCGCCGACCAAGCTCGACGATTTTGCCGAGATTATGTTTTTGCTGATGTGCGGCGTGGGAGTGGGGTTCTCGGTGGAAAGCCAGAACGTGCAGTTGCTGCCCATCATTAAACGCCAAAGCGGCCACATGCTGCCGGCGCATGTCGTCGATGACAGCAAAGAGGGTTGGGGCGATGCGTTGAAAGCCGGGCTCGGCGCGTGGTACGAGGGACGCGATGTGCGTTTCGATTATGCCCAAGTACGGGCCGCCGGGGCGCGGCTCCACACCATGGGCGGACGCAGTTCGGGGCCGGCGCCGCTGCGCGCCTTGCTGGAATTCGCGCGTGCTAAAATTTTGGCGCATCAGGGCAAGCGCTTGGCCAATCTGGATGTGCACGACATCATTTGCAAAATCGGCGAAGTGGTGGAAATGGGCGGCGTGCGCCGTTCGGCGCTGATCTCGCTGTCCGATTTCGATGATAATGAGTTGCGCCAAGCCAAGAGCGGGCATTTCTACATCAACAATCCGCAGCGTTCGATGGCGAATAATTCCGCGGTGTACGAACGCCGGCCGCGCGCGGTGGATTTTCTCGACGAGTGGCTGGCGCTGGCGAAAAGCGGCTCGGGCGAGCGCGGCTTGTTCAATCGCGGCGGCTTGCCGGAGCAACTTCCGGCGCGGCGCTGGAAAACCTTTCAACCCTATTGGCCGCGCTGCGGTGTCAATCCTTGCGGCGAAATTGTTCTGCGCTCGAAGCAGTTTTGCAATCTCACCGAAGTGGTGGCGCGCGCCGACGACACGCTTGAAACCTTGCAGAACAAAATGCGCCTGGCGACGATACTCGGCACCTATCAATCCACGCTGACCGATTTTCCCTATATCGGCCCGGACTGGAAAGCCAATTGCGAGGAAGAGCGCTTGCTCGGCGTTTCCATCACCGGCCAATGGGATTGCCCGGTGGTGCGCGAGGCGGCGGTGTTGCGGCAGTTGCGCGACTTCGCGATCGACGTCAATCGAGAATATGCCGCGCGCTTCGGCATCAATGCCTCTACCGCGATTACCTGCGTGAAACCCTCGGGCACGGTGTCGCAGTTGGTGGATTCGGCCTCGGGCATGCATCCGCGTTATGCAAAATTTTATCTGCGCCGCATCCGCATTTCCGCCACCGATCCGCTGTTGGCGATGTTGCGCGAGCAAAAATTTCCCTGTCAGCCGGAGGTCGGGCAATTGGAATCCTCCGCCACCAGCTTCGTGCTGGAATTCCCCGTGGCCGCGCCTCCGGGCAGCACCACGCGCACCGATCTCGACGCCATCGCGCAATTGGAGTTTTGGAAGCGCGTGAAGCTCAACTACACCGAGCATAATCCTTCCGTCACCGTCCTGGTGGCGGAAGACGAATGGATCGCCTCGGCACATTGGCTGTACGGCAATTGGAATCTGCTCGGCGGGTTGTCGTTCTTGCCGCAATCCAACTCGGTGTATGAGCTCGCGCCGTATGAGGAAATCAGCGAAGAGGAATACCGGCGGCGCGTGGCCAATCAGCCGCCGGTGGATTTCTCCCATATCGTGGCGTACGAGAAGGAAGACACGACCATGGGCGCGAAAGAATTCGCTTGCGTCGCCGGGCAATGCGAGTTGGATCCGGAAGAGGGTTCAGTGGCTACCGCATCGGGACGGTAAAGAAATGCGGCTGGGTGTTGATCTTGGCGGCACGAAAATCGAAATCGCCGCGCTGGATGAATCCGGTGTCGAACTATTGCGCCGGCGCGTGGCCACACCGCAACACGATTACGCGGCCACGCTGCAAGCTATCGCCAGTCTAGTGCATGAGGCAGAAGCCGAGCTGGGGTGCCGAGGTACCCTCGGCATCGGCACGCCGGGCGCGATTTCGCGCGCCACGGGCCGGCTTAAAAATGCCAACTCCGTGTGCTTGAATGGCCAGCCGCTTTTGGACGATCTGCAAAAATTATTGGCGCGGACGATTCGTATTGAAAACGACGCCAATTGCTTTGCGCTGTCGGAAGCCGTGGACGGCGCGGCAGCCGGCGCGCGCGTGGTGTTCGGCGTGATTATCGGCACCGGCACCGGTGCCGGCATCGTGGTCGATGGGCAAGTGCTCACCGGCCCCAATGCCATCGCCGGCGAGTGGGGACACAATCCCTTGCCCTGGCCGAATGCGATCGAGTTGCCCGGAAACGCCTGTTATTGCGGTAAATCGGGATGCATCGAGACCTGGCTCTCGGGTCCCGGAATGTCGCGGCACCACGCGCGGCATTCGGGCGTGACTTGGGATGCGCCGCGCATCGTCGCGGGCGTGGCACAAGGCGATGCCGCTTGCGAACGGACGCTCGCGGAATACGAAGATCGCTTGGCGCGCTCGCTGGCGCAGGTGATCAATATTCTCGACCCGGATGTGATCGTGTTGGGCGGCGGCATGTCGAACATCGCGCGCTTGTATGAGAATGTCCCTCGGCAGTGGGGCAAATATGTATTCTCGGATCGCGTCGACACGCGGCTGGTGAAGAACCGGCATGGCGATTCGAGTGGGGTGCGGGGCGCGGCGTGGTTGTGGGATTAGCCGAGAACGCTCGCGCCTGCCTGCGCGATCTGTCCGTCTTGCTCGGAAGTGACGCCGGAAATCCCAATCGCACCGATGATCTCCCCCTTAACCGCGAGCGGCAGGCCGCCCTCGACCGGCGTGACGCCGGGCAGACCTAAAATCGGCATGCGGCCGCCGGTGAGTGCTTCACTCCAGATTTTCGTGGGACGCTTGAAGGCGAGGGCGGTGCGCGCTTTGGCCTGGGCGACGTCGATGCTGCCGATCTGCGTGCCATCCATGCGCGCTAAATAAATCAAATGCCCGCCATCGTCGACAATAGCAATCACGACATGCCAACCTTTCTTGCGCGCGAATTTTTCCGCGGCATCGGCAATGCGTTGCGCCGCTTCCAGCGTGAGAGTGTGCTTGGTGAGCAGTGCGAGCTTAGGCGGTTTTTTCATGATGCGGCTTTCTGTGCATAGCGTTGCGCCAGGGTTTGGCGTTTGAGGTAAGTCTCGCGGGCCAGCGCGACGTCTTCCAAGAAGTGCGGCAACTCGGCCAGGGTCAAAGCCTGTGGGCCGTCCACCAGCGCTTTGGCCGGCGCGGGATGAAAGTCGACCAGAATCATGTTCGCACCGGCAATCACGCCTTGCGCCACCACCTGCATGATATCCAGAATACCGTCCGGCCCGGCGGCGCGGGTGCCGACCGAGTGCGAGGGATCGATGCACACCGGCATGCGCGTCAAGCGTTTCACCACTGGCACATGCGCGAAATCGACGAAGTTGCGATGCGGGTCGCCCATATTGGTTTTCATGCCGCGCAGGCCGAACACCACTTTGCGATTGCCTTCGGATGCCAGATATTCGGCGGCGTTGATCGATTCGTCGAGCGTGATGCCGAAGCCGCGCTTGATCAGCACCGGAAATTCATGCTGGCGGCCGACGATCTTGAGCAACTCGAAATTCTGCGTGTTGCGCGTGCCGATTTGCAGCATCACGCCGGTGGGATTGCCGGTGGCGCGCAAGGCGGCACGGATTTCCTCCACATGCGATTCGTGGGTCACCTCCATCGCAATCACTTTGATGCCGTACTTGCCCGCCAGCTCGAACACATAGGGCAGACAGGTTTTACCGTGGCCCTGGAAGGAATACGGGCTGGTGCGCGGCTTATAGGCGCCCATGCGGGTACAGACTTGGCCGTGTGCCTGGAGCGCTTGCATCATGCGCTCCACATGCTCGGGCGTATCCACCGCGCACAGGCCGGCGAAGATGTGCAGATGATCCTGGGAAAACGTCACGCCGTTGTAGTCGAATTCGCTAGAGCGCGTGTCGCCCTTGTGCCGCCCCAGCACGCGATATTCCTCCGACACGCGCACCACGCGTTCCACGCAGGGCAGGCTCTTCATATAATCGAGCGCAAGCGAGGCGGTATCGCCGATTAAATACACTTCGGTCAGGCGTTGCTGCACGCCTTGTTCATGGTGCATGCGGTATTGGATATTGTGCAACTGATCGAGGTAGCCGACGAGTTGCTGGTATTCGGCGCCTTGCTGGTCGACGTTGGGGGTGAGGATAAGGATCATAGCGGCTCGCAGGAGTGGTCAAGTTGGGGGTATTGTAACTGCGTTATACGGTTGTGCTGGGGGGAGTGCGCGCCCTGTCGACGACAATCAGACCTCTGAGGTATTCGTTATATGCGCAAAATCAACCCCAAGAGTATCGAAGTGAGCCTTGCCGCACTGAATTTTGGCCCATTCAGAACCGCGTAGCTTGAGCTGGTCTTTAGTGCCCTTGGTTTCCCGTACTAGATAAACCTTTTCATTGTCTTCCTTGACGATGGCCCAGTCTGGATTGTAAGTACCAATGGGCGTTTCGACCTTGAACCACGATGGCAGTTTGATGAACATCTTGATGTCTTGCCGTGTGCTCATGGTCTCGGCAAATGCTCGCTCCACCTCAGATTCCCACAGCACCACATCGTAGATGGAGTTGTCCACTTCGATCATATTGGTGAGATAGCCCGTGATCTCGTTTTCCTCGAACAGCAGCATCTCGTATTCCTGCCCGTTGATATGCTCGTACTTGATACCGTTAATCATCAGGTCGTGCAGTTCTGCTTGGATGGCTATCAATGCTTGATCGAGGAACTGTTGTGGGTTGTGTTTCACTTCGCCAAGCCGCCCTGACTGGATCAGGATTTGCGCCAGCGTCGAGCGGGTCAGTTCTGTTTTGCCTTGGAGGTAGGAAAGCAAGTCGGGAATCTGCACTGTGGCGTAATCGGTTTTTGCCTGATTCACGGCTAGCAAGGTGGTAGAAAGACCTTCCTTGTCCATGCCAATTCCAACTTTCTGCACCATGATCTTGGCGGGCTCGACCTTCTCCATGCCTTTCAATTGCGCGGCGGCATTTTTGATGAGGGTCGTGGTCTCATAATCCACGGCGTAACGGGTCTTGTGCTTGATACGCGCCCACAATTCCTTGAAGTCTTCATTGAGTCGCCAGCCCGGTTTCAGATTCGCGGTGCGGCGCTCTTTCTTGTTGGTGATGCGCCCCTCAAACTTGACGCCACATTCATCCTCGATCTCGGTTTGGAGTTTGCGGGCGAAGTCGTCGTAACTCTCGTTGGCGATGACAGTCAGGCGGTTGATATTGGGGTCGAAGCAACGCTCGCCCGTTTCCAGCACGGGCAGCCGCAAACCGCGCCCGATTTCCTGCCGCTTCTTAATTTCTGACTTGGTTTCGTTGAGAGTGCATATCTGGAACACATTGGGGTTATCCCAGCCCTCGCGCAAAGCCGAGTGGCTGAAAATGAAGCGTAGCGGCTCATCCAACGATAGCAACTCTTCTTTCTTGCTCATGATGAGTTCATAGGCCTCATCGTCGGCCTGCGTATCGCCGCGCGTGTCTTTCGGAATGCCCTTGTACGCGGCGAAATAACCGTTATGCACCTTATCCACGGGTAAGGGTACCAACTCCCGGTACTTGGGGTGGTCGGAAATCTCTTTGTACGCCTCGACGAACCAGTGGCGGATTTTGCCGTCCTCGGGCCAGTAGTTTGCCACGCGGTCGATGAAGAACAGCGAAAGCACTTTCAGCTCCCTTCTCAATCATTTCAAGCATTTTCTCTTTAGTTGAGTAGCGCCATCCACCATCCGGAACAGCACATGGCAATCCCGTTACAGGATGAAGAACATCATAGGTTGGACCGCCCCCACCGGGCCAAGACATATTGTCATCACGCCACACGCCGTTGTCATCCACATTGCAGTATCTGGCGTGCTTCTTGGAGGGATGCCCCTTGGGAAGTACTTTGTAGAAATCTTTAATTCCGGCGGCAACGGCATTGTTGTTAGGGCCGTAGATTTTTCTCAGCCGCAGATATTCTTCATGAATCTCTTGTGCCC
>Ga0315268_10002089_pt1 | contig 22803 bp, 22 predicted proteins | sample C1_top_MG_FD_204535 | JGI IMG/M metagenome (GOLD analysis project Ga0315268, IMG submission 204535) | Sediment microbial communities from Yellowstone Lake, YNP, Wyoming, USA - C1_top | ecosystem: Environmental > Aquatic > Freshwater > Lake > Sediment | place: USA: Wyoming | collected 2017-08-01 | reverse complement strand
TCAAGGCAGACCGTATTCAGCGCCTCTTGAAATAAACGGGACAGATTCCCTTTATCAATAATCCTGTTTTTACTCGCACCGTTCGCTAATATAAGCGCAGAATCATTTGTGCTCATACAACCGTCAATGGTTATGCAGTTAAAGGAATTTTCAACAGAAAGCCTTAAAGCGCTGTTTAACGCCTCCCGCGTGATATTGGCATCGGTAAATATAAAACAAAGCATAGTTGCCATATCCGGAGCAATCATCCCCGCGCCTTTGGCAACGCCGCAGATAGTAACTAAAGAACCTCCTATATTAAATTTTACGGTAATTTCTTTGGGGAATTTATCCGTAGTCATAATTGCCCTTTTAGCCTGTTCTATCCCCCGGCCGGATAACCCTTTAACTAATCCGGGTATAGCTTTTTTAATCAAAGGAAACGGAAGTCTCCTGCCGATAATGCCTGTTGAACCGACCAGCACCGATTCTCTTTTTATCTTCAAATATTCAGCCAGTTCTTCCGTAGTCTTTTTAGCGCTATCTAAACCTTCCCTGCCATTCAAGCAATTGGCATTCCCGCTGTTGGCGATGATTGCCTGAAAGTTTTTATTACTGCCGAGGTGTGTTTTGCTGACGATTACCGGCGCAGCCTTGATTTTATTAGTAGTGAACAAACCTGCGGCTTTTGCGGGAATCGCGGAATAAAAAAGAGCCAGGTCGAGTTTTTTCCTCTTTTTTATACCGCAAGCTAATCCGCAAGCCTTAAAACCAAAAGGCAAAATTGCCTTATGATAAATTTTCACCGTTTACCTCTACAGAAGCCCCGTTTGTTCGGGGTAGCCAAGCATTATATTCATATTCTGAACCGCCTGTCCCGAAGCGCCTTTTAATAAATTATCGATGGCCGAAACAATGATGATATTCTTTCCAAAAACCCCGACTGCTATATCGCAGTAATTTGTTCCCACTACATCTTTAAGCCTGGGATAATCGGCATCTTTACGGATTCTTACAAACGGCTCACCTTTGTAGAATTTTTTATACAAGGAAATTATACCCCGGCTTGTCGGTTTTGATTTCGCAACCGTACGGGCATATATCGTTTCTAAAATGCCTCTTTTTAAAGGCAAAAGGTGCGGCACAAAGACCAGCTTTAAATTTTTACCGCTTAATTTTGATAACTCCTGCTCTATCTCCGGCATATGCTGATGTATATTTACCTTGTAGGGCTTAAAATCTTCATCTGTCTCGGAAAACTGTAATTCCTGCGTTGTTTTTTTCCCGGCACCTGTAGTCCCTGATTTGGCATCGATGATTATGGAATCAAGCTCAATTGAGTCTGTAGCGACCAGAGGCGCTAATGCCAGTATTGCCGCCGTAGGATAGCATCCAGGATTGGCAATTAATTTTGCCCCCTTTATCTTCTGCCGGTAAATCTCAGGCAAGCCGTACACTGCCTTACTAAGGTTAGTCTTGTCTTTATGTTTTATATTATAGAATTTCTCATAGACAGATGTACTCTTTAAACGGTAATCCGCGCTCAGGTCAATGACATATTTGCCTGCCCGCATTAAGTCGGCTGCGATATCCATTGCATGAGTATGCGGCAGGGCCAGGAATACAACATGGGATTTATCGGCGACCAGTTCCTTTTTATCAATTTTTTTACAAATTAAACTGGTTCTATTCTTTAAGCCGGGTAATATATCCGAGATGGGTTTAGGCTCCTGCGTCGTAGAATATAGACCGGTGATTTTTACATTTGGGTGGTTTAACAAAATATCTATTAATTCCTGACCGGTATAACCTGTTGCACCGACGATATCTGCGTTTGTAACCATTTTATACCTCCCCTCAAGCCCGAGGATACTCAAGGATAATATTATAGCGTCAATAAAAATATTATCAAGTATTTTTCTCGACGGATGAATTTATCCCGATTCGCTTCGCTCATCGGGATTTTTCGCACAGTGACTTATGGAACGATAGTGAACATAAGTCACTGTGCTCAAAAAAAATCCCGCTTATCCAGCGGGATTCTCAATCTTCTAAGTAAACTTTTAACTTTTGACTTTTGACTTTTTACTTATAGTCTACCTCTTTGTCCACTGGAAGCGTTTGCGCGCGCCTTTCTGGCCGTACTTCTTACGTTCCTTCATACGGGGGTCACGCGTCAGGAAGCCGCTCTTACGCAGGGTGTCTTTAAGCTCCGCCTCTGCCGATAACAGCGCCCTGGCTAAAGCATGTCTTAAAGCACCTGCCTGACCGGTAATACCGCCTCCGCGAATATTCACAATAACATCGTATTTAGTCAGCGTATTAGTAGCACGCAACGGCTGCCGGACAATGATCTTATCCGTCTCCCGGGAAAAATATTTTTCAAAAGGCATGCCGTTAACCGTGATATCGCCTTTACCCGGAAGGAGTGTAACCCTTGCCACCGCTTCTTTGCGTCTGCCTAACGCCTGATATCTTGTTATCTCTTCCATCTTATTTTAATTCCAGTTTTTCGGGTTTTAATCCTGCGTGAGGATGTTGATCGCCCGGATATACCTTTAATTTTTTTAATACATTTTCACCTAAAGCGCCTTTGGGCAGCATCCTGCCAACCGCCAATTTAATCACGGTCTCAGGCTTTTTCTCAAGCAAGGTTCCTAAATTAACTTCTTTTAAACCGCCGGGATAACCCGAATAACGCCGATAGACCTTATCCTGGAGTTTTCTGCCGGTAACCTTGATCTTTGAGCCATTAATGATAATGACCCCATCCCCTGTGTCCATATGCGGGGTGTATATACTCTTGTGCTTACCCCTTAAGATTATAGCAATCCTTGCGGCCAACCTGCCCAGGACTTTATCCCGGGCATCCACAAGGTACCACTTGCATTGAATCTCGTTTTCTTTAGGTATATAGGTTTTTTGCATAGAGAAGAAAGTATAACATAATTTCAGATTATGTCAAATTTTTTTTCAATGAGGCCGCAACTTATGGAGGGAGCAAAGCGAACGAACATAAGTTGTCTGGCCGAATTGATCCCGTTAATTACGAAGTAATTAATCGGGATAAATTGTATACTTACGCCTGCGTCTGCGAATTACTCTTAAATAACTGTACCCGAAGGGATAACTGTATTCTTAGGAATGATGACAATCCCATTGCGGATTACACAATACTCATTCTCGAATTCCCGGATATTCTTTTTATTGATAATCTTTACATCATCACCCATTCTCACATTTTTATCTACTATTGCCTTTTTTATATGGCAGTTTTTACCTATCCCCAAAGGCGTAACTTTACTTAAATTGCCTGCCTTCCTGTTGCCGGTTTGTTCATAAAAGTCATTGCCCATAAGTATGGAATCTTCAATAATAGACTCGGAACGGATAATGCTTCTTAAGCCGACAATCGAGTGAATAATCTTTGCCTTGTCTATAATTGCTCCTTCGGCAATATTGGATTTCTCAACGCAGGTATTCAAAAATTTTGTCAGCGGCAGATAACGCGGCCGCGTAAAAAATTGCCAGTCTTCGTCAAACAGGTCTAAAGGAGGATCCGGCTCCGTAAAAGCGAGGTTCTCCTCATAGAATGATTTTATGGAACCTATGTCTTTCCAGTAACCGTTATAGGCAAAAGCGTATGTTTTCTTAACAGATATAGCATCCGGTATTACTTCGTTGCCAAAATCCGTCTTATTGTTTTTAGTCAATAACTCGGAGAGCACGTCTTTATTAAAGAGATAAATCCCCATTGAAGCCAGATACCTTTCTTTGCCATCCACCTCTATTGCAAAATCTTTAATTGTTTTTTTATCTTTAGGCTTCTCGATGAAACTCTCTATCCGGCAATTCGAATTTATACCCATGATACCTAAATCCGGGGTTTCCTCGATATCTACGGTATTGCAGACTATGGTTATCTCCGAGTTCTTTTCGATATGTAAACGCAGTAAATCGCCGAAATTCATTTTATAAAGCTGGTCGCCAGAAAGGATTAATATATATTTTATAGCGGGGTGGGTAAAATGCTTCAGGCACTTTCTTACGGCATCAGCCGAACCCTGGAACCAATCGCTTTGCTCCACGGATTGTTCAGCTGCGATTATCTCTACAAATCCGCCGGAAAGAGAATCCAATTTATATCCGCGGAAGATGTGCCTATTCAACGAGCCGGATTCAAACTGGGTGAGGATAAAAATCTTCTGGAAGCCGGAATTAAGACAGTTGCTTATCGGGATATCTACAAGCCGGTATTTACCGACTATGGGAACAGCGGGCTTGGCACGGTGTTTAGTCAGGGGATACAAACGCGTGCCCTTGCCCCCTCCCAGAATTATGCTTAATACATCTTTCATATTAAATACCTTATCTTAGCTTTTACCGGCATTAGTTATATTATACGTGCCTCTTAAATAAATTCAACACTTTTTGAGATTATACCTTTGTCCAAACCCGCATTGGACCATTGTCCAAACCCGCATTGGACCACATTCCAAACCCGCATTGGACCGGGTTAGAGGGTGATTAGGTCGTAATTAAGGTTGCCCAGGCCGATCTCGGCGGCATAATTCAACTGCCTGGAACCGTCTCTTTTGGGATGCGCTTCTTTAAATATATCTTTTCCTGCAGACTTATTTACGAGATCAAAGCTTGCCTTATCTATTGCCACAGGATCAGTTGAAGCCAATATCCCGATATCAGGCGCGATGCGCGGGTCGTCTTTAGCAAGACAGTCGCACTCCTTGGTAATCTTAAGGCAAAAATTAAAAAAAACAACCTTGCCCTTCTTATTACTTAAGACTGCCTTGGCATATTCAGACATCTTTTCCTGTAAAAGATTTCCACCCGCTTCCCAGTTCAGTTCAACTGCGTTATATTTACAAGCGGCAATGCAGCTTGCACAGCCAATGCATTTGGAAGTGTCTATATAAGATTTGCCTTCTTTTAAAATTATTGCCTCTGCGGGGCAGGCCTCTTGACAGGCTCCACAGCCCGTGCATTTCCTTTTTATAACAAACGGTGAAATATCGGAATGCTGGGTGAGTTTTCCTTCACGGCTGGCACAGCCCATGCCTAAATTCTTTAATGCTCCGGCAAAACCAGTCATCATATGACCTTTAAAATGAGCGACGCTGATAAGCGAATCCGCAGCCCAAAAAAGTTTGACAATCTTGGCTGCCTTGATGAATTTTCCGTCTATACGGATTTCCTGCACATTCTCTTTTTGCGTATCATCGGGTATTACGACCCGGGCTTTGACCTTCTCCGGGGTAAAACCATGTTCATAGGCTAATTGCAGATGGTCTTTGGAATTAGTGCGGCTGCCCCGGTATAAAGTGTTTGCATCGGCAAGAGTAGGAACCGCATCTTTCCTAAGCAGATGCTCGGAGATTAACCGCAGATATTCCGGACGTACATATCCGGTATTGTCCTTTTCGCCGAAATGCAATTTGATGGCAACTTTTTCGCCTTTGCGGATAAAATCCAGCAGCTTACTTTCTTCTATTAACCTGGTAAGTTTTATTCCTATGGACAGGATATCATCAGAATTTTTTACTGCGGTAAAATAGACACTGCTTTTCATAAAAAATATCCTTCGATAAGTTCAACGGCTGTTGCTATTGCCGCAGATAATTTTGTTTTTAGGGCCGGTTCCAGTGTCTTATAAAAAGGCCTCTTTTTTATTATATCGCTCACGTAAAAGAAAGCTATTGCCTTAAGCCCGGTATAACCGGAGGCGGAAAAAAACGCAGAACATTCCATCTCCAGCGCATCAATGCCTTTTGCTATAAATGAATCCAGCAAATCCTGCTCGAGTTTTAAAGAGGATATTGTAGAACAGATAACTTTCTTTACGCCTTGCTTTTGGCTGCTTCTTAAGAACTCCTCCAGGAATCCTTTGTGAGGATAAAATACCTTTGGCTTTATCTTCTCTTTCAACAGCATACCGCTAAAACTCTCGTTTGCATAACACTCGGAAGGGCACACTAAACTGCCTATGGTCAAACCGTCTTTCTCTTTGACCAATCCGCATGAACCAAAAAGTATCAGTTTCCGGCAAGGGGTTTCTTTAAGATAGACAACCGCATCGCCTACAAATCCGGCTCCGACCCTGGTGTTAATCAGGGTAAAATCAGGGGTATCGGCAGCCGCGTATAATCTGCCCTTTGAGAATTTTTTAATCTTAAACTTATCTAATATCTCTTTCTGGACAAGCGGCAGTAAAATACAATTCTTTTTAACCTGTGTTCTTTTTATGCCGAACAGCGCTTCGAATTCAGTCATATTTTCAAGCGTAACTATTCTTAAAATAATCCCCGAAACTGTGCACGAATATATTATACCTCTTTTTTAGAGGAGCTGCCTCTTTTTTGATATCTTCCTCTATCTCTTTCCAGGTCAAATTATAGAATTGCCTGTCATTGAGCATCTTTTCGTATTTTTCTTTCAAAGAGGGGCTGACTAAAGCGATATTGTTTATTATATCGCCGATATTTTTCAGATTGAAATTAAGACATTCAAACTCAAGCGTATTTGCTTTCTTAAACCTTAAAAACACATCTTTTATATCCGATATCCAGGGGAGCAGAGGAGAAAAATAGACTGCCACGGGGAGCCCTTTATCAAGCAGCGTATTCACGGTATTGTCCCTCAAATCAAATGCCGGGCTTTTTGGCTCAAGCATTTGCTTAAATTCCGCGCTGAATCTATTTATTGTAAAATATACTTTTGAACAGAATCCGGCTTTCAATAGAGACAGGTAATCCAAAATATAAGGCGAGCGGGTCAGTATGACATAATAAATTTTATGTCTGTTTAGAATCTCAAGGATCTCCCCGGTAACCCGATATTTTCTTTCTATCGGCTGGAAACATTCGGTAGTCGAGCCCAGAAGCACTACCTTCGGTTTCCTGGAAACTATCTCCTTCTCCAGCAATTCCGCGGCATTAATCCTTATATCCACATATTCGCCCCAGGGTTTATTTTTCCTGCTTATCACCCGGTTAGACCTGACATAACAGTACAGACAGGAAAACTCGCAGCCCATAAACGGATTAATCACATATTCCCCCAAATCAATGGAGGTCGGATTAAGTATGCGCTTTATTTTTACTTCATTAAACTCTGTCATCTTTCTCAATCAGATTGCCCAGAAAGGCATTGGTGTACTTAAAACGGCTGCGTTTTATCTCGTCTATGAATACCTGCATTCTTCCCAAAGAATTCCGGTTTACTTTATAATCTCCGGTTTTAGCAGCGGATGTGCCGTCATAATAGGTAAAAGGATTAACCTGCTCGATTTTAGGTATGATATCCCGATTGCGGATAATAAAATCCAGGCTTTCTCTAAAATCCCCGCCTGTCTCACCCGGATAGCCCACAATAATGCTTATTCCAAAAAAAAGCCCTGCCTTATTAAGTTTTTTGAAAAAACCAACCGCCTCGTTTGCGGTAAAACCTTTATTCATTCTCTTAAGCGTATTATCCGAACCGGATTCAAGGCCGACAAAAAGGTTATAACAGCCGCTTCTCTTCATTTTTTCGAGAAGCTTGAGTCTCATATCATCGCGTATAGCTATCTGCGCCTCCCAGTTAATCGAGCCGAAGTTATCAATAATCTTATCGCACAAATCCTCTAATTTAACCGGGTCCGCGTTTATCAATGAATCAAAGAAGACAAAATAATCTGTGTTGTTATTTATCTTATGATACCTGATTTCGTCTATAATGCTTTTAACCCTTCTATGTCTTAAGCCCTTATAGAGCAGCCTCTCGGAACAAAAGCCGCATCTTCTTATGCATCCGCGGGAAAATTGTATCGGTATAGCGTCTTTTTTCGGATAAGAATTAAGACTTAAGCCCTGATAACGCGGGAAATCTATATTTTCTAAACTGCCGAGCTGCTCGAAACGCGCTATTTTTGGAGTTTTTTGCCTGCCTGTAATAAAATTTAAAAGCGGCTTTTCCCCTTCTCCTGCCACTAAATAATCAGCCAGATTGACAATACCTTTATTAATCCTGCCCTTTCCTTTAAAAAACTGCCTGGTTATCTCCGGTCCGCCGAGAATTATCTTAATATTTTTTCTTTTTGATTTAAGCAATCCGATTATCTCAAGCGTGGGGGAAAAATTGCTTTTAAAACAGGAAAAACCTAAGACATCATAACAAAGCATCTTCTCAAGCGATTCGAGGTATGCCGCGGGGTGATTCCTTCTGATGATAGAAAGGATATTTCTTTCCAAAGCCGCATTACAGCTGAGCAGCCATTGTTTTTTGAGATTATCATCCGCCAGATTGTAAAAGATATTATTCAGGTCTAAAATCCGGGAGTCTATGCCATTCCGGGTAAGATAACTCTGCAGGAATCCTAAGCCCGTGGGCACCATCTTGGGCCAGAACAAAGGCAGTATTGTCAAAAGGGCTCGATGCTTATCCATGACTAAAAATAATACGAATCCGCTCCTTAGGGTTTGGCTGTTTACTTTTTGTCCTTTATTATAACTCCTCAAAATAAAAAACCCAAGCCTTTTTAGACTTGGGACAGTTATATCAAAACCTATTATGTTACAGAGGCTTATTCAGAAACGGTCTTAGGTTAGTCTACGATGAAAGGATTGGTCTTGCCTAAAACGAACTTACAGTCAAGGCCGTAACATGTGTCTTCCACGTCAAGGCACTGCAGGCAATCATTGCCTAAGATTCTCATATTATCTTCCGCCGAACCCTCAAGAGCCGTAGAAAAAGCCGCTTCCCTTTTCTGCAAGTTACAATATTTCCACACCAAATCATTTTCACCCATACTCTACATCCCTCTTAGAAGAAATTAATATATTTTATTAGATATTATAAGGATTTTAGAAAACTGTAAATAGGCTGATTCCCCTTTTTTCTGACTTTTTTCCACTTTATCACCAATCAATCCTCATCCCTGCCATAGCCCATCTTCCCGGCTGAGGAATGCCTTCTATTTCCTGGTATTCGACATTAAGCAGGTTGGATACTTCTACGAATAACTGGGAGGTTTTATTTAGATTGTAACTGAGGCGGGTATTTAAAAGAAACCAACCGCGACGACTGGGTTTTTTCTTATAGGTGAATCCTATAGTCTGAACCCCAAAAGGTAAATTAAAACTAAACATATTATTAATTAGGTGCTTAATATAATTCGGGCCGTACTTATACTTAAATCCGCGGTCGTTGATGCGTTTATTAATATAGGAATAATTAGAATCTAAAGTAAGAATTGGATTTATCTTTAATTTTAAATAATTTTCTATACCGGATACTTCGGCTTCCGTAATATTTTCTGCCTGCCATTTTGCCTGGGTAGGAGTGCGTTTTATCCAATCAATAGAATCTTCTTCCTGCCTTAAGAAAAATGTTGTGCCAGTTGAGAATCTTTCTTTTTTGTAATCGAGCCCTGATTCATAATTTAATGATTTCTCGCAAGATAATGCAGAATCTCCAGTTGTTGTTGAGTCATTATAATAAAGTTCATGAAAAGCTGGGATGCGTATACTTCTGGATATGCCTGAATGTAATGAATATTCGTCAGAAATCTTATATCTAAAGTTTAATGAACCGGCATAAGCTTGGTCGAAGCCATCGTAATCATCAGTCCGAGCAGATAAACCCAAAGATAGTTTAGAAGTCAAGTCTTTACTGTTATCTATAAACATACTTTTATGATTACGATTATGTTTACCTAAAACTGTGGACTTAACTTTTTCTTCGCCGTATTCTAAACCCAAGCCGATTCTTCCTAAAGTCTCAGTTCCCTTTTGAAAATAAATATTTGGGGTATATACATCACTACGGTGATGATTAAGAGAGCGGCTACGTATAAGTGTCTTATCCAACATAAATTTATCATAGTGCCTGCGCCATAAGAAATTCGGTTTGATAATGAATCCTTCTTTATCTAAAGTAAAACCGGTGTTTAAATGATATGCCTTGATCCACTCTTTGGAAGGATAGCCCAAGCCCGGAGTATAGAAATCATAAGCGCCGAATTCCTTTTCCAGGTAACCCCAACTGAGATCGAATGCACCGTCGGGTATCTCTAAAGAAGACACTAAAGTAGCAATAAATTTCTTAAAATCCGTGTCTTCGGAAAAACCCGCGGATTCATGATTTTCCACAGAAAGCCTTACTCCCAGATCATTTATCTTATCAGTGATGCTAAAGAGGCCTGACCCCGTTTTGTATTGCCCTCCTTTTAATTCCAAGACCTTCCTTTTATCTTGCGGTTTTTTAAGGATAATATTTATTGCTCCGCCAATCGCATCTGGACCAAACAACGAAGAACCCACACCAGGAATTACTTCTATTCTTTGGATATCCTCTTGGGTTAAAGGAAGATCGCAATTGTAATGTCCGAGCTTGGGGTCATTGACACGCTGACCATCAATTAGGACCAAAACACCCTGATAGGTTGAGCCACGCAAAGAAAAATCTGTTTGTATGCCACTTTTAAGAGCTCGGCTCTGTAAATCTAAGGGAAAAATATTTAATGACTCAATGAATGAATCAGAAGGAAGGTTTTTTAGATTATCGGATTCTAAAGAATAGGGATTTAAAAGGTGGATTTTACTTTTGGTAATAACGATGGGCTCTAAATCTATATCTAGGCTGCAAAAAGCAAATTCAAAATAACTCAAAAGTATGACAATTACAAACAAAAAACCGCACCCTTTTAATTTTTGCATACATACATTATAAAAGGCGCGGCGGAAATGTCAACCAGATAATTATTTTCGGTTTACATTGCTGATTCTAAGAGTTTTTTGGTATACTGCTCGGACGGCCGGTTAAAGATATCGTAAACCTTGCCTCTCTCTACGATCCTGCCGTTTTGCATTACTATAACCGTATCCGAGATATATTTGATTACAGCGAGATTATGGCTGATAAAGATATAAGTAAGATTGAACTTTTGTTTCAGCTCAATGAATAAATCCAGTAGCTTTGCCTGGATAGTCAAATCCAGGGAAGAAATGGGTTCATCCAGCACGATAAACTTCGGCTTACTGGCAAGCGCCCTGGCAATGCAGATGCGCTGGCGCTGTCCTCCGGAAAATTCATGAGGGTAGCGTTTCAAGACATCACCGTCTAAGCCTACTGTCTCCAACAATTCGGGAACTTCAGCCTTAAGATGTTTTTTAGCCGCGATTCTATGAATAATCATCGGCTCGGCAATTATATCAAATATGCGCATCTTGGGATTCAAGCTGTTATAAGGGTTCTGAAAGATAATCTGCACGTCTTTGCGGAAATTTCCGATAAAGTCCTCATTGAAAAAAAACTCACCCGTTGTGGGAGGGATTAAATTCAGGATTATCTTGGCTAAGGTAGTCTTTCCCGAACCGGATTCACCCACAATGCCCAGGGTGCTGAATTCATCCACGGAAAAACTTACTTCATCAAGCGCTCTAATCAATCCTGTTTCCGCACGAAAGAGCCCCTGCTCTATGGGAAAATATTTGCTGAGCTTTATTACATTAAGAATCATATCCTTCCGATCCTCTCATAGGCATTAATCAGCTCTTTGGTGTGAAAATGTTCCGGCGACTTAAAAAGCTCTTCCCTGCCTGCCTCTTCCACTACTTTTCCTTTATGCATCACGAAAATACGGTCGGCAATTTTCCGGGCAATGGATAAATTGTGGGTGATAAAAAGCAAAGAAAATTTCAGGGATTTTTTCAATTCCATGAGCAGCTCCAGGATTTCCGCTTCGATAGTCACGTCCAAAGATGTGGTGGGTTCATCGGCAACTAAAAGTTTCGGCTGGCAGGCAAGGCTCATCGCAATAAATGCCCTCTGATTCATCCCGCCGGAAAGCTGGTGCGGGTAACTTTGGAAAACCCGCTTGCCCTCCCAAATCTTGACTTTTTTCAGGAGCTCGATTGTTTCTTCGTAAGCCTCCTTTTTATTTTTATGCTGGTGCAGCCTTATAGCTTCCATAATCTGATTACCGATAGTATAAACCGGATTCAGGAAACTCACCGGCTCCTGGAAGATATAGGAAATATCTCTGCCCCGGATCTTTATCAATTCATTTTCTTTCAAGGTTAACATTTCCCTGCCAGCAAAGTTGATTGAGCCGGATACAATGCCGGCATTGTGCGGTAAAATTCTACAGATAGATAACGCGGTTATGGTTTTTCCTGAGCCGGATTCACCGGCCAGGACCACTACTTCATTTTCTTTTATATCCAGATTTGCGCCACTAACTGCGGTGATAACCTGGTTATCCAGATGAAACTCGACTTTTAGATTTTTTATCTCTAACAGATTCTGCATTTATCCGATAATTTTTTTTAAACCTTCAGCTATAAAATTAAAGCCCAAAATAGTAATCAAAATAGCCAGCCCTGGAAATACCGTAATCCACCAGGCAATGCCCAGAGTGGATTTTGCTTCAATGAGAATGTTACCCCAACTGGGAATAGGCGGCTGGACTCCCAGCCCTAAAAAACTCAAACCGGTTTCCAAGAGAATGGCTCCTGCTATTCCTAAAGTGGCGTTTACCAAGACGGGGCCTGCGGCATTGGGGATAAGGTGGCGCGTAATTATTCTCACAGAGGAAGCGCCTATCGCCCTTTCTGCCTGGATAAATTCCCTTTCTTTTAAAGAAAGTATTTCGCTTCTGATAAGCCTGGCCGGCCCCATCCAGCTGGTTAAACCGATAATCACCATAATATTAATAATCGAGGGCTCTAAAAACGCTACCACCGCCAGAATCAGGAAGAAAGTGGGAAAACAAAGCATAATGTCGGCGAAGCGCATGATTAAGGTATCGATAAATCTTCCGTAAAAACCTGACAGGGAGCCTAAGATTACACCCAGAAAAACTGCAATACCCACTGCAATCACACCAATGATTAAGGAAATTCTGGAACCATAGATCATCCGGCTTAATAAGTCACGGCCTAAGCTGTCTGTTCCCAAAAGATGCGCTCCGGACGGCGGCATAAGCAGGTTCCCGGCGTCAATCTGCGCCGGGTCATCAGGGCTGAGCAATGGAGCAAGGAGCGCGATTAAACTGAATAAGCCAATAATCAAAATACCTATAACTAAATAAGGATTCTTCTTCATCTTCGTAACTGGTGACTTGGTGACATGGTGACTTGGTGACCTCTTTTTAACTCTTATACTTGATGCGCGGATCCACATAGGCATAAGCGATATCCGCGATTAAATTACCCAGCATGGTCAATACCCCGCCCAAAACCACCTCAGCCATAATCAAAGGGTAATCCCTGGACATTACCGCCTCATAGAAAAGCCGGCCGATACCCGGGATAGCAAATATTGACTCAAAGATAACACTGCCGCCTAAAAGGCCGGGAATAGCGAGCCCGATAATGGTAACCACGGGTAATACGGCGTTACGCAAGGCATGTTTATAAATTACCTGCCTCTCGGATAAACCCTTTGCCCGGGCAGTATAGATATATGGCTGCTTTAAAGCATCAATCATATTCGAGCGCATATAGCGGGTTAAACCTGCAAAACCTCCTAAAGTAGAAACCACAATCGGCAGGAATAGATGATGCGCTAAGTCCAATATTTTCTTTCCGAAACTGAAATATTCAAAATCCAGGGATTTGAGACCGGATATGGGCAGCCAGCCTAACTGTATGGACAATAACTGCATCAAAAGCAAAGCCAGCCAGAATGTCGGAGCGGCAAAGAGTAAAAATACGAGAACAGTCGTGGCATGGTCAAAAGCTGTGCCTGCCTTAATCGCACTTTTAACCCCTAGAGGGATGGCAATGAGAAAAATCAGGATTAAAGAAGAAATGTTTATGGCAAGAGTTACCGGAATCCTTTCCAAGATCTTCTCTGCAACCGGACGGTCATCAATAAAAGAGCGGCCGAAATTAAACTTGGATAACTGCACTACCCAATTTATATACTGGATATGCAGAGGTTTATCCAGGCCGTATAATTTCTCAAGGCGCAGCCTTACTTCCTGTGAGACTTTGGGATTAAGCGCCTGCTCAATCTGCGTGGGTTTGCCCGGAGCTAAATGGACGATGGCGAAACTGATGATGGTAATACCTATGAACAACGGGATAATTCCTAATAGTCTTCTTATAAGGTAGTTAGTCATATTTACTCAAGTTATGGCATAATCCGGTATTTCTGCTCAGGCCAAGGTACCCACCAGTCTATAAAATTATAACCGATTCCGGCAGCTTCCGGTTTTACTTCACGAAAACGTTTATGCAATATTGAGAGGCTGTCCGGCACATAAAGGAACATACACGGCTGTTCATCATAAAGTATCTCGTGAATACGCTGGTAATACGCCTTTCTCTTTTCCTGGTCAAACGTCCGGCGCGCCTCTACAAGCGCACTATCTACCTCAGCGTTATTATAACTTAAAAAATTAAACTCCCCTTCCTTTGTCTTTGAAGAATGCCAGATATCATAATTATCGGGCTCATGGCCTAATGACCATCCCAGGATTACTGCCTCAAAAGCCCTCTTATCAATAAATTGAGTCAAGAACACGCTCCATTCCACCACTTTGATTTTCACCCTTATCCCGATTTCTTTAAGGCGCCTCTGGATAATTTCAGCGCTCTTGATGCGCTCTTCGTTGCCTTGATTGGTAATGACGGTAAATTCAAAAACTCCGCCATCCTTATCCAGCCATCCGTCGCCATTGGTATCCTGCCACCCGGCTTCTTTCAATAATTCTTTTGCCTTGTTAGGAGCAAAAGCTGCAGGTACTACCTTTTCATTATATGCCCAGGATTCAGGGACAAACGGGCCGGTGCAAACCCTCCCCAACCCTAAATGGACTATATTAATTATTTCCTGTTTATCTACCGCCAAATTAAGTGCCTCTCTTACCTTCTTATCTTTAAACTTCGGATTATTCAGGTTATATCCCATATAGACATAGCTGAAACTTGGGAGCCTGAATTTATTATAGTATTTCTTGAAAAAGGCTGTATCAGTCTGACGCCTGTACTGTAGAGGAGAAAGACCGGAGGAATCCAGACCCTGAGTCGCCAGTTCCAGGAATATCGTGGATTCATCCGGAATAACGCGGGTAATTGACCGGTCGATATAAGGCCTTTTCTCGAAATAATTATAATTCGATACCAATTCTATTTTCTCCTGTGTTTTCCAGCTTTTAAATTTATAAGGCCCCAGGCCGATGGGAACGCGGGCAAATTTGGTATTATTCAAATCCTCTTTTCCCAGAAGGTGCTGAGGCAAAATAGACATTCCCCAACTGGATAATGCCGGAGCAAAGGGCTCTTTATAGGTGACTTTAACGGTATAATCGTCTAAAATTTTGAAAGATTTTATCCTTTCAAAATCACCGCCGTAGGGAGTGCGCACCTGGGGATCAATGAGTTTCTGGTAAGTGAACTCTACATCATGCGCGTTAAACGGATGGCCGTCATGCCAAAAGACTCCTTTTCTCAAATGAAATATAATTACCAAACCTTCCTCTTTAATTTCCCAGCTTTCAGCCAGGTCACCCACCAGGTTCAAATCTTTATCGTATTTAACCAGCCCGTTAAAAAGCAAACCGGTTACGCTGCTGGAAGCTGTATCCGAAGCCAATATAGGGATAAGCGTCCTGGCATCGGCAATAGAGCCGCTGACAATGGCATCACCATAAGCCAGAGGGCTATGGTTTGGCTTCCTATTGCCAAAGCCATAGTCCTGGGCAATACTGAACTTTAGCCAGCCCATAAATAAAAAAACTACCAGAAGAACCGGTAGTTTTAGGTTGACAATCGATAACTGACAATTAGCGAATGATTTATTCAGCTTTTTCAAACTCCCTTAGATCCCTCGCTTCGCTCGGGATGAGGGGGTTATAAATAAAATTGCCTGACCCCTCATTTAAGTTCGCCTTTCCTTGGTTTCGGAATTTGCTGTACAGCGGGTTGCTGCTCTGAAGCAGGTTTTTGCTCTGCAGAGACCGGCTGTTCCGTAACCGGTTGTTGCTCTTTACTAATCGGTGCGGTAGAAGTTACATTTTGCGCAAGCGGCTGCTGTCCGGCCAGCGGCTCAGCGCTCGTGGCGTTTGTCTGCGCAGCTGGTTGTATAATCTTCAAGTCCCGCATCAGAGACCTGCTCTGCTGCAAGGAAAGAAAGGTCAAAGTCAAACAAGTAAAAAAGAAAGTAACCGCCAATACCGTCGTCGCTCTTGTAAGGAATGTGCTGGTTTTTGTCCCGAACATAGAATCCAGCCCCGAAAAACTCTCCACAAACCCGCCGCCTCTTCCGCGCTGGATAAGAATCATAGCGATCAGGCCTAAACAAGCTATTGCATGTATTACAATAACTACAGCCATCATTTTTTCACCCTGTAAGCTTTTTTTACAATCTGGGAGAATGAATCAATTTTAAGGCTGGCTCCCCCCACCAACGCGCCATCCACATCCGGCTGATGCATTAATTCTTCGATGTTTTCCGGCTTGACACTTCCTCCATATTGAATCCTTACCGTATTAGCAGTATCTTTATTATACATCTTTACCAATAAATCCCTAATATATTTTTGCGCTTCCTGTGCCTGGACGGGGGTGGCGGTCTTTCCTGTGCCTATTGCCCAGACCGGCTCATAAGCGATAACAATCTTACACACATCTTGGGCGTTTAAATCCATCAACCCATTCCGAACGTGGTCGTTTAATACATCAAAGGTCTTGTTTTTCTCTCTTTCACTCAAGGTTTCTCCCACGCACATAATAGGCGTAAGACCGGCCTTTAAAGCTGCCTTTACTTTTTTATTCACCGACTCATTTGTTTCAGCAAAATACTGCCTGCGCTCAGAGTGGCCGATAATCACATAATTACAGCCCGCATCTTTAAGCATAGAGCAGGAAACTTCTCCGGTAAAAGCGCCTTCCTCCTGCCAGAAAACATCCTGGGCAGCGAGGGATATGTTGGAATCAGTGATTACTTCGGCTACCTCGCTTAAAGCAGTGAATGGCGGACATAAGACGATGTCGATATTTTCTCTCTCAAGCTCAAAAAATTCTCTCTTTAAACCATTGGCAAGCTCTATTGCTTCCACGATAGTTTTATACATTTTCCAGTTTCCCGCGATAATCGTTTTTCTCATTTACTTATCAGTCAATGCCGCAATCCCAGGCAGGGTTTTACCTTCCAGAAACTCCAAGCTTGCGCCGCCGCCGGTGGAAATATGGGCCATTTTATTCTGCAATTTGAATTTCACCACTGCTGCCGCGGTATCTCCGCCGCCGATAATAGTCGTTGCTTTAAGCGTAGAAAGAAATTTAGCTATCTCTTCTGTTCCCTTGCTGAACGGCTCCATCTCAAATATCCCCACAGGGCCGTTCCAGACAACTGTCTTTGCGTCTCTGAGTTGGTCTATGAATAAAGCAATTGTCTTAGGGCCGATATCAACCGCGATTTTGCCCTCGGGAATATTCTCCCCTGCAATCTCTGTTTTAGCTTTCGCGTCAATCGCCTCTACCACGAGATGGTCTATGGGTAATACAATTGCTTTTTTAAGCGAAGCTGCCTTATTTAAGAGGCTCTTTGCCAAATCTAATTTATCCTTTTCCAGTTTAGAATTGCCGATTGACTTGCCCTGCGCTTTAAGAAAAGTATAAGCCATGCCCCCGCCGATTACAATCTTATCGCATTTGGGCAGGAGGTTCTCGATAACGCCTATTTTATCCGATACTTTTGCGCCGCCTAAAATTACTATAAACGGCTTCTTCGGGTTCTCTACTGCGCCGCCTAAATACTTTATCTCTTTCTCTAAAAGAAATCCCGCGGCTGACTTTAAGAATTTGGTTACCCCGGCAGTGGAGGCGTGCGCCCGGTGAGCAGTCCCAAAAGCGTCATTTACAAAAATATCGCCTAATGCAGCCAGCTTTTGCGCAAACTTAGGGTCGTTTGCCTCTTCTTCGGCGTGAAATCTCAAGTTTTCCAGAAGAACTATCCTGTCTAAACCGTTATCAATTTCGGATTTGACATTTTCGCCGACACAATCGTTCAAGAAATCTATCTTTTCGTTTAACAATTCCGCCAGTTTCTTAGCTACTGGCCTGAGGCTGTATTTATCCGTTCTTTTGCCGTCAGGCCTGCCTAAATGGCTCATTAAAACGAGCCTTTTGGCTCCGTTATCCAGAATGTATTTTATGGTAGGCAGGGTTTCTTTTATGCGCGTATCATCGGTAATATTTAAATTCTCATCCAAAGGCACATTAAAATCCGCGCGCATCAGAACCGTCTTATCTTTAAAATCGATGTCTTTTACTGTTAATTTTGCCATCAAAAACACTCCTTTTCGAATGAAGTAATAATATATATTAAATTAGTATATTTGTCAAAGGGATTTTGCGGGTGATTTTCTTAGTACTATAATAGATAAGAAGTGGTAAAATCTAACGGATAATTTTAATTTGGTTAGCGGATTTATACATTTCTTTTGGAACAAGAAAGTTTACAAATTTTGTAGGATTGATACGTATTCTTCTTTGCTAATGCCCAATACTCGCAAGTTGTTCAGAATAACAAATAGAGGAATATCTTTTATGGCAGGAATAACGATAGGGCGATTCAGGTTTGCTTTCCTATAAATTCGGTGGTCACCTTTTTGCCTGATAAATACGCATCCAACATATAGTAAAAATTTCTCAAATTTTCTATAATCCAGAGGGGTTAAGCGGGACACGGTAAGCGTACTTCTTTCTGTGTTTGACCTACAAATACCGGAGGCTGCCAACATCTTTGAGGATGCCCGACTTTCTTCCAACCACATTCCAAGAGTACATCCTCTAAAGTTCCCATTCTATCGGTTTCCTCAAGAAAAAATTGCAACGCCTCCTCAAATCTTCTTTTGGCCTGTTCCTGAGTATCTCCACAAGTAGACAGGTCTAAGGCCGGGCTATAGGCAATAAATTTATTTGCCTCTCGATAAAATGCTACCGTTAAAGTAACTTTTTGAAATTTTAATTTAGCCATCTTTTTCACCTCTTCCTACTATTTAAAATACCATATACAAAACATAAAAGCAAGGTTTTTTAACAAAAATTAGCGAAAAGATTTTGCGGGTGATGAGCCATGATTCGGGCTATAAATTTTATGGGTTTGGGCGCAAAGCACGAATCCATAAAATTACCCAGCGATAGTCTTGAACTCTTTGAGGGGACAGTCCTGTTATAAATAGACGACATCCGCATCATGATACAAGGAAAGGAACAAAAGCATATAATCACGCAAGTGGCGGGTGATTAAAAAGTTATTCCGTATGTGTTCCCTGCCGTTTTCGCCTAATTTTTTCGCGTACGCAGGGCTGTTTAACAGCTGTTTTATTGCAAATGCGGCGCCCTGGACCGAACGGCACAATAGCCCCGAATACTTGTGTTTTATCTGTAAAGGAATACCGCCGACATTTGAAGCAACGACCGGCTTTGCTTTCCACAATGCTTCAGCGACGGTTAAACCAAACCCCTCCCGCAGTGATTTTTGCATAATAACCGTCGAAGCCCGCTGCAGGGCATTTACCGCTATATCATCCTGAGGGAGCAGTAAGACGTGGATATCTTTATCGCGGCTTGCTTTCTCTTTAACTTCCGCCAGGACATCCAATCCCTCGGGGTCATCGGAAGCGGTTCCTCCGGCAAGTATAAGCTGACAATCAATATATTTCTTTACCTGCAGATAAGCTTCGATAACACCAACAGGGTCCTTTAACCGGTCAAAACGCGATATCTGGGTAATAATCGGTTTATCTTTGAGGATCCCGTATTTTTCTAAAACATTATCTATGACTTCCCGGGGCAGCTCTTTATTCTTATCGCTTTGCGGGTCAATCGAGGGGGAAATAAGGAATTGCCTGAACGGCAATCTTTGCGAAAATGCCGGCGCCGAAAATACCGCCGCGTCGTATTGCCTGATAAAGTCCATAAGAAACGACCAGACTCTCGAATCCGGCTCGGATACATCAACGTGGCATCTCCAAAGCCATTTATTATTACTCTTTTTCTTTATCAGCGCAACGGGCTGCGGGTCGTGGATAAAAACGATATCCCCGTAAATATTGACTTCTTCGATATTCTGCCTGCTTGTTTCCCTGAATATCTCAAAATCATGGCTGGTTATTTCCTGCGGCCTTCCGTGAAGCGCGTTATGGAATTTTTTAGTGACGTTGAAAAACTGCTCGCCTCCTTTTATCAGGTCCCACCTTGTATCCACCCCCAGTTCCTTCAAAAGCGGGACCATACGGTTTAAGATTTCGGCAACACCGCCTCCCACGGACGTCGAGTTGATATGCTGGATTATCCTGCCTTTCAGATTATCGGCAATCAAACGCAGGTCATCTATGATTGCCCCGCCGACAATCGGAATATATCCTTCAAGGCCGTTCATAATGCCCCCACCATCCGTTCCTCAATAATCAGGATGAGGCTATTGCGTAAATCTTCCAGTGTGCGCGTATAAGGGTCCAGGCGCGTAATATCATCCGCCAGTTTATCATCGCCGACTGCGGTCCTAATCCAGTTTGAGAAATCATTTGTTTTTTGTTCAAGCCGCAGCCTGGCTTCAAAGATATGGAAGTAAATGGAATCTATGGTTACTTTTTTCAGGATATCCGCAAACTCCCTGATATTATTGGCAACATAATGAGTCGGCAAGACAAAACTGATTGCTTTGATAAAATGGAATTCTTCTCCTTCCGAGGCAAATTTCAACCGCGAAGAAGGCTTGTTCTCTAAATAGTTCTCAATAGTTTTAATGATTTCCTCCCGCAGGGAACGGATATTGGAGAACTGCACGGTATCAATGCTGGCCAGCTCTTCGCCGAGCGCGTCTTCGCCGAGCATTTCACTGACCCAGTAGGCGAAATCATTCGGAGGTTCGGGAGACAGATACTGGTGCTGCTGCAGAAAGCGGTGCGTATGATGGTAAATACAGGAACCGGGTACGGTCTTTATAAGCCCTACCAACTGGCTTAAGGTCGTTGCCCGTAAACCGGTCAATTCGGATAAATTAAGCCTCGTGTAAAATCTAAACTGCTCGCTTGCCTTTAAAATTTCAGCCACCGCCTATCTCCTTTAACTCCGTAATTTTTTTCAGGAACTCCGTGACTTCCGGGGTTCCTCTAAGATAATACCGCGCCCGTGTATCCGCAGATGCAGGATTACCGACAAAAACCGTTACTCCCTTATTGCCTATAGCCCTGAATGCGTCCTCATCCGTCCGGTCATCTCCGAGATAGACAGGAAGCGTATTCCTATCGCCTGCCGCGGCTTTCCATCTGGCGATGAGCCAAAGGACTGATTTACCTTTATCCCAGGCTACCGGCGGATTCACTTCAATGATCATCTTCCCTTTTTTTACTTTAACCTCATTTCTGGAAACGTATCCGGATAAGGCCCGGCGTAAATTGGTTAAAAGGCCGGGTATTTTTTCCGGCTCCACCAAGCGATAATGCACCGATAAACTTAATCCCTTATCTTCCACAAATGCACCTTTGATCCCCGCAACCGCATTTTCAAGCGTATCCCCGGCCTCCATAAGAATACGCCGGTAACGCGGATGTAAAAATATATGGTGTTTCAACTCCGGGCCTTCGATTTCCAATCCATGATTACCGGCATATACGATACCGGCTATTCCTACAATTTTCTTAATATCCGCAATGGCCCTGCCGCTTATGACGGCCAATCTATAGGCAGGCTTTTCAGCCAGCCTCTGCAATACTTTACGGACGCCGCCCGACAACACTGCCTGGCCGGGCTTCCCGGTAATAGGCGTCAATGTTCCGTCGTAGTCAAGGAACAAGAATATACGGCGGCTGCGAAACCGCTCGGACAATACCTCCCATTCATCAAAAAGATATTTCACAGCCGGTTTCTTAAGCCGTTTTCTCCTGTTCATAATTTATTGCCCGGATAGGATATGGTATAACTATACCTTCCTTCCTATACCGCTCATGCAGCCTCTTGATAAATTCATGTTTAATCAGGTATTGGTCAACGAATTCCTTAGCTCTTAATATCACGGTAAAAGCAATACTAAAATCACCAAGGGTATGATACCTTATAAACGGTTCAAAATAAGGGACTCCTCCCGGGACTTCATCCATCACTTCTCTGGCAACTTCGCAGGTAATTTTCTCAACTTTATTCAAATCGCTGTTATAATGCACGCCTAAATTCACCAAAACAGCCATTTCTTTATCAGGGAGATAATAATTAGTAATAATCGTCTTGGTTAATTTGTCATTGGGAACCAAAACTACGTTATTAGGAAGCATCTTTATTTTGGTGGTCCGCCAGTTAATATCAATAACGTATCCCTCTTCTCCGGATTCTAACTTTACATAATCGCCGATTCTAATTTGGCGGGCGATAATTATGTGGAAGCCGGCAAAAAGGTTGGAAAGGGTATCCTGTAAAGCCAGGGCTACTGCCAAGCCACCTACGCCTAAAGCAGCTAAAATTGGAGTGATAGATATTCCAAGGCTATTTAAAATTATTAAAATTCCTATACTAAAAATAATTATCCTGGTAATATTCTGGGTGAGGCTGGTTACAGGAAGAGCTGTTTCGATTCTACTGGAATATATTTTTACTAATCTTGCGGAAATATTTGATAGAACAAGTATCACAGAAATTATCCCAAGCACAAGCAGGACCTTTCCTGTAATATGCGTTAACTCGCCGGGTAACTTCGAGGACCCAAGTGCAAAATATAAACCCAGCATTAAACACCAGACAATAAACGGACCTTTGGTTGCGGTAATAATAATGTCATCTATTTGGGTTGATGACGCGCTTGCCCAATGAGAAAGGCGCC
>Ga0315268_10002088_pt1 | contig 22811 bp, 15 predicted proteins | sample C1_top_MG_FD_204535 | JGI IMG/M metagenome (GOLD analysis project Ga0315268, IMG submission 204535) | Sediment microbial communities from Yellowstone Lake, YNP, Wyoming, USA - C1_top | ecosystem: Environmental > Aquatic > Freshwater > Lake > Sediment | place: USA: Wyoming | collected 2017-08-01 | reverse complement strand
TATCAATGGAGTAGAAGGGTCGGAACTCGGCCAGGCCCTTCATGGCCAGGACTTTGGTGATGGCGGCGGTCAAGGTGGTCTTGCCGTGATCCACGTGGCCGATGGTGCCCACGTTGACGTGCACCTTGCCCTTGCGATCAAACATCTTCTTTGCCATGCTAGTCTCCTTTCGTTAATGGCCCAACGATTATTGTTTCTTCAAGCGGGCCCGCAGGCCCTCTGTGGTTGGCCCGATGGCCCCGCTCAAGGCGCCAATTATCAGCCCCACGGCGGCGCCGATGGCCACGCTCCAATCTAGCGTCAGCGGGGCATTGCTTACCGCGCCTACGATGGCGCCCAAGACTGCTCCGCCCAAGACGCCAGCAAAGATGCCAGACGAGCCGCTGGGCAGGGCCCAGGCGATGGTACCCGCTACTGCCCCGACGATGAACCCCCACAGTCCACTGATGACGATGGCTGTGGGCCCGCCTACGGGGCTAAAGATGGTAAAAATACCCAGCACCCCGCCACCGATGGCTCCGGCTACCAGGCCCAGAAGCCCATAAACGATGGCGCCGATAATCCCCCTGGCTCCCAGGATATCTTTTATAGCCTTCTCCACCTGGCACCTCCTGCTTCAGCCCCAGACCTGACACCCAATTTTTGCGCAAAAATCGGGGGGTATCAAAGCCGCCTGCTAAGTACCTTGATAGCTGTTGAGTCTCATCAAAGTTGTATCACCTAAAGTCTCACAAAGTCGTATCATTGGCTGTCCTTTTGCGCTCCAGCCCCCATAACCAGTTGGCCAAAGACGCTGTTGGCAAATGCAAGTGCATACACCTTTTGGTTTGAGACTGACACAGTTATGCATCTCATGACGATACAACTTTATGAGACATCAGTAAGCCTTAATGAGACTCAAAAATTGTGACGATGCAATGGCTAGACGTTTGGTACCCCGTCAATTTTGCGCAAAAATTGGGTGACAGGTCTCCAAGACCTGTCAGGTCTGGCTACTATAGGGGCACGTAACCACGCGCCTTGACGATAATCTCATCGGCCAGAGGCTTGGGGACTTCTTCGTAGTACGAGAATTCCATATAGTAAGTGCCGCGTCCCTGCGTCAGGGAGCGCAAGTCGGTGGCGTAGCCAAACATCTCGGCCAGAGGGACATACCCACGAATCGCCTGGACGTTGCCCCGACTTTCCAGTCCTTCAATGCGCCCCCGCCGGGCGTTGAGATTGCCCAAGACATCGCCCAGGAACTCCTCTGGCACCACCACTTCGATCTTCATGATGGGCTCCAGGAGGACCGGCTTGGCCTTGGCGGCGCCAGAGCGCAGGGCCATGCTCCCAGCCACGGCGAAGGACATCTCTGAAGAATCCACCTCGTGGTAAGAACCATCGTACAGGATGGCCTTCAGATCAATCAGTGGGTAGCCAGCCAGCGGGCCTGTCTCCAGGGCCTCCTTAATGCCGGCAGCCACGGCGGGGATAAACTCCTTGGGGATAACCCCGCCCGCAATTTTGTTTTCAAAGACGAAGCCTTCGCCACGGGGCAGGGGCTCCAACTGCAGCCACACATGGCCGTATTGGCCGTGTCCACCGGTTTGGCGGACAAAGCGCCCCTCGGCCTGCACCGCCTGGGTGATCGTCTCCTTGTAGGCCACCTGGGGCTTGCCCACGTTAGCCTCGACGCGATACTCGCGCAGCATGCGGTCTACCAGCACTTCCAGGTGCAGTTCCCCCATGCCGGAGATAAGCGTCTGGCCGGTGTTCTCGTCGGTCTTGACCTTGAAGGTAGGGTCTTCTTCGGACAGGCGTTGCAGGGCCAGGCCGATGCGATCCTGATCCGCCTTGGTGCGCGGCTCGATGGCTACGGCAATGACCGGCTCTGGGAAGCGAATGGCTTCCAGGACGATGGGGTGCGCCGGATCGCACAAAGTGTCGCCGGTGAAAGTATCCCTGAGCCCCAGCACAGCCGCGATGTCGCCGGCGTAGATGGCCTCAATGTCTTCCCGGTGGTTGGCGTGCATGCGCAGCAGGCGGCCGGCGCGCTCTTTGCGCTCCCGTGTGCTGTTAAACATGGCTGCGCCTGTGTTCAGGGCGCCGGCGTACACGCGTACGTAGGCCAGACGGCCCACGTAAGGGTCGGCCACGATCTTGAAGGCCAGGGCGGTAAAAGGCTCGTCCTCGCTGGTGCTACGGCTCTCCCGCTCGCCGGTCTGCGGATTCGTCCCCTTGACCGGGGGTATATCCAGCGGCGAGGGCAGGTAGTAGACCACGGCGTCCAGCATGGGCCTGATGCCTTTGTTCCGCAAGGCCGCTCCACAGAGTACAGGCACCAGCCGGCCTTCAATCGTCGCCCGGCGCAGGGCGGCCCGCAGTTCAGCGGGCGTAATCGGCTCGCCTTCCAGGTATTTGATTGTTAACGTCTCGTCAGTCTCAGCGACGCGCTCGACCAGAATATCGCGATAATGACGTGCCGCCTCGCGCATATCCTCTGGGATAGGCCCCTCAGGAGAGGCGCTTTGCTCATCGGCGTAGACAGCCTTTTCTGCGATTAGATCAACGATACCACTAAAGGTGGATTCCACACCGATTGGGAGTTGGACCGCTACGGGGTGAGCACCAAGCCGGTCCGTGATCATCGCCAAAGTGCGCCCGAAGTCGGCGCCGGTGCGATCCATCTTATTGACGAAACAGATCCGCGGCACGTGATACCTATCGGCTTGCCGCCAGACCGTCTCGCTTTGGGGCTCGACGCCGGAGACGGCATCGAAGATGACGACTCCTCCGTCGAGGACACGCAAAGAACGCTCCACCTCGGCGGTGAAGTCGACATGGCCGGGGGTGTCAATGATGTTAATCTGGTGGTCTTGCCAGTAGCAGGTGGTGGCGGCGGCAGTTATGGTAATGCCGCGCTCCCGCTCCTGGGCCATCCAGTCCATGACGGCTGTACCGTCATCCACCTCCCCGACTTTATAGGTTTTACCAGTGTAGAAGAGGATACGCTCTGTAGTCGTGGTCTTGCCGGCATCAATGTGGGCAATGATGCCGATGTTGCGCGTCCTCTCCAGGGGAATGGTCCTAGGCATAGTAGCAGATAGCTGGCAGCCGATGGCCAATAGCCGAGGACTGATGGGCAGCGGATAGTACAATCTGGCATCTGCCACTAGCTATTCGCCATCGGCGATTTGCTATTCGCTATCTGCCATCTGCTATCTGCTATTTGCCATCTGCCATCTGCTACCTGCCACTCGGTCACCAGCGATAATGGGCAAAGGCGCGGTTGGCCTCTGCCATCTTGTGGGTATCCTCCCGCTTTTTGATAGTGGCACCTACACCATGGGCGGCGTCCTGCAACTCTACCGCCAGCTTCTCGGCCATGCTCTTCCCAGGCCGCTGCTTGGCCGAGGCCAGCAACCAGCGCAGGGCCAAAGCTGTACGCCGTTCACCCTTGATCTCTACGGGGACCTGGAACGTAGCCCCACCTACCCGGCGAGGCTTCACTTCCAACACGGGCGTGGCGTTCTTCAAGGCCTGGTCAAAGGTCTCCAGGGGGCTGCGTTGGGTCTGGGTCTCGATGATGGCGAAGGCGCCGTAGACAATGCGCTCCGCCGTAGTCTTCTTGCCCCGCTGCATCACCTTGTTGATTAATCGGGCCACCATCCTGTTCTTGTATTTTGGATCGGGCAGGGTTACCCGCCTCGTCACACGCGCTCGTCTGGGCATATCTTTCAGTGATCGGGGAATCAGTGATCAGGGAATCAGGGGGGCTAATCCCTGATTCCCTGGTTCCCTGATTTCCTGATCCCCTTCCCTTCTACTTCTCGCTAGGGGGCTTACTTGGCCGCTGGCGCTCCTGCCGCCTTGGGGCGCTTGGCTCCGTACTTGGAGCGACCCCGCCGCCGCTTCTCCACCCCCTGGGCATCCAGGGTGCCCCGAATGATGTGATAGCGCACGCCAGGCAGGTCCTTCACGCGCCCACCCCGGATGAGCACTACCGAGTGTTCCTGCAGGTTGTGCCCCTCGCCGGGGATGTAGGCCGTGACCTCCAGGCCATTGCTGAGGCGCACGCGGGCAATCTTGCGCAGCGCCGAGTTGGGCTTCTTGGGGGTGGTGGTCTTGACCACGGTGCACACGCCCCGCTTCTGGGGCGCCCCCTTGCCCCGGCTGGTCTGGCGATCCAAAGCGTTGAATGTGAAGCGCAGAGCCGGCGCCTTGGTCTTCTTGCGCAGCTTCTCCCGCCCTCTGCGTACCAGTTGGTTGATTGTGGGCAAGATCCTTCTCCTCAGACGACTAAAGTCGTTACTACGAACACCGGGTTAGTCCTCAGTGGGGCTACTTTAGGCCGGTTTTGCAGGCAAAACCGAGCGGGTATTATAACATCTTGATTGTAACCTGTCAAGCCCTTTGGGGGACTTTTTTGTGGCTAAAGCAAAAATCCTTGTGTAGGTGTGTTGTAGTTGCGACGCACCTGCCAGGTGCGTCGCAACTAATCACCGGCCACAACCCACGGGTGATTCCCTATCCGGCGGCCGGCTCCAGAACCTGCTCCAGCCGTGGCCGCGCCAGCGCCCGCTGCGCCCGCTCCTGGCTGGCCTTGAAGCCGGTGCCCGCCGGGATGAGCTTGCCGATGATCACGTTCTCCTTGAGGCCCATCAGGTGGTCCGTGGAGCCGCTGATGGCGGCCTCGGTGAGCACGCGGGTGGTCTCCTGGAAGGAAGCAGCGGCCAGGAAGCTATCGGTGTTCAGGGAAGCCTTGGTCACCCCCAGAAGCACAGGCTCGGCGGTAGCTGGCTCGCCACCCTCGGCCAGAACTTTGGCGTTGGCCTCCTCGTAGACGAAGCGGTCTATCAGCTCGCCGGGCAGCATCTGCGTGTCGCCGGGTGTCTCCACCCGCACCTTGCGCATCATCTGGCGGATGATGACCTCGATGTGCCGGTCGTTGATATTCACGCCCTGGGAGCGGTATACCCGCTGTATCTCCTCCAGCAGGTACTGCTGCACCGCCTCTCGCCCCTGGATGCGCAGGATGTCCTGCAGGTTCTTGGTGCCCTCGGTGATTTGATCACCGGCGCTGATGCGCTGGCCGTGCTCCACCTTGAGGCGGGCGCTGGGCGGGATGGTATATTCCCGTACTTCCCGCTCCTCATAGCGCACGATGATCTTGTCCTCGGCCACGTAGGCCTGACCAGCCATGCGGGCCTTCACCGCCGTGGACATGTCCAGAAGCTCTTTGGAATCCTGCTTGCGGCTCTTGCCTTTCTTGGCCGGCGCCTCCTGGGCGGCCAACACCTGGCCCTGGGTCACGCTATCGCCATCCACCACCCGTGGCAGGAAGCCGGCGGGCAGCGGATACTCGTCCTCGTAGACTTCCGTGGCGATAACCTTCACCTTACGCAGGTCGTCCTCACGGCTGATCTCCACCAGGCCGTCAATGTCAGAGATAATGGCCTGGCCCTTGGGGATGCGGGCCTCGAACAGCTCCTCCACGCGGGGCAGACCCTGGGTGATGTCCTCGGTGCCGGCCACGCCGCCGGTGTGGAAGGTGCGCATCGTGAGCTGCGTGCCCGGCTCGCCGATGGATTGCGCGGCGATAATGCCCACCGCCGTACCCATTTCCACCAGCTTACCGCGCGCCAGGTCACGGCCGTAGCAGCGGCGACAGACACCGTAGTGCGTCTCGCAGGTCAGCGGCGAGCGGATGTGTACCTTCTTGATGCCGGCACGCTCGATGGCCTCTATGTGCTTCTCGCTGATTTCCTCGCCCGCCGCCACGATGACCTCGCCGGTAGCAGGATCAATCACCGGGCTGGCGGCGATGCGCCATTGGATGCGCTCGGCCATGGTCTCGCCAATGCCTCGCTCATCGCCACGCTCGATCCACACCCCGGCTGTGGTGCCGCAGTCCTCCGCCCGCACGATGACGTTTTGGGCCACGTCTACCAGGCGTCGGGTCAGGTAGCCAGAGTCGGCGGTGCGCAGGGCCGTATCGGCCAGGCCCTTGCGTGCCCCGTGGGTGGAGATGAAGTACTCCAACACGGACAGGCCCTCCCGGAAGTTGGAGCGGATGGGCAGATCAATGACCCGGCCGCTGGGATCGGTCATCAGGCCACGCATCCCGGCGATCTGGCTGATCATCTCGAACTTGCCTTTGGTAGCCCCGGAAACGGCCATGGTGTGGATGGAGCCAAAAGGATCCAGGGCCTTGGTCACCGCTGTGGTGACGTCCTCCTTGGCTTTGGTCCATAGCTCCACCGAGCTAACGTACTTCTCCTCTTCCGTAATCAGACCTCGGCGGTATTGGCGCTCCATCTCCTCCAGCTTCTTGTCGGTATCGGCCAGGATCTTGTCCTTGTCCGGCGGGATCGTGATGTCGTCAATGGCAATGGTCGTGCCCGATTGCGTGGCATAGCGGAATCCCAGCTTCTTGATCTTATCCACCAGCTCGGCGGTTTTCTCCATACCGAACAGGCGGTAGCACTCGGCCACCACGTCACGCAGGCTCTTCTTGTCCTGAATCTTGTTCTTGAAGCGCATCTGCGGCGGCAGACCCTCGTTGAAGATAATGCGCCCGACCGTGGTGTCCAATACCTGGCCGTCGAAGCGCACCTTGACCAGGGCCTGCAGGTCCACCACGCCCATATCGTAAGCCATGAGGGCCTCATCGGCGCTGGCGAAGGCTTTGCCCTCTCCCTTGGCGCCGTTGCGTTGCATAGTCAGGTAGTAGCAGCCTAGCACCATATCCTTAGTAGGGGCCACGATAGGCTCCCCGCTGGAGGGCGAGAGCAGGTTGCGTGTGGAGAGCATCAGCTCCTTTGCTTCCTGTTTGGACGCCGCCGATAGAGGCACGTGCACGGCCATCTGATCGCCGTCAAAGTCGGCGTTGTACGCCGTGCAGACCAGCGGGTGGATCTGGATGGCCGAGCTGTCAATGAGCACGGCCTCGAAGGCCTGGATGCCCAGCCGGTGCAGGGTAGGGGCGCGGTTGAGCAGGACGGGATGCTCGCGGACCACCTCTTCCAGCACGTCCCAGACCTCTGGCTTCATGCGCTCCACAATGCGCTTGGCGCTCTTGATGTTGTGGGCGTAGTTGCGCTCTACCAGCTTGTGCATGACGAAAGGCTTGAACAACTCCAGAGCCATGCGCTTGGGCAAACCGCACTGGTTCAGCTTGAGCTCCGGCCCGACCACGATGACCGAGCGGCCAGAATAGTCCACGCGCTTGCCCAGCAGGTTCTGGCGGAAGCGGCCATGCTTGCCCCGCAGCATATCGGACAGGCTCTTGAGTTGGTGCTTGGCCGCCGTGGAGACCGCCCGCCCCCGCCGGCCGTTATCAATGAGCGAGTCTACTGCTTCCTGCAACATGCGCTTCTCGTTGCGCACGATGATCTCCGGTGCTTTCAGCTCGATGAGGCGCTTCAGGCGATTGTTGCGGTTGATGACCCGGCGATAGAGGTCGTTGAGGTCACTGGTAGCGAAGCGGCCACCATCCAATTGTACCATGGGACGCAGGTCGGGCGGGATGACGGGCAGCACGGTGAAGATCATCCATTCCGGCCGGTTGCCAGATTTGCGGAAGGCCTCCACCACGCGCAGGCGCTTGACGGCCTTCTTGCGACGCTGGCCGCTGGAGGAGTGGCTCTCCGCCCGCAGTTGTGTGCGCAAGGCGTCCAGGTCAATGCGACTGACAATGTTGTGGACGGCTTCGGCCCCCATGCCGGCCTTGAACACCCGGCCGTACTTCTCGTTCAGCTCCCGGTAGCGGCTATCCGAGAGGAGTTGCAACGTCTCCAGAGACAGCAGCTCCTCTCGCTTCTCCTCGCCAATACGCTGGACTTCCTGGGATTCCTCGGCCAGCTTCTGCCGCAGATCGCTGATCTCCTCGTCGGCCACGCGGCGCAGACGCTCCTCCTCGGCGGCGAAGGGGGCGCGCCACACCTCGGCGCGCTCCTGGAAGGCCGCCTCGGCCTCTTCGATCTTCTTCTGGGCGATCTGACGCAGGGTAGTAATGTGCCCCTTGCCGATGACTTCCCGGTGCTTGACGATGACTATCTCGTCGGCCAGGAAGGTGAGTGGCTCCATGGCCACCTGGCCTTCCAGGCTGGCCAGCTTGCTCTCCATAGTCTGGGCCGCCTCGACGATTGCTTCTACGTTGGCCACGCGCTGGGCCTCCAGGTCCTTGAGCTTGGCCTTCTTCTTCTTTTCCAGATCGGCGATGTCTTCTTTCAGGCGGCGCTCTACCTCGGCCACGCGCTCCTTGGTGGCCTGGGTGATTTTTTCGATCTTCTCGGCGTTTTCGTTGTCAATGGCCTGTAGGGCGCGCTGGCGGGCGTCTTCATCAATGTCGGTGATGATGTACTGTGTGAAGTAGAGGACGCGCTCCAAAAGCCGCGGGGAGAGGTCCAGCAGCAGCCCAATGCGGCTGGGAGTGCCCTTGACGAACCAGATGTGGCTCACCGGCGTGGCCAGCTCGATGTGCCCCATGCGCTCGCGGCGCACCTTGGAGCGGGCAATCTCCACGCCACACTTTTCGCAGACGATACCCTTGTAGCGAATGCGCTTGTACTTGCCGCAGTAGCACTCCCAGTCTTTCTGCGGGCCAAAGATGCGCTCGCAGAACAGACCGTCCCGTTCGGGCTTCAGGGTGCGATAATTGATGGTCTCTGGTTTGGTGACCTCGCCGTAGGACCAGGAACGGATTTGCTCCGGCGAGGCCAGAGAAATACGGATGGCGTTGAAATCGTTGACTTCTAGCATTATCAGTTTCCTCCTCAAAGTCAGGAAACCAGGGGAGTGGGGAATCGGGGAATCAGGGAATCAGGAAATCAGGTGTCTCCCCTGATTCCCTGATTTCCTGATCACTGATTCCCTATCCCTATTCGTTCTCAAACCCCTCTATATTGATGCCCAGTTCTGGCAGGCCCTCTTCTGCGGTCTCTTCCGCGAACTGGATGCGCTCTTCGTCCTCATTGAGCACCTCCACGGACAGGCCCAGACTCTGGAGCTCTTTGACCAGCACCTTGAACGACTCCGGCACACCCGGCTCCATGATGTCCTCGCCCTTGACGATGGCCTCGTAGGTCTTCACCCGGCCAATGACGTCGTCGGACTTGACGGTGAGCATCTCCTGCAAGATGTGCGAGGCACCGTAGGCCTCCAGGGCCCACACCTCCATCTCGCCAAAACGCTGCCCACCGAACTGGGCCTTGCCGCCCAGAGGCTGCTGCGTCACCAGCGAGTACGGACCAGTGGAGCGGGCGTGTATTTTGTCTTCTACCTGGTGGGAAAGCTTCATCATATAGATCGAGCCTACGGTCACCGGCTGGTCGAAGGGCAGGCCTGTACGTCCATCGTAAAGGATGCTCTTGCCGCAGATGGGCGTGGGCAGGCCCCAGTCCAGGGAGCGTTGGGTCGCCAGGTTCTCCAGGGTCTCGTCCGGCACATCGTCCACAGGCTCGCCGTTCTCCCGCAGCCACTCCCGCAGGCAGGTATGGATAATCTTGTCATTCTGTATCGGGTCTTTGAAGGCAGCGGCGGAAACATCGCCGACGTCAAAACCGCGCTCCGCCAGCCAGGCCCGAGCCAGAGCCGCTTCAATCTCCCGCTCATTGGCGCCGTCGAACACCGGCGAAATGGCATGTATCCCCAGGCGATCAGCAGCCCAGCCCAGGTGCGCTTCCAGGATCTGGCCCACGTTCATGCGGGAGGGCACACCAATGGGGCTCATGATGATGTCCACCGGCGTGCCGTCAGGCAGGTAAGGCATGTCCTCAAGGGGTAGCACCTTGGAGATGACGCCCTTGTTGCCGTGTCGGCCAGCGATCTTGTCTCCCTCTCTGATCTTGCGGCGCTGGGCGATGGAGACGCGCACCATCTTGTGTACCCCCACCGGCAGTTCATCGCGATTTTCCCGGGAGAGAACTCTAATCTCTACCACCTTGCCACTCTCGCCGTGGGGCACGCGCAGGGAGGTGTCCTTAACTTCGCGGGCTTTCTCACCAAAGATGGCCCGCAGAAGCTTCTCCTCGGCGGTCAGTTCAGTTTCCCCCTTGGGGGTGATCTTGCCCACCAGGATGTCACCGGGGTTCACCTCGGCGCCCAGGCGGATGATGCCACTCTCGTCCAGGTTGCGCAGGGAATCCTCGCTGACGTTGGGGATGTCGCGCGTGATCTCCTCCGGGCCCAGCTTGGTGTCCCGGGCTTCCACCTCGTGCCGCTCAATTTGGATGGAGGTGAACTTATCGTCCCGCACCAGCCGCTCGCTGATGACGAAGGCGTCCTCGAAGTTGCAGCCTTCCCAACTCATGAAGGCTACCAGCACGTTCTGGCCCAGGGCCAGCTCCCCGCGATCGGTGGATGAACTGTCGGCGATAACCTGACCGGCGCGCACGTGATCGCCTTTATGGACACTGGGGCGCTGGTCAATGCAGGTGCCCTGGTTAGAGCGTACGTATCTTTGCAAGTTATAAACTCGCCGGCCGCTGGCTCCGGCCACCACGATTTCGTCGGCGCTGACGTTGGTCACCACGCCGTCCTCGATGGCCATGATCACCTGCCCAGAGTCCCGGGCCGTTTGTGCTTCCACGCCGGTGCCCACGACAGGGGCCTCGGGGACGAGGAGCGGCACAGCCTGGCGCTGCATGTTCGCCCCCATGAGGGCGCGGTTGGCGTCGTCGTGCTCCAGGAAGGGGATGAGGGCCGCGGCTACGGAGACGATCTGCTTGGGCGACACATCCATGAAGTCCACCTGCTCTGGCAGGCTGGCCACGAAGCCTTTGCCCCGCCGCGCCGAGACCCGCTCTTCTATGAAGTGGTCGTGCTCATCCAAGAGGGCGTTGGCCTGGGCGATGACGTACTGCTCCTCTTCATCGGCGGAGAGGTAGGCAATCTCATTGGTCACCACCGGCACGATTTTGATGCGTCGCGCTGGCAAGGCGGCCAGGCGCTGGGCGACCTCAGGTGTGACCACAGTGCCCTTCTTGGCTACGATCTCGCCGCTATCTTCGTCCAGCACGTCCTCGCGCAGGGTTTGGCCCAGGAGGTGCTGGTTGGTGTTCTCCAGCGTGTTGCGCACCCGCCGGTACGGGGTTTCAATGAACCCGTAGGGATTGATGTGGCCGTAGGTGGCCAGGCTGCCAATGAGGCCGATGTTCGGACCTTCTGGCGTCTCGATGGGGCAGATGCGCCCGTAGTGCGAGTGGTGCACGTCGCGCACGTCGAAGCCGGCGCGCTCACGGGACAGCCCACCAGGCCCCAGGGCGGACAGGCGGCGCTTGTGCGTTAACTCGGCCAGAGGGTTGGTCTGATCCATGAACTGGGAGAGCGGGCTACCGCCGAAGAACTCCCGGATTGCTGCCACCACGGGACGAATGTTGATCAGGAGTGCCGGCGTGGCCTGCTCGGCATCCTGGATGCTCATCTTCTCTTTGACCAGACGCTCCATGCGCAGCAGACCCACCCGGAAGACGTTCTGGATCAGCTCACCTACGGCCCGTACGCGGCGGTTGCCCAGGTGGTCAATGTCGTCTGAGGGTTCCACGCCGTTGTTGACCCGGATGAGCATCTCTACGATCTTGATCAGGTCTTCTGGGGTGAGGGTTTGGATCTCGTCTGGTACGTTGAGGCCCAGGCGCTTGTTCATCTTGTAGCGCCCCACCCGTCCCAGATCGTAGCGGCGAGGGTTGAAGAACAGGTTGTTCAGATACTCGCGAGCGTTATCCAGGGTAGGTGGCTCGCCTGGGCGCAGACGCTTGTAGAACTCCAGGATGGAAGCCTCGGCGGTGCGGGTATCCGCCAGCTCCCGCTCGATGGTGCGGGCGATGTATGGGCGCTTGGGGTTATTATCGCTCATCTCGAAGAGGCGATAGAGATCCTCGTCCGAGCCCTGGCCGAGGCGCTCCTTGGGCAGGCCGGGCAGGCCGGCCACGGCGCGCAGCAGGGTGGTTACCGGAATCTTGCGCTTGCGATCCACCTTGACGGATAGGACATCCTTGGTGGAGGTCTCAAATTCCAGCCAGGCACCGCGGTTGGGGATGAGCTTGCCGTAGCAGAGGCTCAGGCCGCTCTGCGGGTCGGGATTGTCGGTGAAGTACACACCCGGGGAGCGCACGAGCTGGGACACCACGACGCGCTCGGCCCCGTTGATGACAAAGGTGCCATTTTCGGTCATGAGGGGGAAATCCCCCATGAAGATTTCTTGCTCCTTGATCTCGCCGGTGTCCTTGTTGACCAGACGCGCCTGGACGCGCAGAGGCACGGAGTAGGTCATGTCGCGCTGGCGGCACTCCCACTCGGAGTATTTGGGCGCGCCGAAAGAGTAATCCAGGAAATACAGTTCCAGGTTTTTGTTGAAGCTCTGGATGGGTGAAATCTCGTCGAACAGTTCCCGCAAACCCTCTTCCTGGAACCAACGAAAGGAGTCGGTCTGCAGCTTGATGAGGTGTGGCATTTCCAGGACGTCGGTGATGCGGGCGTAGGAAAGGCGGCCGTCCGGCTGGCGCAGGGCCAGGGAGGCCGGAGCGGCGGGCACAAGAGTCATAGGTCTACCCTCCTTGCTGAGTAACAGCAAAGCCTGATGGGCACAAGGCCCTATGGTACGGATTTTGCGAATGGGCCATAAGGCCGCAAGATGCCGTAGACGGCCCGAAGTTTTTACCCACTTCGGCAGTCTTGTAGTCTTGACCCAGTGTATTGGCGCGGGAGATGAGTCTGTGCTGCGCTGGGCGCGAGGTCAAGCAGCCGCGTCAAGTGGTGTTGAGACTGGCCACGGGGACCGTGGTGGGCACCTCAGGGGGCCTGCGCAGGCGACCCTGTTTTTGCCCGGGGATGGAGCTGCACGTGGGCAACACCATGGAGCCAAAAGTAAAATAAGGGCATTATTGCTAGGATGCAACGACCGCTAAGTATAGCATACTTTGCAAAATTTGTCAATACCTTTACAAATGAAATGAGTTGTGATACACTTCACGCAGGAAAAGTTGTCAATCTCATGAAACCAGAAATCGGGCAAAAAAGTATCTTCCGCTTGCGAGGGCAAAAAGCCGGGTTTTTCCGCGGCATAAGCGGGAATTTCCTTCAAAAAGCGGAAGCTACTTTTCACAGCCAAAAACCCGGCTTTTCTGGTTTCATGAATCTGCAATCTCAAATTACTGAGGAGGCGTTGATGCCTACAACTACACTGGTCATTGATCCCACGGTCACCACTGGCGTCTCTCTCGCCCAGGTCGTGGAGGAGCAGTGCGGCGAGAAGGTGCGGGACTGCTACCAATGCGGCAAGTGCTCAGCGGGCTGCCCGGTGGTCTACGCCATGGACGTGGCCCCGCACCGGGTGTTGCGCGCCGCGCAGCTTAACCAGAAGGACATGCTCTTGAAGAGTAATACCATCTGGATCTGTGCCTCCTGCCACACCTGCGCCACCCGCTGCCCCTGCGAGATTGACATCCCCAAGGTCATGGACACCTTCCGCCGTATGGCCATCGCCGAGAAGGTCCGGCCCGCCCAGCCCAACGCCCTGCTGTTTGACCGCCTCTTCCTCAAGAGCGTCGAGCTGACCGGCCGCCTCTACGAACTGGGGCTGGTGGGCTTCTTCAACCTGCTGAGCAAGCAACCCTTTGCCAGCATGGACCTGGCCCCGGCCATGATGCTCAAGGGCAAGATCCCGCTCCTCCCCTCGCGTCTCAAGGGACAACGGGAGGTCGGTGAGATCTTCAAGCGCGTGGAGGAAGTGGAGAAGGAAGGGAATCAGGGAATTAGGTAATCAGGGAATCAGTAATCGGGAAATCAGGACCCAATAGGGACCTGATTCCCTCATTCCCTGATTTCCTGATTCCCTAGTTACGTTACAAGGAGCTTTCATGACTACCTACTCTTACTACCCTGGCTGCTCGCTGGAGGGCACGTCCAAGGAGTACGACCGTTCTACCAGGCTGGTCTGCCAGGCCCTGGGCGTGGAGCTCAAGGAGCTGGAAGACTGGAATTGCTGCGGCGCCTCCAGTGGCCACCACGTCAGCGCCCTGCTGAACGTGGCCGTCCCCGCCCGCAACCTGCTCATTGCCGAGAAGGCCGGCCTGCCTGTCACTGTCCCCTGCCCCGCCTGCTACCTGCGCCTGAAAGAGGCCCAGCACGAGGCTAAAGCCCCGGCCATGCAGGCCCAGCTTACCCAGGTGCTGGGTGAGCCCCTGCAGGACGAGGTGACCGTAGAGCTGCTGCTGGCTACCCTGTCCCAGCCCTCTGTGCTGGCCGAGATGCAGAGAAAGATCGTCAAGCCGTTGCAGGGGCTGAAGCCGGTGTCTTACTACGGCTGCCTGATGGTACGCCCCCCGGAGATCGTGCAGTTTGACGACCCAGAGGACCCACATTCTATGGACAGGCTGCTGACCCTGCTGGGCGCCGAGGTCGTGGACTGGCCGTTCAAGACGGAGTGCTGCGGCGGCAGCCTGACCTTCGCCCGCGAGGACATCACCCTCAAGCTGAGCCGCGACCTGCTGGCGGCAGCGCAGGAGCGCGGGGCCAACTGCGTGGTCGTGGCCTGCCCGCTGTGCCACTCCAACCTGGACACCCGGCAGGGGCACATCGCCAAGAAGTACGGCCAGAACTACGCCCTGCCCATCTACTACTTCACCGAGCTCATGGGCATCGCCTTCGGCATGTCGCCCCAGGAGCTACTGATTGATAAGCACCTCACGGAGTCCGTGGGGCTGCTCAAGAGTCTGGCCCTGGTTTAGGACGCGGATGAACGCAGATTTTTTATATTTTATAAATTTAAAAATCTGCGTGCGCAGCTAGCGTTAATCTGCGTCCGATCTTTGCCCTTGGCGTGTGGCCAAATCTGCAATCTGAAATCTGAAATCCTCCTGGAGGGTTTACTACTATGTCCAAAATTGGCGTGTTCATCTGCTATTGCGGCTCCAATATCGGGGGCGTGGTGGACGTCCCCAAGGTCGCCGAGGCCGTGGCGGCGCTGCCGCAGGTGTCCTTCGTGCAGACCAACAAGTACACCTGCTCGGAGGTGGGGCAGGGGGAGATCGAGAAGGCCATCCGCAACGAGCAACTCGACCGCGTGGTCATCGCCTCCTGCTCGCCGCGCATGCACGAGGTCACCTTCCGCAAGACGGTGGCTCGTGCTGGCCTGAACCCCTACCTGCTGGAGATCGCCAACCTACGGGAGCACGACTCCTGGGTACATGGCTCCATGCCCGCCATGGCCACAGCCAAAGCGGTGGAGCTGATCAAGATGTCCGTGGCCAAGGTGGGCCGGGACGAGCCGCTCTATCCCAAGAAGATCGGCCTGACCAAACGGGCCCTGGTCATTGGCGGCGGCATCGCCGGCATCCAGGCGGCGCTGGACATCGCCGGCGCTGGCCACGAGGTAGTGCTGGTGGAGCGCAGCCCTTCCATCGGCGGGCGCATGGCCCAGCTCGACAAGACCTTTCCCACGCTGGACTGCTCGGCCTGCATCCTCACCCCGCGCATGGTGGACGTCAAGCTGAACCCCTTGATTACGCTGTACACCTACGCCGAGCTGCAGAAGCTCTCTGGCTTCGTGGGCAACTTCCAGGCGGAGATTCTGCAGAAAGCCCGCCGCGTGAATCTCAAGACCTGCACCGGCTGCGGCGACTGCGCTCGCGTCTGCCCCGTGGAAGTCCCGGACGAGTTCAACATGGGCCTCAGCAAGCGCAAGGCGATCTATCGCCCATTCCCCCAGGCCGTGCCGGGCGCCTACGTCATTGACAAGCGCGCCCCCGCCCCCTGCGGCCTGCGCTGTCCCGCCGGCGTCAACGTCCAGGGCTACGTCAACCTGGTGGCTGCCGGCAAGTACGCCGAGGCTGTGGCCCTGCACAAGAAGAACAACCCCTTCCCCCTGGTCTGCGGCCGCGTCTGCAACCACCCCTGCGAGACGGTGTGCAATCGCGCCGAGGTGGACCAGCCCATCAACATCATGGGCATCAAGCGCTTCATGGCCGATTGGGTGGTGGAGCACGAGGCTGAACTGCCACCGCCCGTCGCCGCCGAGAAGAAGGGCCAGAAAGTGGCCATCGTCGGCGGCGGCCCGGCGGGTCTCTCGGCGGCGTACTACCTGGCCCTGATGGGCTACGACGTCACCGTCTTTGAAGCCCTGCCCGAGCCGGGCGGCATGATGCGCTGGGGCATCCCGGAGTATCGCCTGCCCAAGAAGACGCTGCGCACGGAGATTGACCAGATCGCCCGCCTGGGCGTGGACATTCGCTGCAACACCCGCTTCGGTAGGGACGTGACCTTTGACAGCCTGAAGGCCGATGGTTACCAGGCCGTCTTACTGGCCGTGGGGGCGCAGAAGGGTGCCAAGCTGGGCGTGCCCGGCGAGGATCACCCGGACATCGTGGACGGCATCACCTTCCTGCGCGACGTGGCCCTGGGCCAGGGGATGAAGCTGCACGGCACGGTGGCCATCATCGGCGGCGGCAACACGGCCATTGACTGCTCCCGCGTGGCGCTGCGCCAGGGGGCGGACAAGGTGCAGATCGTCTACCGGCGCACGCGCGGCGAGATGCCGGCCCAGGACATCGAGATCGAAGAGGCGTTGAAAGAGGGCGTGGAGATCGTCTTCCTGACGGCGCCCACCCGGGTGGTCATCGAAAATGGCAAGGTTACCGGCCTGGAGTGCCAGAAGATGCGCCTGGGTGAGCCGGACGCCTCTGGCCGACGTCGTCCCATCCCCATCCCTGGCTCGGAGCACGTGCTCAAGGTGGATTACGTCATCGCTGCCATCGGCCAGGCTACCGACCTGAAGGGCCTGGAGGGCGTGGCGGCGGAGCGTGGCAACCTTGTCGTGGACAAGAACAGCCTGGCCACCAGCCAGCTCGGCGTCTTCGCCGGCGGCGATGCGGTCACCGGCCCGGCTACCGTGGTCGAGGCTATCGCCCACGGGCACCAGGCGGCCCTGGCGATTGATCGCTACCTCAGCGGCGGCGATCTGAAGGCCACCATTGAATACAAGAACTTCCCCCTGGCCGCCCAGGCCGACGAGAACTTCATCCCGCCCGCTGTGCCACTAAAGCCTCGCGCCGCCATCCCCACCCTGCCCGTGGCGCAACGCTTCGGGGCCAACAAGTACGCGGAGGTGGACCTGACCTTCGACGAGGCCACGGCCCGCGCCGAGGCCCAGCGCTGCCTGCAGTGCGCCGTGTGCTGCGACTGCCGGGAGTGCGAGAAGGCCTGTGGCGCTAAGGCCATTGAACACTGGCAGCAGGATGAGATCGTCAAGGTGGACGTGGGCGCGGTCGTCGCCGCCACCGGCTTCGACACCTTTGATCATACGCGCTACAAGGAGTACGGCGGCGGCAAGTACAAGGACGTCATCACCAGCCTGCAACTGGAGCGCCTGATGAGCGCCAGCGGCCCCACCGAGGGCGAGGTGGTGCGCCCCTCCGACGGGCGTCATCCCAAGACGGTGGTCTTTGTGCAGTGCGTCGGCTCCCGCGACGAGAAGATGGGCGTGCCTTACTGCTCCAAGATCTGCTGCATGTACACGGCCAAGCACGCCATCATGCTCAAAGAGCACGATCCAGAAGTACAGTGCTACGTGTTCTACATAGACATCCGCGCTGGCGGCAAAGGCTACGAGGAGTTCGTGCGCCGTGCCCAGGAGGAGTACGGGACGATCTACCTGCGCGGCCGCGTGTCCAAGATCTACGAGAAGCCCAACGGCAAGCTGGTGGTGCGCGGCGAGGATACCCTGCTGGGCACGGCGGTGGAGATGGAGGCCGACCTGGTGGTGCTGGCCACGGGCGTGGTCGCCAGTGAAGGTGCCGATGAGGTGGCCAAGACCATCGGCGTCAGCTATGATCAGTACAACTTCCTGGTGGAGGCGCACCCCAAGCTGCGGCCGGTGGAGACGCAGACGGACGGTGTGTTCCTGGCCGGCATGAGCTTCGGCCCCAAGGACATCCCGGAGACGGTGGCCGGCGGCAGCGGCGTGGCGGCCAAGGTGGCGGGGCTGTTCAGCCAGGACTACCTGACCACCGACCCCATGACCAGCATCGTGGACCCGAACAAGTGCGTGGGCTGCTTCCTGTGCGAGGTGGTGTGCCCCTTCAAGGCCGTAGAGCACGAGACGCTGCGCAGCGGCAAGGTGGTGGCCAAGATCAACGAGAGCGTGTGCAAGGGTTGCGGGCTGTGCGTGGCCGCCTGCCGCGGCAATTGCATCACCCTGCGCGGCTTCACCGACCAGCAACTCCTGAACGAAGTGACCACCCTGCTGCGCTCGCCGATGCTGGTGGAGATGTAGGGGGGATAGTCCGTAGTCCGTAGTCCGAAGTCCGTAGTCCGAAGTCCGTAGTCCTCAGTCCCAAGTCTGAAGTCCGGCGACCCTGCGGCAGGCTCCGGGCAGGCTCTGGGACTGAGGACAGAGCATGGAGGATAGAGCATAGAGCAAAGAGCATAGAGCAAAGAGCAAAGAGCATAAGTTGGGAGGAGAGAATCAGAAATGAGTGTAGTGATACCTGATGAGATCCTGTACACAACCCGCATGACCGCCGCGGAGTTGATGCAGGAAGTTGCGCTTCTCCTTTACCAGAAGGAAAAGCTAACCCTGGGCCAAGCCAGCCGTTTGGCCGGGATGAGTCAACTGCAATTCCAATTCCTGCTGGCCAGCCGTCAAATCCCGATTCACTATGACGTGGCTGAGTTTGAGGCTGACCTGAAGACGCTGCGGGAGATGGGGCGGCTATGATCGTCGTCAGCAACGCTTAGCTGAACAGGTGACAACTCTCCTGCGCTCGCCGATGCTGGTGGAGATGTAGGGAAGTCCGAAGTCCCAAGTCCGACGACCTGTGGCTGAGGACAGAGCATAGAGCAAAGAGCATAGATAGAAGGACTGCCAGCCGACTAAAATACAGCCTAATGTTAGTGCCAAATGTCGTGTACTCTTAGAGGAGATACACGCCATTTGGCACAACATGAGTTAGGCAACCGAACCATTGAGAGGCAACGAAATGGCTAGCGGGTTTATCCATGGCGTCCATTCGCTCGTCGTCTACGGACGCAGCTACTCTGCTATCCATCGGAAGAAAGACGCCGCTTCGGCGCGCACTCCCGGCTTGCGTCATCGTCGTGTGCGTCACGGCTGGTACCGCGCGTACGGCAGACGCTGGGATTTCGACGAACCGTTCCCGGCCAGCGTCTCAAGTCAGGTTGGGCGAATCCTCGATAGAGCGGGGGCCACCAGGGTGGAAGAGTACCAAGCCTCGCTTTCGCACGACTTCCTCGATAAGACTTGGGATTTCGCTGATCAAGCGCGTAGGGAGCGAACTCGGACACGGAAATACTGGGAAGGCTTCTTCATTTGGCTGATCCTCAACCCTGACCTATTGGAATCATGGGCCGGGGTCGACGTTCAGCGTGGCCGAATCCACCGCGTCATCAATGGGAATGATGTTTGGGAGGAGGCGCCGGAAGTCACGGCTGAGTATGATCGCTTGCTCGGTCAAGCGCAGTTCCTACTTAGGGTGGATCGTGAGTTGCGGAGTACGTTGGAGATTCTTGGTGGACGCCCCGATAGAATGCCGGCTGCCTAACACGCCGCTGGTTTGCCCTGAAAGTCATCGTCTGCTAGCCGGTGCAAGTCCGGTCAAGGTGACCACCCTGCTGCGCTCGCCGATGTTGGTGGAGATGTAGGATAGAGCTTCCAGGTGCTCTCGTTAGATGCTTTGGTCTAAGACCTGCATGGAGTGCGTAAATGGCAAAACGGAAATCATCAGAGCTACCGAGCCTGCCCAGGGTCGATCCTGAAATAGGAAGCAAGCTGCTTAAGACTCAAATCGCGAAAGGGCAACAAATACTGAGTTCCCGACCAATCTCAATGGGTGACTACGAGTCATGGGAATTAGTCACCCGAAACTGTCTAGAGAAGGCTTTCGGCGCTGATTCGCCCAATGTTTCGAGTGTTATGGATGTGGGCAAATATGGGTCGTTTCCTATGAACGCGCCCAGCGCATGGTGGGAGAATCATTGGGCCGAGAGCCTACAAAAACAGTTGAAGAGGCTTGATGGCTTGGTCGAAGTGCTAAACACCGAAGTTCAACTGGCTAGCAGCGGCGCTGTTCAGGCTCAGTGGGAGACAGTAGGACACCGTATCTTCCTGGTTCACGGGCACAGTGAGGCAGTCCTTCATGAGGTCGCTAGATTCCTCGAGAAACTGGAACAAGATGTTGTGATTTTACGCGAGCAGCCCAACTGCGGGCGGACCATAATCGAGAAGTTCGAAGACTATGCGGGTGTAGGCTTCGCAATCGTTCTGCTTACTCCTGACGATCGCGGCGGGGAGGCATTGGCTCCTTACGAGCAACAGAAGCCCCGCGCGAGGCAGAATGTCATCTTTGAGCTTGGCTACTTTATTGGCAAGCTAGGAAGGAACAGAGTCTGCGCCCTCTACAGGCCTGGGGTAGAGATTCCTTCGGACTATTCTGGTGTCCTGTACCTCGAACTTGACGAGCCTGGCAACTGTCGACTTGAGCTGGCAAAGGAAATGAAAGCTGCTGGGCTTCCGGTTGACATGAACAAGGCTCTGTAGTGTTAACGGTGTCTAGTCATGGTCAGCGGGGCGGCCGCCTGCCCTGCCGCCACTCTAGCACGGCTATCCGGTTGTTGGGCGGCAGGCGGCTGGATGGCAGTAGGACGGCTGGGGCAGGAGAAGGCGGGGCTGGGCAAGGCCGCAATTGACCCTTTTTGGGGATGTTAGGCGGCTTCTGCTGCGACAACAGGAGAGATCATGCCCGAGTCGCCCCCGGTGAAGTCGAACGAGAACGCTGGTGCGACCCTGCCAGTCCAAGAGCCCGAGGCCGGCACAAAGCCGGACGTAGTCCCCGAGCCGGGATTCCTGAGGGCATGGAAGGCAAGAGCTCGCCGGCTCAAGCGGGAGGTCCGCGCCATCTACTTGGCATACCGAGATCCGAGGGTGCCGTGGCACGCCCGCCTCTTTACTGGTCTGGTGGTCGCGTATGCCTTTAGCCCAATCGACTTGATACCTGATCCAATCCCTGTCATCGGCTACCTGGATGATCTAGTCTTAGTGCCGCTTGGGATCGCGTTGGCTCTGAGGATGATTCCACCTGAAGTGATGGCAGAATGCCGAGAACAAGCGAGGCAGGAGCAGGACGAGGGCAAGCCGGTCAGTTGGGCCGCGGCCGCAGTGATTGTGGCAATCTGGATTGGGATGGCCGCGCTGGCGGTCGCCTTCGCGGTCCGGCTTTTCAGGCGTTGAGCGGCATCCAAGCAGGCCCAGTTTCTGCGAAGCTGCCCAGTTATGGTCGGCGGGGCGGTCGCCTGCCCCGCCGCCACTCTAGCACGACTACCCGGTTGTTGGGCGGCCAGGCGACTGGATAGCCGTAGCCTGTCCGGGGCCGGAGAAGGCGGGCCTGGCGAGGCCGCAAGTAATCCCTCAGAGAGGAAGGGCCATGAGCAAACAAAGTATTCCCGATGAGACAAAAGAACAAGCTAAGGCCAGAGTAGACCACTTCAACCGAAGCGTAATCAAAGATCCTGAGCATTTTTACAGTGTACGCTTCAGCGGCAACTATCTCTACCTCGCCAGAGCCCACTTCGGCGTCCCCAGCCCGGTATGCCGGCTGAAATACAAGGGACATATCGACAATTGGGATTTCGCTATCTACAAGTTTAGCACGGAGAAATACGACCCCGACGAATGGCTGTTTCCAGGGGCAGGATTCGTTGACGGGACCATCGAGGGCGCTATGAAAGCCGGGCTGGAAGCCTATCCAATATCCGACATGGATGGCCTGAGCCTGCTAAAGAGCGTGATCAAGCTGTTCTTCGCTCGCGCTCGGCCAGGCAGGTGAACCGCCACGTCAGGCGGCGCATCGCCATCTGGCACAATCTTGCTCGCATCAAATGGGGACCGGTATGAAGTCCTCAATCTCCGCGGTGAAAGGCTATAGAGATGGATAAAGCATTGATTCCACAGAGCACAAGGGAAGCGCTTGAAAAGGTAGACAGACCGACGGAGTTCACGAAAGGATTGCAGGGACTCCTTCAATGCCTTGCAGATAGAGAGGCGACAAGAAACTACCGGAGAATCATTCCTGATACAGGCAGGTTTTACGGAGTTCCTAAGCCTATCTTGTGGATAATCGCCTCTGAGGTAGGGAAGTTTATCCAAAGAGAACCGGCGAAAGCACAAGGATTATTGAAGGCTATTTGGGCCGAAGGTTCTTTTGAAGCAAAACAGATAGCGGGGAAAAGCCTAGAGAGGTTTGGTCCGCAGCATCCCAAAGCCTGTTTACATTTTGTCTCTTCAGCATTACCTGATCTTGATAATTGGTCTGTTTGTGATAGCCTCGCCATGTATGGAGTAGAACCGATAGTGTATTCCAATCCTGAACTTGTTTTACCACTTTCAGAGGAATGGATTCAGAGCACTAATAAGTGGATCAGGCGATTCGGAGTTGTGACTCTGCGAGGGTACAAGAAAGTCAAGGCTACGGAGAAAGCCTTTGAACTGCTTGATATGGTCATGGAAGACAAGGACCGAGATGTGAGAAAGGCAGCAGCCTGGATTCTGAAGGAAATAACCGAGGTGAATCCTGATGAGGTGGCCGAGTTCTTGATGAAGCGGGCCAAAGCGAATCCGAGCAAAGAGGCAAGATGGGTAATTGAGAACGGCATGAAGAAGTTGAGCAATGATGAGCAGAACAAGATTCTAGACCTGTCTTCGACACTTTTCAAACAGGGTTAATTGTGGTATCCTCTAGCTGGGTGCAATTGCCGGAGACCCAGCTGGAGGATACGATGAGCGAACAAGAGACAGAACTGCGAGTCTGGCCTGTAGG
>Ga0315268_10002087_pt1 | contig 22813 bp, 22 predicted proteins | sample C1_top_MG_FD_204535 | JGI IMG/M metagenome (GOLD analysis project Ga0315268, IMG submission 204535) | Sediment microbial communities from Yellowstone Lake, YNP, Wyoming, USA - C1_top | ecosystem: Environmental > Aquatic > Freshwater > Lake > Sediment | place: USA: Wyoming | collected 2017-08-01 | reverse complement strand
AACCCCGGCCCCCCGCCCCCCCCCAACCAAAATCGACCGTTTGGGGGCGGTGGGCCCACTATTTTTAAAATTGGCGGGCCCACCGCCCACGCTACTTGCTGTGGCGCGACTGGGCGCGGCGCAGGTGCAGCCCCTCGCGCACCAGCGCCGCCTCGAAATCCGCGAACCCATCCACTTTTTGTCCGTCTTCCTCCCATATCTGCTGCAATTTTTTCAGCGCCCGTGCGGCGGATTGGTTGTCAGGCCGCAGGTAGCCGATCTTCTGCGCCGCGAGCAGCGCCAAGGGGGACAGCGGCTGCGCGGCGAGGCTCCAGATGCCGCGCAGCTCGCGCAGGAATATGCCGACGGTCGTGTCGCCGATGCCCTTGCCCAGCGCTTTCAGCCGCGATTCCAGATCGCGCGTGTCTTTTGCTGCGGCGTGCAGCGCATCCACATCGCCGGCGTAGTCGTGCAGCAAGTTCGTGCATACGGTCAGCAACTTGGTCGCAGTTTTGAAGTCGTAGCGCACATAGCCGCCGGCATCGAGTAGGGTCACCAGACCATTCCAGCCGCTATCGATCATGCGCTGTGGGCAGAGCACGCCGCGTGCGGCAAACTCGCGCCAGGTGCGGCTTGCGATCGGTTCCGAAATGCGCGCCCCGTACAGTATCGCGGCCAGCAGCCACTTGAAACGCTCGCCGCTGTCCGCAGCGACGAGGTCGATGCCGAGCGCCGTTGCGTAGCGACCGCCACGGCTGCGCACCAGTTCTGCAGGGGCGATCACGCTATGTATTCCTGTCATCGGCAAGTCTCGTTTGACTTATGCAACCTTCTGTCTGTTCCAGCAGGGGCTTGTTCAATGAGCAACAGACAGAACGTATAGCACCGCAATGTTGTAGCCAAAATGGCCGAGCCACGGTATCAGCCAGGATCCGGTCGTGTTTCTGAGTTCACCGAGCAGAACCCCAATCCAGATCAAGAATACGCTTTGCAGCAGGTAAAAAGCCACGCCGATCGAACTTCCGGTGAAAATCGGCCCGAGGTGGCCGCCAGCGTATGCCAGGGCGGTGGCGATGACGATGGATCGCCTCGGGACTTGACGCTGTTCGAGCCAGCGGTGCATCACCTGACGAAACAGCAATTCTTCGATGCCTGCGAACACAAATATTCCACCCAACGCAGCCGTGATATTCAGTGTAGTGAAGTCATACGGCAGTGGAATCCTGAACAGGGTTAGCAGCCAGGCTGCCATCGCGGCGCTGATGATAAGCAAGCCCAAAAGTAAAAGGGAATATATGCCCAGTTTCTTCGGCAGCAAATTCCAGCCCGGCGGAACGATCCCTACGCCCAGTGCGATGGTCGAAAACAGTACGATTGCGCTTGCGGCACTTTTCGGAAACAGCAGTTCCGCACCCCACAGCAGCGCGTAGAAGCCGAGCACAGTAGCGGCGAATAGGGTGAGTGTCGCACGGGACATTTTTGATCCTTGCACACGTGGCGTCATCGAGTGATGTCCGGGTCACTCTCGATGATTAAGCGAGGGATAGAAATAGGCAAAGGCGAAAAATCCCAGCAGCATGGCCTGTAGTATCCAGGTGGATATCATCCGCGCAGCGGGCAGCGTGCCGAACAATACAGTTGCGATTTCGGTTGCGGCCAGCCCGGCGATCACCAGCATCGTCAGAATCGCAACGAAGGACCGTTCGACAGGGCGCCGATACGCCCACAGCAGCAGCGCAGTCCATCCCATCATCAGGGATGCTGCATATCCCATGGCAAACCGGTATGGCTCATTCAATGACCTTCCCCCGGTTTTTCGTTTTCCAAGCGGTGGATTTCATGCTAGCAGTTTTTCTTTCCGTTGAGCAATGAACCAGTCATCCAAAAACTGTATTGGCTACTTGTAGCCCAGCGTCGAGTGCAGCCGCTTCCGGTTCGCTTTCCCTGTTGGATAAGCCCAACAACCGTTTTGCTTTTGTCGCGTCAATATTTTTTGCACTTCGGGCAGTTTCCACAGATTATCTGCGTGGGAAATCTTGCCTAATAGATCGCGCTCTGCAGCCAATATGATTGCGTGATTCCCACTCTCCAATAGTGGAGGAATCGGGTTGTATCTAAAATCATCCAACCAATTTCATTGGGTTTTTTAATTGGGTACCGTTGGCCATCATGCCGCTAATACATGGCCGTTGGATCGGCCTCGATAATTCCGAAACGAAGACCGCCGGGTTCCGCACAGGTGGCATACCACCCGATGCCGGGAATCGGCATTTTTGACTCGATCACCCGCCCGCCGCTGGCCTGGATCTTCGCGATGGCCTCGTCGAGATTGGCGACCGGCACGGTGAGCAGAGTCACAGGCGTTCCTCCCGCGATTGGCGCGTCTTTCAACGCTCCGATTCCCCCATCAATTCCCTGCTCGTCCGCAGGACCCGCCTGTATCCGGTAATACTCGTAGGGCATCGGGAATAGCTCGAACTGCCAGCCAAAAATCTCTTCGAAGAACTTTCGTGCCTGACCGACATCGTGGACCGTAAGATCAAAGTAAGCAGGTTTCATATTTGCGCCCTCCATGGTGTCACTACAAGACCAGCATTTCCTGCTACAACAAATTTGAAGAGGCCGGAGTAATAAGCTGAATTACAGCACCCGTCGGGTCAGCGACCATGCACGCCCGGCCAACGCCTGGAATATCATGTGGTGGTTCAATAAGGATGCCACCGAGTTCGCCTACGTGAGCGGCGCACGTATCAACATCGGCGACAGCGATGAACGCTTGCCACCAGGGTGGACGAGTCCGTGAGTAGTCGCTTGTTGGATTCATCATTCCCCCCACATCAGCGCCTGCGCAACTGAAAATTGTGTAGGGGCCGAAGGGACCGGCATCGACTTCGCGACGGTTCCAGCCAAGCAAGCCACAGTAGAAATCGCCACATTTTTTTTGATCCGTAGTTACGAGTTGGTTCCAGAAAAATTTCCCATGTTCAGTCATATAACCTCCATAGCGAAAACGTGAGACAGTCGGGTCATCGTATGACCCTCATGGCCTATGATGCCGGTGGAATGATCGAGTACACCGCGTTGCGCAGCGCGAGGTCGCGCGGGTCCCCGGTGAGCGTCGTCCCCATCTGGCTGGTGACGTACGCGTAGCCGATGCCGGCCTGTGGATCGGCGAAGCCAAGGGAGCCGCCTGATCCAGGATGTCCGAACGAGCCCTCGTTTCCGAAAGACAATGTGAGGCCGGGCTTCATGAAGCCCAGCGAATACCGCAAGTCGCCCATCATGCACTCGTCGTAGAAGCCGCCGTGCGTTGATGGTATCGCCGGAGCCGAGAGCAACCGCAACGTCTCCGGGCGCAACTGCAGCTCCCGTCCGTCTGTCGCGAATACGCTGTAGGCGCGGGCGATCGCGCGCGCCGTGCCGACGCCATTGCCCGACGGCACTTCAAGGTTGCGGGCGTAAATGCGCTCCTTGTCCAGATACATCTCGGTGCCGGGGTTCACCACCAGCGCCCGATAGATGTTCGAGCGGCGATTGAACGCGGCCAGCGTCAGCCGGATCGGAAACCCGAGCAGCATACGCAACATGCCCGGCGCGGCAAGGGGCGCGAGCCGGGAATTCGGGATGGACTCAGGCAGGCCGATGTAGAAGTCGAGGCCCAGCGGTGAGGCGATTTCGTCCTGAAAGAACCGCCCCAGACTGCGGTGTTGCGGATCGACCCGACGCAGCAGTTCGCTCTCATAGAAGCCGAGGGTGAGCGCGTGATAGGCCTGCCGCGTGCCGGGCTCCCACGCCGGCGTCTGTCGGGCCATGACGGCCGCCAGGCGATCGAAGTCGGCGACCACGCTGCGGTCCACCGGCTCGTCGAAGGCAAACAGGCCCGCCTGGTGGGCCAGCAGCTGGCGCACGGTGATGGTCTCTTTGCCGTGCTGCGCAAACTCCGGCCAGTAGGCGCAGACGCGCTGCTCGTAGTCGAGCCACCCACGGGAATGGGCGACCGCCAGAGTCATCGCCGCCAAACCCTTGGTGGCCGAGTGAACCACCACCATGGTGTCCTCCTGCCACGGATCACCGCTCGCCTTGTTGCGCACGCCGCCCCACAGGTCGACGACTTTCTCGCCTTGGTGGTACACGCAACAGGCGCCGCCCAGTTCGTGGCGCTGCGAGAAATTCTCGACAAACGCATCCCGCACAGCCTCGAAGCCCGCACTGACATGCCCCTCAATTGCAGTTTTTTTGTACATATCCATATTTCCTTCTTCGGATATTCATGCGTATGCATGGAATGGCTACCTCGCCGCCACACTCGCTCCCTGATGCACCCGATCATCCGGATGCACGATCACCCGCTCACCTTCCCTGATGCCGGAAATCACCTGCGCGTTGAGGCCGTTGCGTTGTCCGATTTGTATACTGCGTTTGACGGCTTTGCCCTGTTCGATTGCGAAGGCGGCCCAGCCGTCACCGTCGCGGAACAACGCGCTGGCGGGAACTTGCAGCACGTTGTTTGCTTCCCACAGAATGAAACTGGCTTCGACGCGGTAGCCATCGCCGAGGCGCTGCCATTGCTCGCGGGGCGAGGTGAAGGCGATGATGATCCAGACACGCTGTTCTTCCACGCCGAGCGCGGAGACTTTTGTGAAGCCGCCGGGCTCAATCTTGCTGACTTTGCCTTCGAGCGTGCCCTCGCCGCCCCAGCGTTCGAATATCACGCGGGTGCCGGGATGGATGCGCACCGCATCGGCAGAAAGCACGTCCACTTCAACTTCCAGCGCACGCGGATCGCCGATCTCGATCAAGGGCTGGCCTGCGATGACCGTGCCTTCGCTCTTGTGCGGAATTTTGAGTACTTGCCCGGAAACCGGGGCACGCACGGCGACGGGATTGTCAGCGTTGCCGCTGGCGCCAAATTTCAGCGCGGTGCGCGCGGCTTCCAGTTCGTGGCGTGCGGTGGCGACGGCAAATTGTGCCGATTGCAGTTCTGCTGCGCTGCGTTCGGCCTCGCTGACAGCCCGGTCTTCGGCAGCTGCGGAGACATGCCCAGCCACGCGCAACGTATGCACGCGCTGGAGTTCTTTTTGCGCCAACGTGGCATTACTCACGGCGGATTTGACGCTCTGCTCGGCGGCGCTGACGCTATCCTTGGCGGCGGCGACATGCGCCTCGGCCTCGGCGCGGCGGCGCACGTCCAGCACCTCGGCGCGCAGCGGCTCAAGCTGAATCAGCGTGGCGCCACGCTGCACTGCATCACCCACATCGAGTTTGATGCGCCGTGCATAACCGTTCACCGGGGCATTGATCACGTAGCGGTCAACCACCCGCGTGCGACCCTCCTGTTCGATAAAGACCCGTAGCGGCGCTCGGCTTGCTTTGCCGATATCCACCTCGACCGCTTGCGGGCGGAATCCAAGAAACAGTCCCCAGAGGACAAGAACGCCGATCAGGGTCAGCACGATAGGGCGACGCCATTGCACATTGTTTTTCATGATCTCACCCCGCTCTTCATTTCATCACTCCGCCGTTTTCAGCACTGCAATCAGGTCCAGTTGATCCAGTCTGCGGCGCACCGCCAGCCCCGACAGTATTGCTGACACCAGCACCACCGCCGCGGCAAAGGCATAGGTTTGCGGCACCAGTACGACCGGCACGCGGAACAGGTCGTTCTGCATGGTATGCGCGATGTAATAGCACATACCTTCACCTAGCCACAGGCCGAGCGGGATCGCGAACAGTGTCAGGATTCCCAGTTCGCCGAGCAGAATGTAGGAGATCTCGGTGCGGGTGAAGCCGAGCACGCGCAGGCTGGCGAGTTCGTGGCCGCGTTCGGTGAGCGCGATGCGGGCGCTGTTGTAGATCACGCCAAACGCGATGATCACCGCGAACACCGTGGCGACATAGGTGAAGAACAGCATGGTCTCCCGCATTACGCGATTAAAATTGCGTATTTCCTGTATACGTTCGGCGACCCCTGCAACACGCGGCATGCCCTTGAGCAGGGTGAAAATTTTCTCCAGCTGCGCGCTGTCGATGCTGAGATAGGCGCCGGAAAGGATCGGGCCTTCGCGCATGAAGCGATTCAGCGCGGCCAGATCCATATAGCTAGCGACTCCCAAATATTCCCTCACAAGCCCGGCCACGGTCACTTCGCGTATTGGCCGACTACCTTCGAGCACTTCTACCACCAGGCGGTCGCCGACTTTTACTTCGAGCAGCTTGGCAAGGTAGTCGGTGAGCAGGATGCCGTCCGACGGCAAGGCCACGGGTCGCTGGTCAACATCGAGCAGGCGCTGGATGTCGCCGCCCGGCTCGACGCCGCGTATGCTGGTGCGATAGCTGAGATGGCCGTGCAGCAAGTGCACCGGCACCATACGGAATACCTCTACATGCTGCACCCCCGGCAGGCCCAGCAGGTCGAATTTCGCGCGATAGGCGGTGGGGTCGGTGAACGTCACCGACAGATCCTCGCGCTGCGCCATGCCAAACTGGAGGTTCACCATGTAGCCCACCGTATCGCGCTGGAACAGGCCGGTCATGATGATGCCGCAGGCCAATGCGATGCCCAGCAGGGTGAGAAAGGATTTCAACGCGCGGCGCTGGATATGGCGAATGATCATGCGCGTGGGTTGCGACAGCCAGCGCTTGAGGCCCAGTTTCTCCACCCATGTTTCGCGATAGCGGGCGGGCGGCTCCGGGCGCATCGCCTGTGCCGGGCGCAATGAAGCCGCGCGCCATACCGCAAATACGGCACCGGCTGCGGCTGCCAGCAGGCTGGCCAGCGCAGCCTCCACCACCGTAGCGGGCTGCAGGCTGAATTTCAGATAAGGGAAGTGATAAAACTTCATGTAAAGGGCAGACAGCACCTCGCCCAGCCACACGCCCAGCACCGTGCCGCCGACCACGCCGGCAATGACGATCGCCGACACCATCTTCAGATAGTGCCAGAGCACTGCGAGATTGCTGTAGCCAAAGGCTTTGAGCGATGCAACTTGTTCGCGCTGCATCGCCACCAGTCGCCCGATCACCACATTCAGCAGGAAAGCTGCAATACCCATAAACATGACGGGGAACAGGCTCGCCAGGGTGCCGAGCTGCTGCAGCTCCTGGTTCAGGAAGCGGTGCGAGAGCTGGTCGCGGCGGGCATAGGCGCCCAGACCGCCATAGGGTTTTAGCAGCTCATCAACGCGGTCGATGACGTACTGGCTATCGGCATCCGGGCGCAGGCTCAGCGCCAGATTGTTGAACGCACCTTGCAGATCATAGGCCTGAGCGAGAGCGCGGCGCCCCATCCACATCACACCGAAACGCTTGTAATCAGGGAATACCGAGCCGGGCCGCATCTGCTGAATAAATTCCGGCGATAACGCAGTGCCGACCAGCGTCAGTGGCTGACGCCGACCGTTGAGGATGGCATAAAAGTGATCGCCCGGTTGCAGCTCGTGCGCCTGCGCAAACGGCGTGCTTACCACCACTTCATCCGGTCTCCCCGGTGCCGGCAAGCGCCCTTCGCGTAAATACAATGCATTCAAGCCCTGTCCCCCACCTTCGGATAGCGACACCATCAGGGCGGTCACCGGCTCGGCAAAGTCCGGCATGTCAAGGCGCACCTGCGCCATCACCCGCGTCTCAACCTGATCCACACCGGCGATGCTCTGTATGCGTTGGCGCAGCGATTCCGGCGCCCGTTTCAAGGTGGCGAACACCTCGGCAAAACGGTATTCGCGGTAATAGCTGTTCTGTGTCGCACGCAGCGAGCCAAGTGTGGTGAGGAACATGATGTAGGTGGCGACACCGCACATCACAACCAGCGCTATGGCCAGAGCCTGGCTCTTCATCTGCCACAGGTCGCGCCATAGTTTGCGGTCAATTGCTTTCACCAGGTCAACTCCTTGGCTGACTTCTTGACGTCATTGCGCTCGATTCGCGCCACTAGGCCGTCACCGAAATGCACCACGCGGTCCGCCATCGCTGCGATTACCGCATTGTGCGTGATCACCACCGTGGTGGTGCCCAGTTCGCGATTCACTTGGGAGATCACATCCAGCACCATGACGCCGGTCTGTGCATCGAGTGCGCCGGTGGGTTCGTCACACAGCAGCACCTGCGGGCGCTTGGCCACCGCGCGCGCGATCGCCACACGCTGCTGCTCGCCGCCCGACATCTGCGTCGGAAAATGATCCATGCGCTGAGCCAGCCCGACCAGCGCCAGCGCTTCCTCCGGCGTCATCGGGTTGTCGGCGATCTCGGTGACCAGCGCGACATTTTCACGCGCGGTCAGACTGGGGATGAGGTTGTAGAACTGGAACACGAAGCCCACGTGCGAACGGCGATATTGCGTCATCGAGGCGTCGTCATCCAGGCTCAGGTCGTGGTCTTCATAGCGCACCGAGCCGCTGGTCGGCGTATCCAGCCCGCCCAGAATATTCAGCAGCGTCGACTTGCCGCTGCCCGACGGCCCCAGCAACACCACCAGCTCGCCCGCATACAGATCCAGATCCACCCCGCGCAAGGCCTGCACCTGCACCTCGCCCATCTGGTATATCTTGGTCAGGCCGCGCGCCACGAAGATCGGTGGCGAGGCTGTTGCAGCAGCTTGTTCCGGCGGAGTCATGGGAGATATGCCTATGTATGGAAATATTCTCGCTCAGGGATAGCCGCTATCCCGGACGTAACATTTTTCTCATGACAGCCGGGCACCACATCACAGCTTTCTCATGACAGCCGGGCACCACATCACAGCTAAAGGTCGGCGTGAACATGATCACATCGTGCGCCTGAGCAGCTTGCGCAATGCGGCCAGCGGGCGCGTATTCAGCACATCGGATTTTTTCAGCCAGCCGCGCCGCGCCTGACCGACGCCATACTTCAGGTTGCCGAAATCGAATGTGCTGTGCGCATCCGAATCGATGCTGACCAGCACGCCTTCTTCTCTGGCGCTCTGGCAGTGGCTGTCGCTCAGATCGAGGCGCTGCGGGTTGGCGTTCAGTTCGAGGAAGCAGCCGCGCTGCTTCGCGTGGCGGATGATGCGCAGCATGTCCACCTCGTAAGGCTCGCGCTGCCCGATCAGGCGGCCGCTGGGATGCGCGAGCAGTGTGAAGTGCGGGCGATCCATCGCGCGCAGGATGCGCTCGGTCTGCCTCGCGCGCGACAGATCGAAACGGCTGTGCACCGCGCCGATCACCAGATCGAGCCGCGCCAGCACGCCATCGGGCAGGTCGAGGCTGCCGTCGTCGAGGATGTCCACCTCGATGCCTTTGAGCAGCGTGATGCCGTCCAGCTGGGCATTGATGCGGTCGATCTCGTCGCATTGTTTCGCCAGTTGCACGGGATCGAGGCCGTGCGCGACAGTGAGGCGGCGCGAATGGTCGGTGATGGCCAGGTACTGCAGCCCCTGCGTCTTGGCCGCGAGCGCCATGTCGAGCACGCTGTCGTGGCCGTCGCTGGCCTGGCTGTGCGCATGCAGATCGCCGTTGAGGTCGGACAGTTCCACCAGTTGCGGCAAGCGCCCGCCGCGCGCGGCCTCGATTTCGCCTCTGTCCTCGCGCAGCTCGGGCGGTATGTAGCGCAGGCCGACGGCGCGGTACACCGACTCCTCGCTGTCGCCGGCGATGCGCTGTGCGCCACGGAACACGCCGTATTCGTTGACCTTCAAGCCCTGCTGCTGCGCGATGCGGCGGATCGCGATGTTGTGCGACTTGGAGCCTGTGAAGTAGTGCAGCGCCGCGCCGTAACTCTGTTGCGCCACCACGCGCAGGTCGACCTGCATGCCGCATTTGAGCAGCACGCTGGCGCGCGTCTCGCCTGCGGAAAACACCTCTGCCACTTCGTCATAGCTTGTGAAGCGTTGCATCACTGTGCTGTGCTCAACATTACTATCTGGGGCGGCGGTGACCAGAATGTCCAGATCGCCCACGGTGTCGCGCATGCGGCGGAAGCTGCCGGCCACGACCACCTGCCGCACGCCTGGAATGCCTTGCAGAAAGGCGCGCAGCGATTCGGCATACTGCGCTGCGGTGGCGAGCTTGAAGCGCCTGCCCTGGCTGGCGTGTATCTGCACTGCCTGCAGAATATTCTGCTCGGTTTTTTCGCCGAAGCCGTGCAGCGCGCGGATGCGGACGTCCTGCGCGGCGCGCTGCAGCTGTGCTACGGTCTGCACGTCTAGATCGTGGTACAGCGCATGCACGCGCTTCGGTCCCAGCCCGGGAATTTTAAGCAGCTCGGTGATCGCGGGCGGCAGCTCGCGGTGCAGGCGGTCGAGCAGGCCGCACTTTCCGCTGCTGACGATTTCGCTGATCTTGCCGGCCAGATCGGTGCCGATGCCGGGCAGGCGCGTCAGGTCGTCGCCGCGTTCCAGCAACAGGCGCGCTTCCAGCGGCAGCTCGCCCAGCGTGCGTGCGGCGTTGCGGTAGGCGCGGATGCGGAAGGGGTTCGCCCCCTGGATTTCAAGCAGGTCGGCGATCTCCTCGAATATCGCCACGATGTCGGCGTTATGCATGGGCATGTGATCGCCTTTGTTAACAGGAATCCGGATATGGCTCGGCAATGCTCATACCTTATTCCGACAGCTGCGGCGGCACAGTACGGCAGCGTACACAGTACGTTCATTGCTGCAGAATAGCCGGTGTGCCGGGCGACACGGCGCGCGACAACGCCTCGGCATCCCAGTTGGTCAGGCGTATGCAGCCGTGCGAGTGCGTCTTGCCTATTCTCGATGGCTCGGGCGTGCCGTGCATGCCGTAATGTTCTATGGATAAATCCACCCAGACGACGCCCACCGGATTGTTCGGGCCGGGCGGGAGTGTTGCCTTCGTATGTTTTGGATTGGCATCCCAGAACAGTTTCGGGTTGTAGCGAAACACCGGGTTCCTGGCAACGCCTTTTATTTTCCAGCGTCCTATCGGAAGCGGATCATGCTGGCTGCCGATGGTGGCCGGAAATTGCGCAAGCGTTTTGCCCGATGCGGCTAGCAGCGACACCGTGGAGTCGGATTGGTCGACGATTATTTTTGCTGCCTTGGGCAACGCCGCCGATTCGATATTCGGCGCCACGATTTCTTCTCCCGCATGCGCCAGGTCCTTGCCCGGATTCAGTCGCTGCAGCAGCTGCGGGCTGGCGTGGAATTTTTCGCCCAGCTCTTCCTGCACCGACTCGTATCCCAATGCGGGCATTCCGGATTTTTCCAGCATGTCATCGGGGACGGGAGCATACGGGCCGGCGACATCGGCATCAGTGATGACATATTGCATCAGCACCGGCGCGGTGTCGCGGTTGAGCGCCGCCCAGGTCGGCTCGTCGAGCCTGGCGGAGGACCTCAGGCCAGTGCTCTTCTGGAATGCGGCAAGTGCCTTGCGCGTATTCGAGCCGAACACCGCATCGATCTCGCCCGGCGAAAAGTGCGCGCGATCCAGCAATATCTGCGCGCGCAGCACTGCGGCACCCCGGGAATGCGGGCCGACACGAGCTATCAGCCCGGCATCGTTGACGATGTCTGCAGTCAGCTGCAGCGTGGGTGCGCCGGCTGCCAATGCGGGCGACATGGATGTTGCCGCGACGATGAAAAAGATGATTTTGGTGTTCAAGTCCGGATGCCCTCGGTGTCGATGTTTTTTGGACTGCTATAAAGCCACCCATAAGCTGAGCACCATCGTTTTTTCGCGCTGGTCATCGAGCGCTTTGTACAGTCCCAGGCGCGCGGTCACCGGCAGAAAATAGGACAACGTCATGTCCATGCTGGCTTCCGCACCCACCGTCCGCTTCAGCTGCGAACGCAGGAACGCACCGTCCCAGGCATTGCCGGCTTCGGCAAAGGCTGCACCGTGCAGACGCTTGAAAAAGAATGGCAGATTGCCTATGCCATTTTCCAGATTGTGGATCGGAAAGCGGTACTCCATCGTTGCCAGACCGACATTCTGGCCGCGGTATGAGTTGATCGGGTAACCGCGCAGATAGACGTTGTTGTCATTGATGTTGATGGCCAGGTCGCCGGGACCCACGCCGCCCAGCTGAAAGGCGCGCTGCGCGATGACATCGCCGCTGGATTTCCCCGCATAGCCGCGCAGCATCAGCACGTGATGCTGGAACGGGAGGTCGATATATTCATGCCAGTCGGCGCTGTATTTCTCCAGCTTGAAATCGCTGCCGAATTGCTTGTCGAGTTTTTCATAGCCGATTTCGATATTGCGCCCCCCCTCGGGGCTGATCGAATATCCGTAAGTCCTGGCGTTGTTGAAGCGGTAGACCAGCCTGCCGGAAGCCAGCACGCCTTGCGCCGGAATCGCGCCGTCATAGCCGCCCCAGGGCGGTACCGCAGACAGGCCCGTCACGGTTTTATGCCGGTAGCCCAGAGTCAGGGCCTGCTGCCGGTCTATTTTCTGCAGGGGAAAGGTCAGCGCCGCATCGAGCATGCGCCCGCGCTCGACGTAATCGCTGCGCGCGGCAAATCCCTGCTGCTGCGACAGCAGGTGTGCATAGGCCGTGTCGATGTCCTGCGCGTGCAATTGCAGGCTGGGGAACATGCCATCGTAGGTGTAAATGAAGTCATACCAGGTGCGGTTTTTGGCAGGGCCATACAGCGCGCTCAGCATATAGCTGTGGCGTTCGACTGCATCGGCGCCGAAGGTGAAAAAACCGCCCAGCCTGCCGCTGTAGGAACTGCTGCCAAAATTGGGCAGCCACAAATGCGGGGCCAGCGTCGGCAAGGGATTGTATGGGCTCTTCGCGGCGCTTGCCTCCGGCTCGTCGTAATGCATCACCGGATAAGGATCGATGTAACTCGGCGTTTTCCATGCGGCGTGGCTGGCCGCTTCCTCGGGCTTGTTGTCCAGCACGTGGATGTCGAAGCCGCGCGAACTGTAGTTCGCAAACGCGATCGTGTTGCCGTCGCGCGTGAGCGAGGGCATGAACGCGCCGCCGAGCACATTGCTGACCCGGGCAATTTTTTTGCTGGCGAGGTCGCAGGCATAGAGGTTGAACACGCCGCTGCGATCCGAAGAAAAATAAATGCTGCGCCCGTCTGCGCTCCACACCGCGCCGCTGTCGATGGCGCGGTCGTGCATCAGCTCGTCGAGCTTGTTGCCCTGGCTGTCGAGCAGCCAGATGTCCTTGTAGCCATCCGCCTGCCTGACACCGACCGCGATTTTCTGTCCGTCCGGACTGAAGCGCGGCGTTTCGTATTGCGTCCCGGATTCTTCGGTGAGCCAGTTGATTTCCTGTGCGCGTGCCGTCCGCTGCTGCGGCAGCGACAGCGTTGCCAGGCGCGTTTTGCCGAGGCGGTTGGTGACAAACACCAGCCTGCTTCCGTCCGGCGACGGGCTCGCATCGCGCGCGCGCAGATTGCGCGTGAGGCGCATTTCCCGGCGCCGCTGCAGATCGTAAAAATAAATGTCGTTGTACAGGTTGACGTTGCGCACGCGCTCGATGCGGGTGTAATAGATGCCCTTGCCATCCGGGCTCCAGCTGATGCTCTGCGCCGACGTGGTCATGTTGTCGAGCAGCTTGCGGTCATCGCTGCCGTCGATATTCATCAGGTGTATCGCGGGATGCTCATCGGCGTTCTGCACAAAATAGGCGATCTGTTTGCCGTCCGGAGAAATTGCCGGCGCGGTATTCATGTAGCCGCGCCGGGTCAGCGCGCGCGACGGGGTCAGTCCCTGCGCCATGATTTTCTGCTTGTCCGCGCGATAGCGGCTGGCCAGTTCGTCTTTCCATTCGTTCCACAATCCGGCGTAGCTCCTGCCCAGCACGCGCTGCACCGTGCTGCTCACCATGTACGGCAGCGGCCGCCCGCTGTAGTCCAGCGCCAGGTCGGCCAGTTTTTCACGCCCGAATTTGTTCGCGATGAACGCGGTGAAGCTGCCGCCGAACAAATAGGGCACTTCACCGTCCGGCCATTTTTCGGTGTAGTTTGCGGCGTGGCTGATGTCGGGAAAGTTGTCTTCCAGCACCGCCATGCGCAGCACCATGTCGGAGGCGGGTGAGCGGTTGCGCCCGCCGCCGGTCAGTTCGGATTCTTCATACACCGCCAGGCCTTCGATCATCCACACCGGCTGGAACAGGTTGGGGAAATACAGGTTGCCAAAAATGTTGCTCAGCACCTGCGGCAGGCCGTTCACCATGTCCAGATGAACGATGTGCGTGTATTCGTGCGTGATCAGCATGCGCATCCAGTCGTCGTAGTTGCTGGCGCCGAATATCGAATCGCCGTATGGCTGGGTGATATAGAGCTTGATCAGGTTGTACGGCAGCGGTGTGGCCGAACCATTGGCATCGTCCAGTGCATCGATCAGGACGATGTGGGTGCGATCGTGCGGCCGCGACTTCATGCGCGGCACCAGCCGCGCATGCACATCCTCGGCAATCACCACCGCACGCTTCGCCAGCGCCTCTTCGCCCTGGTGGTAATGGATTTGAAAATGCGCCGAGGTCAGTGTCGTCCATGTAAACGACGGATCGGGTTTTGCAAAACCGGCGGGCAGATAAAAAATCAGCAACAGCAGCGCAAGAAATTTTTTCATGATCGGGCAGGGCGGGCAATGTTGGCTGGATCAGATTCTACGGCCAAAGCAGCCGGTGGATGTGTTCATGTGGTTGCGGGTTGCGCTGTGCATTCCCCCCGGCTCTCCGCGTGTTTGATCCAGTAACACGTCTCATAAATTGCGCAACGTCATGCCACGCAATGTAGGTCGGCCTTCAGGCCGACATGTCGGGCTAAAGCCCGACCTACCGGGGTTCAGCGCATGTTTCGATATTTATGATCTGCAACACCAGTGCCGCAAGTCCTTCAAGCGGAGAGATGCAGTTCCTGAATTGCCAGACTAAGGCATCAATCTGGCGACGCGGAACCCCATGCAGTTGAGCGTGTGGAACGCGGGGCCGCCTCTGCTGCTGATGTCGCCGATGCGGGAGTCGACGCGCGAGAACATTGGCCCGTAGAACCACGAGCCGCCGCGCAGCGCGTGGCTTGCGCCATCGCTGCTAGTCCATTCCCATACGTTGCCTATCATGTCCTGCAGGCCAAATGCATTCGCCTTGTATGTGCCGACGGGTGCGGTGAAATAGTAGCCGTCGTTGCATTCGTGGCCGCTGTCCATGGGCTTGCCATCCGTCCCCTTGGTCTGGTCCGCCACGTTGGCATAGAGGCAGGCCTGGTTAGGATCGTCGCCCCAAAAGCGCGATGTGGTGGTGCCTGCGCGCGCGGCGTATTCCCATTCGTCTTCGCTGGGCAGGCGGTAGGGCTTGCCGGTGGTTTTTTCCAGCCATTTCGCATAGGCCTGGGCGTCGTTCCAGGCAATGCAGGCGACAGGCTGCTGGTCTGTCTGGGGGAATCCCGGGCTGTCCCAGTAGCGGCCGGGGTGCGGGTCAGCCTGGCCGTCGGGGATTTCCATGGCGTGGCAGCCGGAATTTTTGCCGGTGTTTTTCTCGGCCTCTGTGCGGTAGCCGGTGGCGAGCACGAAGCGCCGGAATTCGCCCACGGTGACTTCATGCTTTCCCAGCGCGAAGGCTGTTGCGATCGTGGCCTGCTGCGCGGGCTTTTCGCCGGCATTGGCATCGTTCGATGCCGTCAGGAAACTGCCGGCGGGAACGGCCACCATCTCGGGGCAGTTCGGGCAGTCGCGGAAATCCTGGCTGGCCGCATTTGCCGCACCTGTCATCATAAGGGCAGCAGCCAGCAGGGCTATCCGGCAGAATGGGTTCATGTTTATCCTCATGGCGATAATAAATCCCGGCTCAGCGGGGCGGGGGAAATTCGAATCGCGCTAGCATACCGAACAGGCCAATTTTGTGCAAAGTTCTGTGTCATTTTATCGCGGCATTTGCGATGATTTTGCGTGGCAGCTTGCAGGAAAATCCGTATCATGCGGCAGCGATCTTTGCCTTTACCCGTTCTGTAATCACCGATGTCTCCTGTCTCTTCCCGCGAACGCTGGCTGCTCCCGCTGGGGCTTTTCATCCTTTCCCTCACCTGGGGCTACACCTGGGTGCTGGCCAAACAGGCGCTGACGTTTGCGCCGCCGTTCGCGTTCGCGGCGGAGCGCTGCGTCGGCGGCGCGCTGGCTTTGTTTGTCGCGCTCAAGCTCATGCGCAGGCCGCTCAAGCTGGTCGCGCCCGGCGCCACAGTCGCCATCGGTCTGACGCAGGTGACGGGCTTCATGGTGTTTTCGAACTGGGCGCTGGTGGAAGGCGGCCCGGGCAAGACGGCGGTGCTGATATTCACCATGCCCATCTGGACGCTGCTGCTCGGCTGGCCGATCCTGGGCGAGCGCATCCGCGGCACGCAGTGGCTGGCCGCTGCCAGCACGCTCACCGGCCTGCTGCTGATCATCGAGCCGTGGAACATGCACACCAGTTTGTTCAGCAAATTCCTCGGCGTGATGGCCGCGTTGTGCTGGGCCATCGGTACCGTGCTCATCAAGCGTCTGCGCGCCCGGCAGCAGGTTGACCTGCTCTCGCTGACCACCTGGCAGATGGTGATCGGCGCGGTGCCGCTGGTGCTGATCGCGGCCGTGGTCCCCGAACATTCCACGAACTGGTCAGCGACCTACATCGCCATCCTTGCGTTTATATCGGTGGGCAGCACTGCGTTCTGCTGGTGGCTGTGGATCACGCTGCTCGACCGCGTGCCCGCATGGGAAGCCAGCCTCTCCGTGCTCGGCACGCCGGTGGTGGCGATCGTTTCAGCGCGCCTGATGCTGGGGGAGGAGTTCAAGCTCAGCGAGGTGACGGGCATATCGCTTATCGGCGCGGGGCTGGCGCTGCTGTCGCTGATAGGATGGGCGGCCAGCCGGCGCCATGCGATGAAGTAATGAAGTTGCTCTGCCCCAGCGTCCAGCTGGCTCGGCTTGCATTTATGTGTATATGTTAATAATATACAAATCATGATCGATCTGACTCAAATCACGGGCTTTGACTGGGATGATGGCAATGCTCGCAAAAGCGAGGATAAGCACGAAGTATCGATGGCAGAGGCGGAGCAGATTTTCTTCAACGATCCGCTGTTATTGCTGGAGGATGAGAAACACAGCCAGAGCGAGAGCCGAAACCATGCGCTCGGCAAAACGGACGAAGGGCGGTTGCTGCATATCACCTTTACTCTGCGAAAAGCCGGGGAAAAGATACGCGTGATTTCAGCCAGAGACATGCACAAGAAGGAGCGAAAGATTTATGGACAAGCCACTTAAAAAAATTCCCAAGTTTGCCAGCGAAGCCGAAGAACGCGCTTTCTGGGCAAAGCATGATTCTGCCGATTATGTGGATTGGACGAAAGCGAAACGGGCCGTGCTGCCGAACCTGAAGCCCACGACCAAGACGATCTCGCTGCGTCTGCCCCAGCATATGCTGGATTCGATCAAGGCTGCAGCGAATTCAAGGGATGTGCCATATCAGTCGCTCATCAAGGTGTGGTTGCAAGAGAAGCTTCATAGCCACTGACATTGGATAAAAAAACCGTCTCTTTGTAACCCTGTGCCTGGGATGTTCAGCGTTTGATTTTGTCCCCGGGTTCCTCCACGCGCACCGACTCTCCCTCAATCACTGTTCCCTCGAACACTTCGCTCTCCATGGCCGTATCGGGCGGCGGGAAGCCCTTCATCTGTTCGCGCATCAGCCTGCGCACCTCGCGCGTTTTCCACCACAGATAAGCGCCGCCGACTATCGCGATGATCAGGATGGCCGTCAGTATGACCGCCGAGAACATCAGCGCCACGCCGGCCAGCGCGACTGTTGCGATGGCCGCTGCCGTTTTGCCCAGCAGGCCGGGCGGCCGGCCCGAGGGAGGGGGGATATATTTGATCTGCATGGCGCAATTTTAGCGCATCCTTGCGCTGGATCAGCTGAAAGAAATGTTCCCTTTGATACCGACCGCACTGACTTTTGATGCGTGGTTGGTGTGAAATGGCAACGGGCGGCTTATCTGTGGCGTAAAGTTTGTTTAAAGCGGGCCGGTGATATGGATAAAACCCCCATGCAACGCGTCACGCTGTCATACAGGAGAACCCGAACATGACCGACACAGACACCGATCTGCCGCAAACAGCGGATGCGCCCGATGGGGAATTGATGGCGCGTGAGTGGCGTGAAAATCTGGTGCAGGAGCTGCTGAGTGCCGTGGGCAAGCGCGAGTATCCCTCCGGCGAGGATGATCTGGACCTTCCGCTGGAGGCCGAGAGTTTGTTGCGCGATGCGCTGCGGGAGCGGGCTTCGGATATTCACCTCGACACGCAAAAGGCAGGCGTGCTGGTTCGGCTGCGTATCGATGGCGCGATCCTGGACGGGGCGCTGCTGGAGCATCCGGCCGGGAAGCGGCTCTGCAATCAAATGAAAGTGTTGTGCGGAATCAATCCCGTCGTCAAGTATCTGCCCGAGGAAGGACGAAGCACCTATGAGATGGACGGACGCCTCGTTGAACTGCGCATGGCGTTTGCTCCCTGCTTGAACGGCGACAAGATCAGTCTGCGCATACTCGAGCCGAGGCTGGTGCCCAAGTCGCTGGCGCAATTGGGGCTCCGTTCCACGGCGCTGGAAAATATGCAGGACTGGCTGGATGACGTCTACGGCATGCTGCTGGTCGCGGGGCCTACCGGCAGCGGCAAGACCACTACGCTTTACGCGCTGCTGGACAGCCTGAAGCTGCATCGAAAGAATATTATTTCTATCGAAGATCCGGTGGAATACCAATTGGACGGGGTCAGCCACATACAGGTCGATCTGAAACACGGGCTGGATTATCCGGAGGGGATCAAGACCATACTGCGTCTTGATCCCGACTATGTGATGCTGGGCGAAATCCGTGATGTGCCCTCCGCTCAGGCGGCGGTGGCTGCTGCCGCCAGCGGCCATCCGCTGCTGAGCACCATCCACAGCCGGGATGCCACGGGCGTGGTCGATGTGCTGCGCAACTTCGCACTGAATGACCATGATATATCCAACAACTTGGTCATGGTGGTCGCGCAGCGTCTGGTGCGCATCCTGTGCCCGGAATGCCGCAGGCAGGAGCATCCCACACGGCGCGAACGGCGCTGGCTGGAGTTGCTGGGCAAGGAAGTGCCCGAGCTTGTGTGGCACGCCAAGGGCTGCGATGCCTGCCGGAATCTGGGTTACAAAGGGCGTACTGGCGTGTTCGAAGTCTGGCGGGTGCGCGCGAATGACTACAGCCTGATCCTGCAGGGAGTCGATCGCAAGAGGCTGTACGAGCATCTGCGCAAACAGGGGCATGTCTTCATGCTGGACGATGGCTTGAGCAAAGCCGCCGAGGGCATTACGTCCCTGGATGATCTCCGGGGCCTGGGCGGTCTGTCAGCGTTTCAATCCGAATACGAACGACAGCACAGGCTCTGACGCGGAACATGGGGGATATCGTGAGCCAGAAACCGATCACCGCGAGCACATTCGATGTGGAACGCGTCCGCCGCGACTTCCCCATCCTGCAACGCAAGGTGCACGGCAAGCCGCTGGTCTGGCTCGACAACGCCGCCACCTCGCAGAAACCGCAGGCCGTGATCGACCGCGTGGTGCGCTACTACGAGCACGAAAACTCCAACACCCATCGCGGCACGCACACGCTGGCGACGGAAGCCTCAGCCGCCTACGAGGGCGCGCGCGCCAAGGTCGCATCTTTCCTCGGCGCGGAATCGGCGGACGAGATCGTGTTCGTGCGCGGCACCACCGAAGGCCTCAACCTGCTCGCCGCGGTGTTCAGCGAAAAATTGCTGCAGCCCGGCGACGAGATCGTGCTGACCGAGGCCGAGCACCACGCCAACATCGTGCCCTGGCAATTCGCCGCGAAAAAAACCGGCGCGGTGATCCGCGCAGCGCCGGTGGACGACAACGGCGAGATCATACTCGAAGCATACGAACGCCTGCTCGGGCCGCGCACCCGCGTCGTCTCCATCACGCATATCTCCAACGCGCTCGGCACCGTCATGCCGATCCGCGAGATGACGAAGATGGCCAAGCGGGTGGGCGCCACCGTGGTGATCGACGGCGCGCAGGGCGTGCCGCATCGCCGCGTGGACGTGCGGGCGATCGGCTGCGACTTCTACGTGTTCTCCGGCCACAAGCTGTTCGCCCCCACCGGCATCGGCGCGGTCTACGGCCGCAGGCAAATGTGGGAGCAGCTGCCGCCGTGGCAGGGCGGCGGTCACATGATCCGCCACGTCACGTTTGAACAAAGCACCTTCGACACACCGCCTGCAAGATTCGAGGCGGGCACCCCTGCGGTCGCGCAGGCCGTCGGACTGGGCGCCGCCATCGACTACCTCAACCGCATCGGACTCGATGCGATCGAACACTACGAAACCGCGCTGCTCGACTACGCACTGCAAGGCATCCGCAGCATCGACGGCCTGCGCCTGATCGGCATGCCGCGCGACAGGGGCGGCGTGATCTCGCTCGTGATCGATGGCGTCCCGGATACGGAAATCGCCCGGATGCTGGACGCGCAAGGCATCGCCGTGCGCACCGGCCACCATTGCGCGCAACCGATCCTCGCGCGCTTCGGCCTCGAATCCACCGTCAGGCCCTCGTTCGCGTTCTACAACACGCGGGGTGAGGTGGATGTGCTGGTCGAAACGTTGTGGAGAATCAGTTTGCAAGGGTAACAAGCGGATCAGTGGATGCAGAACCGACCCGCTCTAATTACGTCGGAACTGATATAATTCACAGCAACAAAACTCGCCAATCTGGCGAATTATTTTGGGGAGAGTAACGATGCAAGTCAGCGCCAGCCTGAACCAGAAGATCGCCCAAGCTGTTCAGACCTCAATGCAAATAGAAGGCTGCAAGCCCGTGCAGTCCGCCGCAGTCAAAAAACAGGCTCAAGCATTGATGGAACAGCATCGTGTCCAAGTATCAGTTCACAGAAAGTGACATCTATCTGACCGGCTCCGACATTCCCAAAAATCGCTTGGGAATAGAAACGCCGGACTTGCTGCACGAAGTAGAAAGCTCGCTGCTGCAACAAGCCTACACCCGCTTCATCACCGAACTCGCCCCCTCCGTCCGCTTCGACGAGAATTACTTCAAAGCGCTGCACAACGACACCTACGCATCCCTGTACGAATGGGCGGGCCTGTACCGCACGGTGGACATGAGCAAAGGCGGTTCGCTATTTTGTCGCGCGGCCTACCTCGAACAGGAAGCCAGCCGCATCTTCCGCGAACTGGAACAAGATCAATATCTCAAACAGGCCGCCGATTGGCCAGCGGAAAAATTCGCCGAACGCCTCGCCCATTACCAGTCCGAACTGATCGCCCTGCATCCGTTTTACGAACTCAACGGACGCATCACCCGCCTGTTCTTCGACCTTGTCGCCATATACAACGGCTTCGAGCCCATCGACTACAGCCAGGCACTGGCACAAGGCTCTTCTGGCTTGAACACCTACATCGAAGCTTCCATCCTCTGTGTGCAGTGTGCCGACAGCAGCAAATTGCAACAGATCATTCTGCAAGGATTACGACACGCATGAGCCAGCTTGGTAGGTTGGGTTAGCGCAGCGTAACCCAACAAGCGGGTTGATCAATCAATGTTGGGTTACGCAATAAAACCGCTAACCCAACCTACAAATGCTGTTTTATGGAAGTGTAAATCCTTAAGCGAGTGCCATGAGATGCTGACCCGTTTAATTCTTGCTAAGCGATCAGCATTGACACTCCCCGCCCACCTCAAATACAGTTCGACCCACTTGAATATCTGCCAAACGCACATCGCACCGCACGCACGGCGCGAGGCTTATGGCAAATTCCCCCAGAACAGGAGCTGGCGCAAGACAAGAACCCGCACAGCGGGCGGCCAGCACATGAACTGAAGGGGAAGATTTGTCTCACGCATCCAGCGAACAAGCTGCGCCCAAGCCCGCCGCAAGCCAGAACCCGCTTTCCACCAGCGAACCCTGGAACCTCGTCGCCGACGGCTACGCCGAAACCACCATGCTCGTGTTCGAGCAATACGCCGATGAAGCAATCGCCGCCAGCAAACTCAAACCGAACTCAACCGTGCTCGATGTCGCCTGCGGGCCGGGCACATTGGCGCTGCGGCTCGCGCACCACGCGGCGCAAGTGCACGGCATCGACTTCTCCGAATCCATGCTCGCCGTGTTCCGCAACAAGATCGAACAAGCCGGACATGGCAACATCAAACTGCACTGCGGCGACGCACAAACCCTGCCCTATGCGAGTGCCTCCTTCGACGCAGCCTTCTCGCTGTTCGGCCTGATGTTCTTCCCCGACAGGCAAAAAGGCTTCGCCGAAATCTACCGCACGCTCAAACCGGGCGGCAGCATCGCCGTCACCAGTTGGGCGCCCGTAGACCAATCGCCCGCCATGCAAACCATGTTCGGCGCACTGCGCGCCATCAAGCCAGACCTGCCGCAACCGCAACGCGCCATCGCCACGCTGGAAAATCCGGACGTGTTCAAACAAGAGATGATCGATGCCGGATTCCGCAACGTCGAGATACGCCAAGTCACTAAAGCTTTCCCCGTCGGCACCACCGTCGAATTCTGGGACAACATGGTCAAGGGCAGCGCCCCGATACAGACGATGAAGAAGGGGGTGGGAGAGGAGCTGTGGCGCGAGAAAGAGAAGCTTGCGCTTGCCTGGCTGGAAGAGACACTGCCTACGTTGAAGAGACCGCTAACTTCGAATGCTTGGCTGGGGGTGGGGGTGAAGTGACAATCACAATATAACGGACCCCCAACTGTTAAATGACCGAAAACACAAGATTTGTGCAATGCAGGCCTGTTTATTGAGCTTTACATAAATCATGACAACCCTTTTTAATCTCATGCGTTATACCGGTATTGCTTTCATATCGGAGGTGTTGCATGGCAAAAAAGATGGAC
>Ga0315268_10002086_pt1 | contig 22817 bp, 22 predicted proteins | sample C1_top_MG_FD_204535 | JGI IMG/M metagenome (GOLD analysis project Ga0315268, IMG submission 204535) | Sediment microbial communities from Yellowstone Lake, YNP, Wyoming, USA - C1_top | ecosystem: Environmental > Aquatic > Freshwater > Lake > Sediment | place: USA: Wyoming | collected 2017-08-01 | reverse complement strand
AGATCTAAAAGCCATTTTTCAAAACCCTGATTGACGTTTTTTCCGGTTTTTAAAAGGGCTTGTGCCAATTTAAAAGCGACGCCAACGCCGGCTAAGTCATCAAATGGATATTTTTCGCCATGTATTTTCGGATTGATAGTCGCATAAGCCCGCGGTAATACCTTGGGTTCAAAATGGTGGTCGGTAATAATCACTTCAATCCCCTTTTGCTTGGCCTTTTCAATCTCGTTTTTATTGCTGATGCCGCAATCAACCGTGATAATTAATTTGGCGCCTAAATTAGAAAGTTCTTCAACTGCTTTATCATTCATTCCGTAGCCTTCGGTTTCGCGATAAGGAATATAGATTTCGGGCTTTGTTCCCAATTCTTTCAGAACTTCCGACAACAAAACCGTGGCGCAGACGCCATCAGCATCATAGTCGCCGTAAACTACAATTTTTTCCTTTTTTTTGATAGCTTTCAGTATCCGGTCAACAGCCTTGTGCATTTCCCGAAACAAAAAAGGATCATGGATATCCTGGCCATAATCCGGATTTAAAAACTCATCTATTTTTTCCTGGTTATCTAATCCCCGATTAAATAAAAGCTGTAAAATAATCTGGTTTATTTCTGGAAATTTGTTTTTTGTATCTTGCGATATTTTTGGCGCTAAATTCCATTTTTTGATCATTTATTTTTTTCCTGGCCACCTTTTTGTCTTGAAGTAAGTTTAACATAGTAAAAATGATTTGACAAACCTTGACATTTTCTATTGGATGTGCTATTCTTTATTGTTCTTTTTGCAACTTGACAATTCGGTCCTGAAATCATAGACCATCTGGGAGGTCAGGAATGGAAAGAGATTACGAAGAAAGAAAGGAAAAAAACTATTTTGCTTCAGCTTTCATCGGTTTTCTAACTATTGTCTTTTTCAACTGGCTGTTTCCCGGGGTGATTCCTTTTGGAACTTTTGAACTATGGAAAATCAAGCAGGGTAATTGGCTAAGTTGGCTCATTGCTGCCTGGCCAATCTTTGCCTGGTGTGTGTTAGCCAATGTTATCTGCAGCGCTCTCACCAGAAATGATCCATGTATGAACAAGAAAGCGGAATCATTATTCGGGATCGGTATATTAATCAGCCTGTGGGCAGGGTTTGTCGAGGAAATAGCGTTTAGGTGGTTAATCTTTCTGGGGGCAATTCCGGGTGTTAAAATCGCCAATTTCCTCTTCTTTGGTTGGCTCGGTTTCGGCCTACCCGCTTGGTTTCAAGTACACCTGGCTGGTCCAATCGCTAACTTTTTCTCGCTGGGCGGTTTAAATGGTATCTTGACTGAGCCAAGCAATTGGGCCATGGGAGCTGCTTTGCTCTCTACCAACACCTTTTTCAGAGACGGACATAAGTATCAAGGATGGTTTGGTTGGCTCAATTCCTGGTTTATAGGCATGTTCCTCTTCTGGATGCTCTTCAAGTACGGGCTTCTGGCCTGTATCTTAGTACACTTTGCCTATGATTTTCTTTGTTTCTTTGTTCGATACATCGACATGGTGCTAGAAAGAAAAATGTGTTGAGCGCGTGGGATGTCCCCGCACACAACCTGTCTCGTGAAGGACGGCTTACTATAGTCGTCCTTCTTTTATTACAAAAAAATCCTCGTTTATTCAAAGGATGGTTTTTTATTTCAGCAGTTTTCTTTTTAAAAAGGTTTATTTATTTAAAACCTCGTCAACAAGTTTTTTCACTTCTGGATTATTAAATTCTAAATTCTTTATTATCCCCTTAGCCCTGTCTGATATTCTTTGGAACATAAAACTAATTTTGGAAGCGGTCTTATCCCGTCCATTTTTGGCATAATACTTGTCAATATGATAATCAAAATAGGCAATGCTGTCTGCATCCATTAAAACATTGGTTTCTTCATCTCCGCCTTCTTCATGTTTTTTTACCAAATTTTCTACTTTCTTTATAAACTCCTGACTATAAGCATTTTTTCTCAATAATTCAGTAATAATTTGGGCCGAACGCAAAGCGTGTTCTTTTTTAAACTCGGATAATTTTGAATAATCTGTAAGATGTGTGCCTTCGGTTATCCCGGTTTCTGCTCTTTCGATATCATGGGCTAGAGCGGCAATTTTTAGGGCCTCATCAGCATCGGGTTTCAATTTTAAAACCCATTCTAAAGTTTTATTAGAATGGCCCGGATCAAATTTCAGAGGAGATTTTTTTATAACCCTCTGAATTTCCTTTTTGATTGTTTCGTATTTTTCCATCCTACTACTTCAACAATTTCCTCTTCTTTGGCGCTTTTAGCGCTTTTTCTTGGGGCGCGGAAATCAATTTTTCTTCTTCCTGAAATCTCTGAATTTTAATGGCACAATCCGGACAGCTCTTTTCGCAAATAAAACAAGCAATGCATTTTTCGATCTCAACTTCAACCGCCGGAGTTCTGTAATATCCGAGATCTTTTGAATATTTAATGCATTTTTGGGGGCAAAGATAAATACAAATGCCGCAACCCTTGCATAAACCCCTGAAATTAGTAAAGGATTTTTTATTATCTTTCCAGGTTTTATCTAAAAACGATTTTTTCATTGGGTTAATTTATAACCTAATTCTAAGGCTTGATTATTTTTTTCTTCTAACTTGGGATTTTTCTTGTATTTATAACCTAACACTTTTTTCAGAGTTTTTTTCATCTCACCCAGAGTGATGGGCAATTTTGAAAGCAAAGCGCCTAAGACTATCATGTTAAAGGCCCTGGGCTCTTTTAATTTATTATTGGCCAAATTATCCGCATCAATCGGAATCAGATTTTTAGTTCTTGGCTTTTGTAAATAACATACCTTTTTTGAAATGTAGGAAGAATTGTAAATCAAGATGGTTTCTTTATCAATATAACGCCAGCAGCGGTATAATGACCGCTCGGAAAGAATCACCACAATATCTCCTTTTTGGAATTTAGGGTAAATTACCGGCTTTTTTTGAATCAGTAAAAAAGCAATAGAAACACCGCCTCGCTGCTCCACTCCGTAATTAGGAATATAAGATACTTTAAAACCCTTTTCGTAGCCGGCTTTCAACAGAATCTTGGCAATAGTTTGTACTCCCTGTCCGCCTTCGCCGGCAATCAAAATTTTTAAATCATTAAAATCCTTCATAATTATTTGTAAAATTCACCGACTGAATATACTTTTTTATTTTTATTCAATTTTTCAAAAGTCTGTTTGGCATCAGTGCCCCAATTTAAAGGACAAACCGATAATGATTCAACTAAAGAAAAACCTCTGTTGGCAATCTGGTTTTCAATCGCTTTTTTAATAAATAATTTTAATTGGATGGGATTGTCAATTGAACTCCGGGCAATATAAGCGCCTTTTTTAGCGATGCCGCAAGCAATGCTCTCAGGACCCTTGATAAAATTGCCATCAGCCCCATACGGCGTTGTTTCAGTAATCTCGCCTGGCAGAGTGGTCGGCGCTTCCTGGCCGCCGGTCATCGCATAATTAGTGTTATTAACCACAATCACCGTAATATTATCATTCCTCATTGCTGAATTAACCAGATGCTGTGCGCCAATGGCATAAGCCCCGCCATCGCCGACATAAGCAATGCAGATCCGCTCAGGATCAGCCATTTTATAGCCAACCATGGTCGGCACAGTCCGTCCATGATGGGTCTGAAAAGCGTCAACCTCAAAAAAGTCCCAGGCCAAAAGCGAGCAACCGATATCAAGACCGATAATCGTTTTTTCCTGAATGCCTAATTCATCAATCGCCCAACCAAGAGTTTTTAGGGTAATCGGATGACCGCAGCCCGGACAATATTTATGCGGTTTTGTTTCTATCCGCCAGCATTTTGGAAAGGAAAATTCTGACATAAAATTATTTTTTCTTTTCTTTAAGACAATTTGAGTAGGCTTGGTTTTCTGTCCACCCGCACTGACCATTGACCTGTCTTTCACATTTAGTTAAAGATAAGCAAGAATACCACTCTAGAACTTCACAAGTCGTAAAAACTTTTTGGCCTACCTCTAAACAAACTTGACCACTGCATCCGGCTTTTACGCACTCCAATGTCGGAGTATTGGTATTTTTATTACCACTACTAACTTTCTCCTGATTAACAGTTGTTAAGTAAACTATAAAAGCAAAAGCTACGGCCGCAAAAACCATTATTGCTAGAGGCATTATAAATTCTTTTCGTTTTTGTTCTGGCATTTATTTAAATAAATTAATTATTTCGTCTGGCGTAATGCCTAAAGCCGGCCGGCCGTAGTTTTCAATCGGGACGGTCAAACCATACAAATTCTCTTTTAACAACTTTAAAAGCTGATTAGCCGCTGATTCAACCACAATTATTTTTTTTGCCTTTTTTAAAACTTTTCTCGCTTCTTTTTGAGGAAAGGGATTTAGGGTAATCGGCCTGAATAAGCCGACTTTCTTTTTATTCTTTCTTAATACTGAAATTGCTTCTTTGCAGGCAGCGGCAACAATGCCATGGGCAACTAGAATAATATCGGCATCCTCGCATTTATAAACCTCTGATTCCACAATTTTTGGCGTGGCTTTATCATGAGCTTTTTTTAATTCAATATTCAAGGCAAAAATTTCTTCTTCCAGATCATAACAATTTCTTAAATTGGTATAGCCTTTGGCTAAAAGTGAAACTGGCTGAACCAGTTTTGGCGGTCTTTTCAAATTTACTTCCGCAGTCATTTTGCCGATATAGCCGTCAATCAATAAAAAAGTGGGAAAACGATAAATCCAGGCCGTGTTAAAACATTTGATAGTGTAATCATACATTTCCTGTAGGGTCGAAGGAGAATAAACAATTCGGTACCCTTCTGAATTCCCTCCCCACCCGGTTAAGGTCACTTCCTGCTGGCTGTAAATAACCGAGCCGGTTGACGGGCCGCCTCTTTGGGAAATAACACAAACTACGGGAATCCTCATGGCTTCAGCCATGGACATTGGATCCTGCATCAAAGTATTGCCCGGACCAGCCGTAGCCGTGAAAGCCTTTACCCCGGCCATCACCGCGCCAATGGCGGCAAAACCAGCGGCCATCTCGTCTTCAGTCTGTAAAAATTTGGTCTTAAATTCAGGCTGCAACTTAGCCCAGACGCTCATAATTTCCGAGGTTGGCGTGATTGGATAGCCAAAAAACGCCCGAGCTCCAGCGGCCAAGGCCGCACGTACGACAATTTCATTGCCCATTAATAATTCTTTTGGCATGGGTTAATTATACTATATTCTATTTTTATATCAAACCTTTAATTTCTCTGGCGATTTCCAATTCTTCGTTAGCATCAATCGCTAATATCTTCGGCTTTTTTATAAATTTTAAACCATTCAAAGCAAGTCTTCTAACCACTTCACTTCTCTCCCCTATTCCGCCGGTAAAAACAATCGCCTCCACTTTACCTAATAAACCAGCGTAACCAGCAAGGTAAAATCTTAAACGATTTGTAAAAACTGCTAAAGCTAATTTGGAACGCTTTTTTTCTTGAAAACTGAATTTTTTCCTTCCGTGATAATTTTTGACCGGATAACCAGATGCTTTTAAAATCTCTCTCATATCCGAACTAAAACCGGATAAGCCCAAAAGTCCGGATTTATTGTTTAATAAATCAGAAACTTGGCCTGATTTCAGTCCTAATTCATTTTGCAAAAATAAAGGCAAGGTCGGGTCAATGTCTCCAGAGCGAGTGCCCATCACCAATCCTTCTAATGGCGTAAAACCCATTGAAGTCTCGACTGGTTTTCCATTTTTAATGGCAACTATTGAACAGCCATTGCCCAGATGACAGGTTATTAGATTAAGTTTTTTTAGCGGCTTTTTAAGCAGCTGGCTGGCCGCGCTAGCAATATACTGATGCGAGATTCCATGAAAACCGTATTTTCTTATTTTTAAGCGCCTGCATAGTCCTAGCGGCAAGCCGTATAAATATTGTTCAGGCTTTAAACTGGCAAAAAAATCAGTATCAAAAACAGCTACATTCTTTACTTTTGGAAATATTTTAAAACAGGCCCTAGCAACCTCTAGATTAGCTGGATTGTGCAACGGCGCTAAATGATTATATTTTGAGATTTTTTTCAAAATTGTTGTCGTAACAACAGTCGGTTTAAAAAACTCCTCTCCGCCATGAACCACCCGGTGGCCAATCACTTTAATCTCTCTGGTTTTTAATCCTATATTTTTTAAGATAATTCTCAGGGCTTTTTCGTGACTGTCTATTCCGCCAAAACTCCACTTTTTTTTGTTAATAATTAAAAAAGAATCAGATAAGCCAATCCTTTCAAAGTTGCCAGCAATCTTTTCTTTTAGATTTTTCTCCTCAAAAACTTTAAACTTTAACGTGGCTGAACCGGCGTTGAAAACAAGAATTAATCTTTTCATAATTTTAAATTAAATAATCACTTCTGTTTCATCTCCGCTCTTTACTCCAGAGGCATTGGCTTCGTCAGTATCAATGTGAAAACGCCAGACATAATCTGATTTAACCCTGACCGTCACATTGTTGAAGATCAGGCCTCTGGGACCAACCGTTTGTACTGAAACAATCTGAGCATCTTTTAGACCATATTTTTTAGCATCCTCTAAAGATGCATGAATATGACGATTGGATAAAATAACGCCGCCTCTCGTTTTTATTTCACCTAAATGGCTAATCAGAGTCAAACCAGGCGTTCCATCTAAATCGCCGCTTTTTCTGACTAATGGCTCTATTCCTAGGTTATAGGCGTCAGTCAAAGAAATTTCAATCTGGGTTTTGTCGCGCAACGGCCCCAAAACCCTGACATGAGGGATTTCCGCCTTAGCTGTTTTTAAAGTTACCCATTCCCAGGAAGCATACTGGCCATCTTGATAAAGCGGTTTCATTGGAGTTAAATTTTTATTTTTGCCGAATAATTGTTCAAAATCCTGAGCTGACAAATGAGCGTGACGGGCTGAGACTTCAACAATAATTTTAATTGGCGTTTTGCTCATAAAATTATTCCTCTAAAGTGCTTGTGTCTCCCAGGGGCAGACCCAACTCCTGGGCTTTCAAAACCCTCCGCATAATTTTGCCTGACCTGGTTTTGGGCAATTTATCAACGTATTGAATATCTTTAAAAATAACCACCGGACCTAAAGTTTCCCTCACTTTTAATTTTAATTCTTCTTTCAATTCTTCTTCGGGCTCAATCCCCTTTTTCAAAATAACAAAGGCCTTGGCTATTTCACCTCTTATTTCATCAGGAATCCCAATTACTCCAGCCTCAGCCACGCTAGGATGGGCGACCAAAGCGCTTTCTATTTCCGCATTGCCAATCCTATGCCCTGCAATTTTCAAAACATCATCAGACCGACCCTGAATCCAGAAATAGCCGTCCTTATCCTTGGTGGCTAAATCACCAGTAGTATAAACTCCCGGAATTTTCTCAAAATAGGTTTCAAGATATCTTTTTGGATTTTTATAAAGATTAGAGAGCATAGCTGGCCAAGGAGTCTTAATCACTAAAAATCCACCCTTGCCCACCGGAACGGTTTTACCACCTTGATCAACCACTTCAGCTTCAATTCCCGGAAAAGGCTTAACCACTGATCCGGCTTTCAGGGGCAAGACCGGCAAAGGGCAAAGCATAAACATGCCGGTTTCTGTCTGCCACCAGGTATTCATGACTGGACAAAGTTTTTTGCCAATATTTTCATAATACCAACGCCAAGCCTCAGGATTAATCGGCTCGCCGACTGTGCCCAAAAGACGTAAAGAAGCCATCTTGTATTTTTTCGGCCAGGCTGTGCCGTACTTCATCATCATTCTAATCACCGTCGGCGCCGTATAAAAAATCGTCACTTTGTATTTTTCAACCACCTGCCAAAGCCGGTCGGCTTCAGGATAATCAGGCGCTCCGTCGTACATCACACTGGTTGCTCCGCAAATTAAAGGAGCATAAACAATGTAACTGTGTCCTGTTATCCAGCCCGGATCAGCCGTAGACCAATAAATATCATTGTCTTTCAAATCAAAAACCCATTTCAAAGTCCGGGAAATTCCCACTTGGTAGCCGCCGTGAACATGGATAACTCCTTTTGGTTTGGCAGTGGTGCCTGAAGTATAAAGGATGAATAATGGATCTGTAGATTCCATTTCTTCAGTTCTAGGAATTTCTACTTTTTCTTTTTTTAAATCATCATAAAGAAAATCACGGCCCTGTTTCATGGTTACCGGAATATTGGCATACTTAATGACAACTACATATTTTACGGTTGGGCAATTCTCTAAAGCAGAATCAGCGGTTTCTTTCAGTTTAATCGGTTTATTCCGCCTTTTTCCTCCGTCAACCGTGATTAAAACCTTGGCTTCAGCATCATTTATCCGGTCAGCCAGGGCTTGGGCGGAAAATCCTGCATAAACCACTGAGTGAATCGCACCAAGCTTGGCGCAAGCCAGCAAAGCCATCGCTGTCTCTGGTATATTGGGCATATATATGGAAACCCGATCACCTTTTTGAATGCCTAATTTTTTCAAAATGCCGGCAAATTGGTTGGTCATTTGATAAAGTTCGGCATAGGTAATCTTCCGATTATTTCCGCTTTCATCTTCCCAATAATAAGCGACCTTGTCCTTGACTTCAGTTTTTTGATGGCGTTCCAGGGCATTGTGAAAAATATTGCATTTTGCTCCTGAAAACCATTGGTAAAAAGGTTTTTTAGAATCGTCAAGCACCTTGTTCCATTTTTTGTACCACTCTAATTCATTAGCCGCTTCTTCCCAAAAGCTCTCAGGATCTTCCTGGGCCTTAACCGCTATTTCTTCATAATTCTTAATACTTGCCCGAGCCAACACTTCTTTTGATGGATAATAAAATTTTTCCTCTTTGAGCAAAACCTCGGTCAAATCATCTTTTTTTAATTCATCAGGCATTTTATTGTCTCCTTAAGTGATATTTATTTTATAAACTTTTTAATTTGTTTCAGGGATAAAAGTCCATTTTGGGCCCCCACTTTAGAAACTTCGCCGGCCGTATTATATATACCCATTTTTAGTGCCTTTTTTATATCTCCCTTATAAAGCAAAAGGCCAGCCAAGAAACTAGCGCCAAAACAATCGCCAGCACCCGTCGTATCAACCACCGGTATATCATAAATCTTTGAAAAATATATTTTTTTGCCATCATAAGCGTAGGCACCCCTCCGGCCGTCAGTCAAAACAAATATTTTAGGCCCCCATCTATAAATTTCTTTGATTAAAACTCTAGGATTATTTATTCCTTTTATTTTGCCGCGAACTGATACTACCAATTCGGTGGATTCATCTCTATTTAAAATCAAGATATCGCAATATTTTAATAAACCGATTAAGCCTCTCTTTCCTGCGGCAAGCTGAGTTTCACCGGGGTTCCAAGCTAACTTGGTTTTGTCTTTTTTAATCTTCGTGATTATTTTTTTCGAGATCGATAACCAATTCTTCCCAGAAAGCGAAGAAACAAAAAACCATTTTGTCTTGAACTTTTTTAAATCATGTTCATTAATATCAAGATAATCATTAGCCCCCCGGTAAAGAAAGGCTACATGTTCCTTGGTTTTATCGTCTATGATAAAAAAAGAAAAGCCAGAGGCTATTTTTTTATTGATCTTAATCAGGTTGATGTCAATCTTTGCCCCCTTTAAATGCTCCGAAATACAATCACCTTCTCGGTCTTCGCCGATTGAAACAATGTTTGCCACCTTAAAACCAAGTTTCGCTAAACAGATAGCCGTATTACAACCCCCGCCTCCCAAGCCAAAATGTATTTTCTTTGATATTATTTTGCCACCATATTCAAAGCCAATCAATTTCGGGCAAATCAAGTCTTTAGAATTGGCTACTATTTTTCCCCGATCAGTATAAAAGATGATATCTCTGGTTGCCCCGCCGATTGAAACAACTTGATAATTTTTCATATTTTTTATCTTAATATTAAATATATTTTAAAAGATTTCGACCAGTCATTTCACTGGGCTTAGGAATTCCCATAATTGACAGTATGGTTGGAGCGACATCAGAAAGTATACCAAAAGGCGTTAAGACAGAAAGGTCTCTTGATAAACCTTTTTGTCCTTTTCCTTCCCATGGCTTGCCGACAACAATAAATGGTACGGGGTCGATATTGTGTTCTTTGTTTATAAATCCCGTCTGTGAATTTATCTTATCTTCAGCATTGCCGTGGTCAGCAGTAATAATCAAGCCCCCCTCAATGGCTAAAACACAGTCGACAATTTCTCCAACGCATTGATCAACCACTTCAATCGCCTTGATGATGGCGGGGATATTTCCCGTATGCCCCACCATGTCGGCGTTAGCAAAGTTAAGAACAACAAAAGCATATTTTCCGGTGTTAATTTCCTTTATTATTCTTTCTGTAAGCTGTCTAGCTGACATTTCTGGCTTCTGGTCATAAGAAGCAACCGACGGAGAAGGAATAAGCACTCTATTCTCATTAGGAAAAGGTTCTTCTCTTCCGCCATTGAAGAAAAAAGTGACATGAGCATACTTTTCTGTTTCAGCGATATGCAATTGATTTAAATTGTTATCAGAAATAACCTTGGCAATCGGCTTATCTATTTTTTCTGGAGGATATGCGATTAAAACAGGCAGGTCTTTTTCATATTCAGTCATCGCCACAAAGAATAAATCCTTTAAATACTCGCCTCTCGGAAATTTTTCAAACCCCGGCAGAACAAAAGCCTTGGTCAATTGCCTGGCCCGGTCAGCCCTGAAATTAAAAAATATCAAGGCATCATTATTTTTGATTTTGGCAATCGGCTCGTTTTTTTGATCGACAATCACAGTCGGGATAAACTGTTCATCATAAATATTGTTCTGGTAAGATTTTGGGATTGCCGCTAAGGGATCCTTGCTTATATTTTCAGCTTTTCCCTGAGTGAGAGCAAGGTAGGCTTTTTCAATTCTGTCCCAGCGATTATCCCTATCCATAGCATAAAATCTTCCTGAAATAGTGGCTATCTTCCCAATTTTAAGTTCATTTATTCTGTCTCGTAACTTTTCAACAAAATTCTGGGCGCTATTATGTGGCGTATCCCGGCCATCTAAAAAAGCGTGAAGATAAACATTTTTTACTTTTTCTTTTTGGCAAAACTCCAGTAAAGCATATAAATGTTCAATTGAACTATGAACACCGCCGGTTGAGAGTAAGCCCATTATATGAAAATCTGAATTATTTTTCCTGACATGCTGAGCCGCTTTCTTAAAAATTTCGTTTTTAAAAAAACTACCATCAGATATAGACTTATTAATCCTGGGTAAATTTTGATAAATTATTTTTCCCGCCCCTAGATTTAGATGCCCGACTTCCGAATTACCCATTTCGCCCCAGGGCAGCCCGACTGATTCTCCTGAAGCCTGCAGAGTCATTGATGGAAAAGAAGAAATTAATTTGTCCACCACCGGTGTTCTGGCCAAATCAATGCAATTACCAGGTGAGGGCGGCGCCACTCCCCAGCCGTCTAATATAATTAAAATTAAAGGTCTGAGATGAAATGGCATAATGGTTGATTAATCATTTCTTTTGGTTTCTCGATATTCATAAAAGAAAGAATTGTCGGAGCAATATCACCTAAAACTCCCTCTTTCTTAAAATCCAGCTTTTTAAACTCATGATTAATTACGATGAACGGCACCGGATTTCTCGAGTGTTCGGTATCGATTTCTCCTGTTTTTAAGTTAATCATTTCTTCAGCATTGCCATGGTCTGCTGTAATAAAAACTGTTCCCCGCCTCTTTAAAACCAAATCCACGATTTGTTTAACACATTTATCTAAAAATTCGACACCCACAATTGCTGCCTTGAGATTGCCGGTGTGACCAAGCATATCGGGGTTGGCAAAATTAACCGCTTGAAAATCGTATATATTTTCTTTCAAATTTTTTAATATCACCTCCAAAATTCCCTGGGCTGACATCTCGGGTTTTTCGGCGTAGCTTTTGACGACTGGGGAAGGAATCATCACCCTTTCTTCGTTGCCAACCGGATCTGCATAACCTCCGTTAAAAAAATAGGTAATGTGGGCGTATTTTTCAGTTTCGGCAATATAAAACTGTTTTAAATTTTTTAAGACCATTGGTAAAGTCTCCTTTATGTCTTCTGAAGGGTAAGCAGTGAGAATACCGCCTAGATCTGGACCAAAATCAGTCATCGCGACGAAAATCAAATTTTTAATAATTTTTTTTCTGATAAAACTGCCGGGATTCTTTTCATTAAAATCCTTTTGGACAAAAGTTTTAGAAATCTGCCTGGCCCGGTCAGATCTTAAATTAAAGAAAATCATTGAATCGTTGTCTGAAACAGTGCCAACCGGCTTTCCTTTTTCGACAATCACCGATGGCTGAATATATTCATCAGTTTCGCCACGATTATAAGCATGTAAAATCACCTCTTCGGGATTTTGAAATTGTATTCCCTCACCTTGTACCATCGCCTTATAAGTTTTTTCAATTCTATCCCAGTTTTTTCCTCGATCCATTCCGTAGAAACGGCCAGAGATGGTAGCAATTTTTTGATTCTTTGCCAAGACTTTGGAAAGTTTCCGAAGAAGGTGAATAGACATGTATTGCGGAGAATCACGACCATCAGTAAATAAATGCAAAAAAACCTTTTCTACTTTTTGATGCTTCATTAAAGTCAGCAAGGCCAGAAGATGGTCTGGATCGCCATGCGGGCTCTGATCATCACAGAGAAGCCCGAGGAGATGCATGGCTGAATTATATTTCTTAACATGCCTTATTGCATCAACAAAAGCAGGGTTTTTGAAAAATGTCCCATCAGTTATGCTTTTTGAAATATGGACCACATCCTGTTCAACAATCCGGCCGGCGCCGATATTCATGTGACCGGCTTCTGAATTGCCGACTTGATTTGGGGGCAGGCCGACTGCCTTGCCAGAAGCCGCCAAGGTGGTATTGGGGAAATTTTTATAAAGATAATCCATAAATGGGGTTGTGGCCAAAGTAATGGCATTGCCGGCATTGGCTGGGGCAATTCCCCAACCGTCCAATATTATTAAGATAATCGGTTTTTTATTCATTTCAATTCGTTTTCGATCTCTAATAAACGATTGTATTTAGCTAAGCGTTCGCCTCGGGATAACGAACCAGCCTTGATAAAATCTGAATTTAAGGCGACTGCTAAATCTGCGATAAAATCATCATTGGTTTCCCCTGAGCGATGGGAAACAACTGTCTTGTAATTATTATTTTTAGCCATTTTATAAAACTCAACCACCTCGGTCACCGTGCCAATCTGATTAGGTTTGATAATCACTGCGTTGGCTACCTTAAGTTTAATACCCTCTTTTAGCCGAGTCACATTGGTGGCAAATAAATCGTCACCGACCAGTTGTACTTTATGTCCGATTTCTTTGGTTAAAGTCACCCAAGTATGCCAATCATCCTCGTCCAAAGGATCTTCAATGGACATAATCGGATATTTTTTTATCCACTCCCGATAAAGCTCGACTAGTTCGTGGCTGGCCATAAAATTATTTTCCAGCTTGAAAATGTATTGCTTCTTTCTTTTATCAAAAAGAGTTGAGGCTCCCACATCCAAGGCTAAACTAACATCCCTTTTTGTTAAATAGCCAGCCTGCTTAATGGCTGTTATAATCATTTCAAAAACGGAAATTGTTGAATGGACATCTGGCGCATAGCCGCCTTCTGAACCGACATCGGTATCATAACCCCTTTCCTTCAAAACAAAAGCTAACTCATGAAAAATCTCCGCTCCAATTCTTAATTTTTCGGCAAAACTAACTTTTTTCACTGGCACGATCATAAACTCCTGAAAATCCAAATTAGTATCAGCGTGTTTACCACCATTGAAAATATTAAACATCGGCATAGGCAGTTCGTAATTTTTATAAGGTAGGGCGTAATTTTCTCTAATATATTGATATGGCGGGATTTTTTTAGCTTGAGCCGCTGCTTTGACGCAAACCATAGAAACAGATAAAATAGCATTGGCGCCGAGTTTTGACTTGTTTTTTGTACCATCTTCGGCAATCATCTTAAAATCAATCTTTTTTTGCTTGAGAACATCATATCCCTTCAATAATCTGGCAATTTTTTTATTGACATTAAGAACGGCTTTTTGTACCCCCATTCCACCGTATCGGTCATTATTAACGTCTCTTAATTCCCAGGCTTCATAAGTGCCGGTTGAGGCGCCTGAAGGGACCGAAGATTTGGCTTTGATACCATTTACCAGTTCAATTTCTGTTTGAACTGTTGGATTGCCGCGGGAGTCTAAAATTTCTAGGGCTTTAATTGATTTGATTTTAGTTGACATGTTATTTTATAATTAATGGTTTTAAACTCGCTAAAGTGCCTTTTTCCAAAAATTCCAGTAAAGCGCCGCCGCCGGTAGAAACAAAGGTGAATTTTTTTCTCAAACCCGCTTGATCAATTAAATCCAGAGTGTCGCCTCCGCCAACCAGCGTTTCCGCTTTGGAATAAGCGATTGCCTTGGCTAATTTACAACTTCCGCAAGCAAACTTTTTAATTTCAAACATACCCATTGGCCCGGCCCAGAAGATTTTTTTGGCGTGCGAGATTATATTTTTGTAAAGAGAGACTGTATCGTCGCCAATATCCAAAATCAATTCCTTGCTTTTTATTTTTCCGACTGGCCGGTCATGAGTTTTGGCTTTTTGCGATTTTTCTAAAGCAACAATAACGTCAACCGGAATTTTGATTTTATTTTCAGTCAAATCAAGCTTTTTAGCTTGTTGGGCCATTTTTGGTTCAATCAAAGATTTTCCAACCTGAATCCCCTGGGCTTTTAAAATCGTGTTAGCCAAAGCTCCACCCAATAAAATAAAATCGGCTTTTTTCGAAAGGGTCTTAATTACTCCTAATTTATCCGAGATCTTGGCTCCGCCAATCATTCCGACAAAAGGCGAAATTTTTTTGGAAATGAATTGGCTGATATTTTTTATTTCTTTTTCAAGCAACAAACCCGCATAACTGGGCAAAAATTTTGTGATAGCCACCATTGAAGCATGATTGCGATGGGCATTAGCAAAAGCATCATTAACGTAAATATCGCCCAACGAAGCTAGTTTCTTGGCAAAATTTAAATCATTTTTCTCCTCGCCAAGATGAAAACGGAGATTTTCTAAAACTATAACTTTTTCTTTACTCTTATTAATCTGCTTTTTAACACGACTCCCGATACAATCATCAAGTTTTTTCACTTTGATTTTGAGAAGTTTTTGCAGCCGTTTTGCAGTCTCATCCATGCTCAAGACTTTGACATATTTCCCTTCTGGCCGACCGTTATGGGCTAAAATAATAACCCTCGCTCCCCCTTTTAATAGGTAGCGAATGGTGGCTAGACTTTCTTTAATCCTAGAATCATCAAGAATTTTACCGTTTTTATCCAAGGGGACGTCAAAACCAGCTCGCAATAAAACTTTCTTGCCTGAAAAATTTACGCCTTTTATTGTGCGCAATTTCATGGCTATATTATAACATTTTTTTATAAAAAAACAAAGCCGGAAAACGACTCATTTTTTTCGCTTATCTATGCTATTTTTATATTATTTACCCTCAACCTCTTTTAAGCTCCAGAAATTCGGCTTTTTGATTTTTTTAATTTCTAATTTTGCTTGAGATGCATGAGTATTTTTCGCCAGCATTTCAAAATTAAATTTCAAATTGGCCGCCGTGATATCTTCCCCGTGTTCTTCCATTGTTCCCAATTCAACAGAAACTTTATTTATTTTCTTTAATTTATTTTTGTCGGCAATTTTTAAAACTTTTTCTAAGAGATCTTTGGCTAAATAAAAATCATGCATAGTTTTTTAATGAGTGGCGCAGGTCATACACGGATCATACGCCCGAATCAGCATTTTTATTTTTTTATCGCGGTCGAATTTTTTAAACTTTTTTTCTGACAACCATTGTTTCAAATCCGCTTCCAAATTCGCCAGCATCTGTACCGTCGGGGTGATAATATTACAATTTTTAATATAGCCTTTTGAATCCAATTCATAATAATGGTAAAGAGTTCCACGAGGCGCTTCCACCGCTCCCACGCCACAGCCGGCTTTAATTTTATATTTTACCGACGGCTCACCGAATTTCATCTTCAAAACTCTTTCTATCAATTTTTCAATTTCTTCAGTACACTGCATTAATTCAATCGCTTGGGCAAACAAATTATAAAAGGTATTATAATTTGGAAAAGCCGGTAAATACTTAATTAACTTTTTCGCTTCCTTATTTAATTTACTTCTATTTAAATGTAAGCGAGCCAAAGCGCCAACCATGTAGCTCTTGCCTTTATAATAGGCTCGTTTTGACATCTGAAATGGAATCTGAATTTCTTCGATCTTGTTTTCAAACTTTTTCGGCGGGATATCCAAACCGTCAGTGGTTTTAATATGCCCCTCATAAATCGCATATTCTTTTTTTGAACTTAAGCCCAGAAATTCTGTTTTCCTTTCAAAATCAGGAAATTTGATTTTTTTATAAACATTAATAATAGCTAGAATATTATTTTTAACTTCTGGAATCTCGCTTAATAATGATTTTAATTCATTTTTTGAAGGCAGTTTGGTAAAACCGCCGACTTGAGTACGCAGCGGATGAATAGTCCGCCCGCCGATTTTATCAATCACACGATTGGCAAAATCTCTTACTCTCAAAGCTTTTTGCGAAACCGCGGGAAACTTTTTAATCAAATCAAAAGCGGAATCAAGACCAAAATAATCTTCCAAAGCCATAAAATAGGTGTGCAAAGCATGCGACTGGATAATCTGGGCATTTTCCAGAATCTTTCTTAAATCAATGGTTAAAGCCGAAGGTTTCACTCCCAAAGCGTTTTCCAAAGCTTTAATCGCGGTTAAATTGTGAACCACTGGGCAAACTCCGCAGATTCTGGCGGTAATCACAAAAGCTTCGTGGTAACTGCGTCCCTGCAATATGCCTTCAACTAATCTAATCCCTTCTTTGGTCCTGATTAAAGCATTTTTTACTTTGCCAGAATATAATTCTGCTTCAAAACCAGCATGGCCTTCGATTTTGGTGATATGGTTTATTTTAATTTTCATAAAATTATTTCTTATTTCTTGATAATACTTCATCGGCTGCTCCGAATTCCTGCATTAAAATCTCAAACTTATCTTCCATTCCATGTTCCTTGAATATTTGTCTTAAACTCTCCAGATTCGGCTCGGAAACCGGGCCGCGGCAGGCATAGCAGGGAAAGCCGTGCGAGGGGCAAACTGCTTCGCAGCCTCCTAAAATCACCGGGCCAAAACAGGGTTTGGCTTGCTGTAATAAACAGGGATTGCCTTTAATCTGACATTCATAACAAACAGTGCGGTCAGGAATTTTCGGCGTAATGCCATTTCTTAATTCCGTCATTATTCTTAAAAACTCACTGCCGGTGATCGGACAGCCGGGAATGACATAATCGACTTTGACAAAAGAAGATAGGGGTTTTATTTCTGGATTATCCAAACCTTTAGGAAATTTATAAACGTATTTTATTTTTTCTTCCTTATCCTGATAATTTTTAATCTGTTGAATGCCGCCAAGATGAGCGCAAGTCCCCAAAGCAATCAGAGTTTTGGCGCTTTTTCTGGCTAATTCTAATTTCTTAAAATTCTCTTTTGTTATCGGCGTACCTTCTACCAAAACAAAATCGTATTCTTTATTATTTTTTTCGTCCTGGACCAGACCAAATTCCACTACTTCAAAATTTTTAAACAATTCAACCATTTTCTCACCCAAATCCAAAATCGCGAATTGGCAGCCTTCGCAGCAAGTTAAAGAAACAATGGCAAGGCGAGGATTTTTAGCGTCTTTTGGCATATTTTAAATTTAATTCCGTGTATTTTTTAAGATTTTTAATATCCTGTTCATTCAATTTTTCACAAACTAAGTTCCAGTGGAAAGAAACCCAATCACCTTTCTTAATTTTTCCTGCGAAATTCGGCTCATAATCAATTTCTTTTCTAATCACTCTACCAAGATGCGGTTTTCGTTTTAAAATTAGCGGCTGGTAGACAACTTCGAATTTATCTTTTTTCACTTTTTTTACCTGACCCCAGCTAATCCGACAAATATCAATCAATTTTCCCCTAAGGTTTACCCGTCCAGTCACTGAACCCAGATAAAGCACGTGAAAACTATGCTGAGGTTTAACCTGTTTTGGCAAACTTTTTATTTTTTGCAAGGCTTTTTCCCTGGTCATTAAACCTGGTCCTGAAAACTTGGAAAAGATCAGAGTTTTCAGATCGGCTGGTTTTATTTTTTCTAGCAACTGGTTGCCTTTCCAGTATGCTTCAACTACCTTTTTATTAAATGGATCTTTTATTTTGTTGGCCTGGGCGATCAATTGATAATAGGCAAAGGCACCGGCAAATTTTTTTAAAATCTTTTTGACCTTAGCTTCTGATTTTATTTCACCCAACAAATAATTAATCATGAATTTAACAGCTTCCTGTGATTCTGGTCCGCACAATCTTAGGGAAAAAGGACGATAAGAATACTGACAAGCTAATTTAATACCTCGATGCATAGAATTTTGTCTTTAAATTCCCAAATAGCTTTGGAAAATCGCAAACCAGCCAGGCGCCGGCCAGTAACAGAATCGAGCCAGCCAATTCCGGCAAACTCAATAACTTGTGATCAAAGATAAGCGCCAACAATGCCGTGGCAGGCGCTCCTAAAGCCAGAATTGAAGTGGCCACCGAAACCGGTAATCTTTTTAAAGCCGGATACCAAGTCAAAACATAGGCTACCAAAAGCAAAGCCGTAATAGATGCCCAGTTAAACTGCTCTGGCTGTAAACCTGAAAACAGGCTAATCTGCTTAGTACTGATCAAAAAAATCAGGATAAAAATAGAGCCGAAAAACATTCTTCCCCAAGCCACAGTCAAGCTCGGCAATCTTCTTAGAATATGTTTGGAGACAATTTGTTCAACCGCCCATAAAATAACCGCGGCTAATACCAATAAATCGCCAAAGTTAAAAGGCTGCGGCGTAATTCTAATCATCAAAGCAGTACCGACCAACAAGGCTAATATGCCGAAAAACAGCTTTAAATTAAGTTTTTCTTTCAGAAATATAATGGCTAAAATCGCCACGTACAAAAACATGGTTTTGTGGATAAATGAACCCTTGACGGCTGTCGTTAGGGATAAACCTTTGAAGAAAAGTAAAAACGGAATTGAACCACCAATTAAGCCAATTAAAACCAAAATCAACCAGTCTTTTTTCCTTAAAGTTTTCAATGTTTTCCATTGCACCAAGATTAACAATAAACCAGTCAAAAAAACCGCCACCATAATATTCTTCAATCCAGTAAAAACATAGGGATTAGAAACATTCACCCCGAACTTGTTAACATAAATGGAAAAACCAGAGATGAAGGCCGTCGATAAAGCCAATAAAATTCCTTTTTTATTCATCTTTTTATTTATTAATTAATTTTAAAGTTTCTAAAGCTTGTTTTTGGGGAATTTTTTTAACAATAATCTGATTTTGAACCAGAACATAATCCCCTATTTTTATTTTCGCCAGACTTTTATTGACTTTCCTTTTTTCAAAGCCATAGTCAATTTCAAAAATTCCTTTTTTGATTGATTTAATTTTTCCCGGGATGGATAAACACATGTTAAAAGGCTCCAGGCAGTTTTAAATCCTTAATTTCTTTCAAGGAAAAAACTGGGCCGTCTGTGCAAACGTATTTTGAACCAATGGCACAATGCTGGCAGATGCCAATGCCGCAGGACATCCGCCTTTCGAGGGACAAATAAATGTCCTCGTCCTTAAAATTATGCTCTTTTAATTTTTGAACAACAAATTTGTACATAATGGGCGGGCCGCAAAGAATAGCCACGGCATTGGGTAAAATCTCATGTGTGTCAAATAAAGCCGTGATTAATCCCTTATCGCTTTTCCAGGATTTGCTTGGTTTTTCCAAAATAACCACGTATTCTATTTTCTTTTTCCAGGCCTTTTCTTCTGATTTAAATAAAGTCGTTTGCTCGTTCAAACAGCCGTAAAAAACCTGAATCTTATTTTTACCTAACAACCCGTTCATATAATCCAAAATTATTGAGCGCAAAGTCACTGTCCCGCAGCCGCCGCCGATTAGCAACAAATTCCTTTTTTTCAAAACATCGAGAGGAAAACCCCGGCCAAACGACCCGCGCACAAAAACCCGGTCTCCTTTTCTTAAACCATGAATTTTAGCGGTTACTTTACCAACATTTCTAATGGCTACCTGAAAATATTTTTTATTGTCTTTGGAAGAAGAACAAATATCAAAGGCGGCTTCGCCGACATTTGGTAAACCTACCATCATAAATTGCCCGTGCTCAAATTTGAATTTCTTTTGCTCCTTTTTATCAGAAAAAGCGAGTGTAAAAAGCTTAGTGTCAATACTTTCTTTCTTGACCTCTAAAATCTTGGCCAATTTAGGCAAATAGGCGTTTTTCATTTTATTTTTCCAGGCTTTTTAAAACTTCCAACCTTTTGATATTGGCCGGGCAAACCCGGTCACAGCGGCCGCAGCCCACGCAACCAGATATCGAAAATTCGTCAAAATTCCGGACATGCTTGTGATTATACCAGTTCCAAATCCGATCAGCTGAAGTTTTTAAAAATTTTATTTTTCCGGCAATCTCGCCAAATTCCGTGTAAAAACAAGAAGACCAAATTCTATTAACCCAACCTTTGGTTTTATTCTTTAATTTTCTTTCTCCTTCAAAACAATAGCAGGTCGGGCAGGCAATCGTGCACTTGCCGCAGTTTAAGCAAAGCTTGCCCCATTTTTGCCAGACCTCGCCTCCGGTTGATTTTGAAACCAGACCTCTGTTTTTTTTGGCTACCGGATCAATCCCCTGCTCTCGGATTAACCCGGCAAACTGAATGTGTTCATAGTCTTTTATTTTTAATTTTTCCAAGATTTCCTGGCCGCGTCTGGTGCCCGTAAAAAGCTTGAAATTATTTTTAGAAATCCGGTCAATAAAAAGATCAAACTGCAAATGCTCTAAAATATCCTCTTCATAATTTTTCAATAGCTCGTCAGCGGCGTCTTCTTTGGTCGGCGTATAGCTTAAGCCAATCACTATTATTTCTCTCCTTCTAGCCTGATAATAAAGATCTTTTTCAAAAACCTGATTAAGAAAATCCAAAGCCTTGAGGTCAAAAATAGTCAAACCAAAAAAAACAATTTTTGGCGAATCGTATTTGATTTCAAAAACATTTTTATCATCAAATAAATAAAGCTCGTGCGAAGCCGGAAACAAAACTTCCTTTAATGAATTAATCGGAATCTTGCCTGATAAATCAAGCTCTTTCGGACTTCTTAACTTAGAAAATCTTAATTCTTTTCCCTGCTTTGGCCCGAAGAGCTGATTATCTTTTTCCAGATATTCAAATATTTTATGGATGTTGTTTAAAGTCATAAGTTGGTTTTATTATAACATAATTTGGGCAAAATAAAAACGATGGAACTAGTCTACCGTATAATTTTTTTTAACCCAAAACTTTACTGAAATTTTAGGGTCTGGGCTAATATTTCCTTGTATAATTTATAATCAGGATCAGTTGCTCTCATTCCCGGGTTAATCGAATACATATGGTTGTCGTAAACACAAACTGTTGAATTACTATTATTCTTCTCGAGACTAGCTCGGGTATTACAATCTTGGCCATCAATCTGGTGATTAAAATCGTAATTAAACTCGTTTTTTAATGGAATAACTGAATCATGATAATCAGTAATATATTCTTGTTGTTCGCTTTTACTGATATTATCATTAAATTGCTGGCAGTGGATTGAACTAATTGTCTTTATCGAGTAAGTACCTGCAGAAGTTAAGTATGGTTCATAAAGAGTTAAGGAAGCTGACGGTTTTTGATAATTGAAAAACTCATCACTATTATTTTGAAGCGGGTAGTTTTGAATGTATGATTTCCAGCTCCTGGGACTTTTAAAAGATAAATGACAGGTGTCGAAATCAGTCTTTACCCACTGGTCAGAATTATATTGTGATTCAATCTTATACGGTACTTGTGTCCCCGTTGGTGTATCAGAATAAATGATTTCTACAGTATATCTATAATTTCCACTCCTACTAACACGATCCACATCTGTTATTGAATTACGGTTATAAATAAATAATATTTTTTTTAGTTGCTTGTCTTTTACGTATACTTCCGCTTTATCTGGCACATCATAGAAGTGGGAAATTTGATAAATCGGGGTGAAGGTAAATATCTGAAAACCTTCTTTTTGTTTTTTGATACCATTGTGCTGTTCTTTAAGATCAGAGATATATCTTAAGGTTACATAATCTTCGACTGGCAAAAAATGATATTTTTGATCATCAACATAATAATTATCCATATAGAGTTCACTCTTATTTGAACGCGCCCATCCATATTCATGGTAATGTCGGTAGAATATTTTCTGCCACTCAACAAATAATCCTTTCGGATCGTATTGAACTTTGAACAACCCATAATCTGTCTTAGTCGTTACCGGCCTGACTTTCTGGTAAACCTTGGCCGTAAAATCAGTAATTAAATTCGCATCAGGAATTTGGTTTAGGGTATAACTCATTTCCTCCTGAACTTCAGCGATTAAATTATCATCTTCATATAGAGAACGGTTAACATCAATATAAATAACATCTTTGGAAAAAATGTTTGTCTTCAAACTATCAAGAGTAATATTGGAGGGAAAAATTCTGTCTTTAAGGTCGAATTTTATACACAATAAGGTAAAAAAAGCAGCAATTAAGACAACCAGAGCTAAAATAAGCCATAATAAT
>Ga0315268_10002085_pt1 | contig 22819 bp, 29 predicted proteins | sample C1_top_MG_FD_204535 | JGI IMG/M metagenome (GOLD analysis project Ga0315268, IMG submission 204535) | Sediment microbial communities from Yellowstone Lake, YNP, Wyoming, USA - C1_top | ecosystem: Environmental > Aquatic > Freshwater > Lake > Sediment | place: USA: Wyoming | collected 2017-08-01 | reverse complement strand
GGGGGGGGGAGTCCTGCCCGAACCATTGCCCCACAATGCCTAAATAGGTCTGCATTCGGTGTGCCAGACCATGAAAGAGAGGAACGCACGGAAACATTGGAGAATACCGAAAATGAAAAGAATGCCGATCCATCCAAGTGCGGTTATTGTGCTATACGGATCCGGAAATATTCAGCAAAAACCATTAAAAACATGATGTTGAAAAGAGGCATATTTACCACGAACATTTTATGGCGGTGACGCCCCACACTACAGGTGGGACGGGTAGCTGTCGCCGAACTCCTTTTCCGGGTGCACCTTCTTGGCGCACTGGATCAGCGCCTCCTTGGTCCCAGCGTGGTTCGGATCAACGATGCAGCAATCGACCGGGCAAACCGCGGCGCAGGCCATCTCGTCGAAATAGCCCACGCACTCGCAGCACAGCGCCGGATCAATGACATAGATCTCGTCGCCAGGTTTGATCGCCGACTGCGGGCACTCCGGTTCGCAGGCACCGCAATTGATGCATTCCTCGGTGATGATCGTCGCCATGCTGACCCCTTGCGCACCGGCCGACGGTCCGGCGCTCGCGCTCAAATAGCGAGTTTGACGACCGGCGGCAATCAGTTGCGGTACAGAATATCGGCACAGGACTCCGTGCACATCTTGTTGTCCCCGGTCCGGCACAGCTGATTGATCACATCGACGTTGGGTGGATCCTTGGCCAGTTGCTCGATGCAGACGTCGACCGTGTCGGTGAGACAGTCGCCAAAGATGCCAACGTCCTTGGTGGCCATGCACTCGCAGCATTGCTGCTGCGCGTAGTAGCAGCCGCCCAGCGCCAGCGCCAGCGCAGCCAGGGTCGCCCACGACCGGATCATCTTCGCCATGCTCATTCACTCCCGATGTTGCCGAGCATGCGCTGCAGACCCTCGCGCAGCCCGGGCGAAAGCTCGTCGACCGAGATCGCGGGCCGCGTCACCTTGAGCGAACGCAGGCCCGGCATATCGAACGCGCCCATCACCAGCGTGCGCGCGATGGCCACGCCGAACACGAAAAAGATCAGCAGCCGCAGCGTCCAGCGCACGAACCGATCGCGCAGCCGGCCCACCAGCCACATCGCCAGCGCGGCTCCGAGCAGCAGCGCGCCAATCGGGATCAGCAGCCCGCGCAGAATGCCCAGCAGATCGGTTGACCGCTGGCCGCTGCCGCCCAGGCGACTGCGCAGCTGCTGCAGTTCGGTCTCGAGCGCACCCTTGTTCTCGGGTTCGGTGCCCTCGATGGTCAACGGCGCATTGTCGAGGTCGAGCCGGCGCGCTGCCGGCCGCTTTTCCTCGGGCACGTCCGACAACGAGGAGACGATGACGATCGTGCCGTTGGTGTCGACGTAGGAAAAATAGATCGGTGCGCCGTTAGCGCTGCCACCGGCGACGGACATGGTCGTGTCGCTGCCGGGCCAGAGCCAGACGGCGAGCCCGACGATCGCGGCCAGCACCAGTCCCACGGCCACCGTCAAGCCGCGCCGCAACTGCGAGTGGCGCCGCACCGCGCGCATGGTGGGCGCGATCTGGCTGTCCAGGCGCGTCGACAGCAGCTGGGTGTCGGGCATCGCCAGCTCGATCCCCGGCACCGCCGGATCGGTCGGTCGCAGCGGCACTGCGCGCGGCCCGCCGCCTTCGACGGTGGTGGCGTTGGGGTCCGAGCTTGGCCCCGAACCGGATCGGGTGCGTGCCAGCAGGGTCGCGCTCTGCTCAGTGGCGCCCGGCAACCCGTTGGGAAAGCGCGTCCGCACCAGCAACGACAGGTTCGGGTTGGCGCCGCTCTCCTGCCGCCATTCGGCCAGCGAACGCTCGAGCGTGGCGGCGCTATCGGTGCGGCGGCCGCGATCCCGCTCCAGCGCGTTCATGCAGATGGCGTCGACGCGGGCCGGGATCTCCGGCCGGCGCGCCGAGGGCTTGGCGATCGGCGCCTCGAGCACCTGGTAGGCGGTGGCCATCGGGCCGTCGGCGACGAACAGCCGGTCGCACACCAGCAGCTCCCACAGCACGATGCCCAGCGCAAAGACGTCGGCGCGCGCGTCGAGCGGTTCGCACAGCGCGTGCTCGGGCGACATGTAACCGACCTTGCCCTTGACCACGCCGGTGGCAGTGCGCCCCTCGGCGTCCCACGCCTTGGCCACGCCGAAGTCGATGACCTTGACCTCGCCGTCGACGCTGACCAGGATGTTGGCCGGGCTGACGTCGCGGTGGATCAAGCCGAGCGGATTGCCTTGATCGTCGGCCAGACTGTGCGCGAACTGCAGACCGCGCGCCGCCGCCTCGACGATGGCGCAGGCGTCGGCCACAGCGATCGGGTTGCTGTTCTGCCGCGCGCTGGCCAGCAGATCGCGGGCCGAGCAGCCGTCGACGAACTCGAGCACCAGCAGCGGCTGCCCGGCGTGCTCGGCCATCTCGACGAAGCGCACGATGTTGGGGTGGTCCAGGCGGCTCGCGATCCGCCGCTCCTCGCGGAAGCAGCGCTCGGCCTCGGCATCGCCGGCCAGGTGCGGCAGCAGCCGCTTGATGACGACGCGCTCGCCGCGCTTGCCCTCGGCCAGTAGCGTCTCGCCCATGCCGCCGACGGCGAGCGGTCGCACCACATGGAACTGGCCGAAGGTCTGGTCGTGCACGGCCGAAGTATGAACCAAGGTGCAAACAAGAAAAAGCCCCGGCTCGCGCCGAGGCTTTTCCAACTGGTCGGGGTGACTGGATTCGAACCAGCGACTTCTTGGTCCCGAACCAAGCGCTCTAGCCAAGCTGAGCTACACCCCGTCGCTGGTCACTTTCTGCCAAACCAGGGCCGCGGCGTCAACGTAAAACGCCGGTATCGCCAGCTACGGCGCGACCGAGCCGAGCCTCTTTTCGCAGTCGGCCTGAAATTTGCCAGTGCGCAGGCAAAGCGACGGGTCGCGCGTGCGCGCCGCCTCGTTGAGAAAGCAGGACGGCATCGCCTCGCCGCTGCCCAGCTCGCACACCTTGGGGTCGTGCCGCTTCATCGCAAAATAGGTGAGGCACGAGCCGGCCATCGAGGGATCGACGATGCGGTTGCACAGGGTTGGGTCGTCGCGCATGAAGGCGATGCTGCGGTAGCACGCGTTGGTGGCGGCACCCGAGCGCACCACCTCGGGTTCCTGGGGGCCGGCCTGCTTGGAAAGCTGGCCGACCCGATCGCAGAAACGCGGGTCGCGCTTGTTCTGGGCGAGCGAGGCAATGCAGGCCAGTCGCTTGAGCAGGCTCTCGGCCACGTCGCAGGTCGCGGTGTCGGCCGCGGTGAGCGGTTCGGTCGGCACCGGCGGCAGCGCAGCGGCAGCCGGAATGATGGGCTGCGAGGCGGCGGTACGGATCACGTTGCCGGCGCTGGCGGCCGCCGTGGAGGCCGGTTGCTCGACCGGCTTGCTGTTGCAGCGCGAACAGCCGCTGCTCGAGGCGGCCAGCAATGCCGCGCCCGCGACCCAGGTTCGTGCCTTCATGCGTGCACCGATGGGCGCCGCTCGGCCGTGCGGGCGCTGTTGGGCACCGCGCCATCGCGCCGGCCCGAAAATCCAAGCAGCTGGTCGCGGGTGAACAGCGTGGCCGTGCGCGAGGTGGAGGGCGCTGGATGAATGCCGGTGTCCATGCGAATGGCGTCACACGGGCACGCCTCGACGCACAGGCCGCAGTCGACGCAGCGCAGTTCATCGATCTCGAAGCTGGCCGGCATCTTCTCGGTCGAGCCGGTGCGTTCCATGGCGATGATGCGAATGCATTGCGCCGGACAGGCGGTCGAGCACATGAAGCAGGCAACGCAGCGCGGCGTTCCGTCGTCGCGCTTGAGCAACCGGTGCATCGCGCGAAAGCGGTCAGGGTAGGTCCGCCTGACCTCCGGATACGACACCGTCTCGATCGTGCGGCCGATCAGCAGGCGACCGAAATTGGAGAAGAAGTGCCTGAAGGTGACGCCCAGCCCGCGCACCGATTCGAACAGGTAGACGCGGTCGGTCAGCGTCATCTCGTGGGCGACGCGCTTGACGTTGCGGGCACCGTGCACCGGCACAGTTGCCACCGTCTCCGTCGCGGCTGCACTCGCGTGCTGTGACATCGTTGTGCTCCAGTCTTGGCGTAAAGCTAGCCCGTGCTTGCGGCGCCGGCAAGCGGGAGTGTGCTACGACCTGGCCAGGGCCCGGGCCAGCGCCGCCAGGTCGAGCGCGCCAGCCGCGGTCAGCCGATCGAGCAATCCGCGCAGCAGACCGATCTGGCGCGCCAGGGCGTCGAGCCGCTCGGCCGCGCGCTTGGCGTCGGGCGTGCCCACGGCTGTCAGCTCGTCGCCGGCGTAGCGCAGCGATTCCTCGGTCTCGGCCAGCAGGGGCAGTTCGTGCTGGCGCATGAAACGCGCCACCGCGAGCAGCGGATCGGCCTCGGTCTCGAATCGATCGCCGCCGGCGCGCGCCAGCCCCAGTTCGACCAGCTGCGCCAGCGCCGCTGCCACTTCATCCGCGGGCTGGTCAACGAAATCGGCGACCTGTGCGCGCGTCCGGGACGCACCAGCCAGGAACAGCGCGGTCCAGACCTGGCCGATCAGCGGATCAAAGCGGTGCGCGTTGACCAGCTCGGCGCTGTGCGCGACCAGGTCGCGGGTGGCGCGCTTGAGGGGATCGTTTTCTGCCATGGGTGTGCCTAGACCTTGCGGCCGGTGGGCGGCGGTTGCCGGAACGACGGCTTGAAAAACTCGTCGTGGCCTCTTTGAAAATGCTCGATCAGATGCACCACGCAGTCTCGCAGCAGCCGGTTGGCGGGTTCCAGTGCGGCCGGCTCCTTGACCAGGTTGTCGGTCTTTTTGACCTTGGGATCGCAGGCGGCGCGCACGATCAGCAGCAGCACGGAGATCGCGTGCAGCCCCTTGATGGTGTTGGCCTTGAGCGAGAAGCGCAGGTCCTTGCGCGCGTTGAGCCACTCGCCGACCGTGATCTTGTAGTCCTGCAGCAGTTCGTTCTGGCCGATGAGCGCCTGGTTGTTGTGGCGCGACACGATCACGTTGAGATCGCCGATGTCGGGCAGGGCCAGGATGTGGTCGATGCGAGGCCGCGACAGCTGGGCCAGGCAAGCACAGATCACGTCCGCCTCGCCGGCTTCGGTGGCAAAGACAAAGGCGTCGTGCTTTTGCGTCAACGGCGCCACCTCGCGGTACAGGTACTCGAAGCCACGCCAGCGCTCGAGAAAGGTCAGGTATGGCTCCTTGATCTCGTTGGCCTTGAGGTGGTGCGTCTTGGCCTTGATGTAGGCCGGCACCTCCTCCGGTTTGAAGCGCATCGACTGCGGTGGTTCGAACTGGCGTGGCATCGTCGAGATGGTACGAGAAAATGGCGGCGTGGAAAAGCGAAGAGGAGTCGCGCGATCAGAGGCGGTCGTCGATGATCTTGCCCAGCCGCTCGCGGTCGGCCTTGGTCAGCCGCTCGCGCGGCTTGCCCTCTGGCCGGCGGTCGATCTTCGCCTTGGGCGGCCGCGTCAGCTCGCGCTCGGGTCTGGCCACCGTCACGGCGCGCGGCGTTGTCGACGGCACGGTCGGTGGCGCGGGCGAGATCCGCTGCTTGACGTTGCTGTAGAAGGTCATCGCATAGGCCTTGCCCAGCCGGCACGATCGGTCGACACCACCGGCTGCCCAGGCCACCCCGACCCCGACCCCCGCCAACAGCACCAGCACGACCAGCAGCTTCTTCATCCCGTCCTCCCGCTTGTCATCCCACCCGGGGCAACGCTGAGCGACGTCGGCATCCAGCGTCCCACATCCACGGTAACCCCGGTTCGGGTCGAGGGCAAAAAAACAGCCGGCGATGCCAAATCTTTATCGTCTGCTACTATCGAGAGCGTCGGTCGAGGCGAAGAGGAACGCGATGCGCTGGTTGTTGGTGGCCCTGGTGCGGCTCTATCAGCTGCTGCTGTCGCCGTTGCTGCCACCGTCGTGCCGCTTCAGTCCAACCTGCAGCGCCTATGCGATCGAGGCGCTGCGCACGCATGGCGCCTTTGTCGGTTCCTGGCTGGCCGCACGCCGCTTGCTGCGCTGTCACCCATTTCATCCGGGCGGCTACGACCCGGTGCCCGATCGCAAGCCGCGGCCGCGAGTCACGCGGACAAGAGACTCGAACTTCTAGGAACTCAACGAGTCAGCACATCTGCACGCGAGGCCGCGCGCTAAGCGCGCGAGCCGGGTGGGGAGGCTCGCCGAGGTTCACCCTCGGCGAGGGGCGGGCGCAGCGCCGCCCCTAATTTCCGCACCGCGTCGTCTCGCACCAGCCGAGGTCGAGACCAACGTAGCTGAGAAAGGCCACCGAGCAGCAGACGCCGCCGGCGTCACACTCGCTTGAGTTGGCGCAGAGCGCGCGCCCGCCATCGACGGTGCCCGGGGTGACGCAGGCGATACTGTAGTTGACGATGCTGCTGCCGCTGATCATGCAGGTGCCAGCGTCGCAGTCCTCGGTACCGTCGCACGGAACCGCCTTTGCGAAGCCGGTGCAGGTGCCGCCCGTCCCGCATGCGGTGGCCATGCCAACGCAGCAGGGCTGGCCAGTGCAGATTGATTCAGCGCAGACCACGCCCGGCTCGGAGCCGCCGTCGTACTCGCGCATGCCCAGGTCGTAACCAGCAATGTCAAAGGCAGCGATGTCGATCGACATCCAGTCGACACCCATGATGTCGCGGCGGCCAGCGTCGGTGCGGCCGTGGTCGGTGCGACCACTGTCGGTGACGCTGCTGTGGTCGACGCTGCCACCGTCGGCGCCAGGATTGTTGCCGGTGTCGTCGCCCCCCGACGGGCCGATCGGGCTGCAGGCCAGGGCGAACAAGAGCGAGAGCGCGCAGGTCCATCTCATGGGTCACCTCACTTCTCGAAGATGCACGGATACTAGCACAACTCGACGCCGGTGGCGCCCGTCGCTGTGTCAGGACAGCGCGCTAGTCGGCAATGCGCAGCTCTTTCTTGAGCTGCTTGACCAGCTCGAAGTAGGCGCTGCGGTCGTACGGTTCGTTGAGGATGTGAAAATCCTTCTTCTGCAGGCCGACGCAGCCAAAGCAGTAGGTGCAGTCGGCGCACGCCTCGCAGCGCACCAGGTACTTGCTGCCGCTGCAGTTGACGCTATCCACGCAGTAGGCGCAGCCGTGGCAGTTGTCGCAGCCGCGGCACCGCGTGCAGTGGGAGCAGTGGGTCAGCCCGTTGCAGTGGGTGCAGCGGTAGCAGGCCTCGCAGCCCTGGCAGAAGTGGCACGACGAGCACTGCCGGCAATCGCTGACGCTGACGCATTGCGGGTTCTCGTCGGCGTTTTGGTAGTTGCTGATCAGTTCGCGATAGCTCTGCTCGAACTCGCGTGCATCCACGGCAGCTCCTGCGTGACCTTTGACTACTAATTAAATAGCTCGCGCACCTTGTCGAAGAAACTCTTGTTCGCAGGGTTGATCGCGTCGCCCGAAATCTCGGCGAACTTTTCCAGCAGGGCCCGCTGCTCGGCGTTGAGCCTGGTCGGCGTCTCGACCACGATGCGTACCAGCTGGTCGCCGCGCCGGTCGCGGTGCAGCACCGGCACGCCCTTGCCGCGCAGCTTGATCACCTTGCCGGTCTGGGTGCCGGCCGGGATCTTGAGTGGTTCCATGCCGTCGAGGGTCGGCACCTGCAGATCGGCGCCGAGCGCGGCCTGCGGGAAGCTGATCGGCACCTCGCAGATGACGTCGTATTCGTCGCGCATGAAGATCGGGTGCGGCTCGACGCTGAGCACCACGAACAGGTCGCCGGCCGGTCCGCCCTGCAGGCCAGGCTCGCCGCCGCCGGCCATGCGGATGCGGGTGCCGTCCGAAACACCTGCCGGAATGTCGACCACCAGGTTGCGGCTGATCTCGCGCCGGCCGCGACCGCTGCATTCGCTGCACGGACTGGCGACGTAGCGGCCGCTACCGCCGCAGGTCGGGCAGGGCCGCACGATCGAGAAGAAACCCTGGGTCAGCCGTACCTCGCCGATGCCGTTGCAGGAGCGGCACGCCTGCGCCGAGGTGCCCGGTTTGGCGCCCGACCCGCTGCAGGTCTCGCATGGTTCGAGCCGCGGGATGGTCAGCTCTTGCTTGCAGCCAAACGCGGCCTGCTTGAACTCGATGGTCAAGTTGTAGCGCAGGTCCGAGCCGCGCTGACCGCCGCTGCGTCCGCGGCCACGGCCGCCGCCGCCGAAGAAATCGCCGAACACCTGGTTGAAGAAGTCGCCAAGGTCGGCGCCGCCGAAACCAACGCCGGCAAACGGGTCGAATCCAGCACCGCCCAGCCCCTGGTGGCCAAAGCGATCGTAGGTGGCTCGCTTCTCGGCGTCGGAGAGCACGGCGTAGGCCTCACTCGCCTCCTTGAACCTGTCCTCGGATGCCTTGTCACCCGGGTTCTTGTCGGGGTGGAACTTCATGGCGAGCTTGCGGTACGCGCTCTTGATGTCGCGCTCGCCAGCGCTGCGTTCGACGCCCAGTACCTCGTAGTAGTCGCGTTTTTCGTCGCTCATGCGCTCGCCAGACAAAGGACGACCACCATAGCTAGACACCCGCATGGCCCATGGCAAACAGGCGTCGTGGAATCGGCCAATGGCACAGGTTCAGTCGGAGGCCGCCTGGCAACTGCTGGTGTCTTCGCCCAGCCAGTAGGAGACGATCGCCACCGCACCGCCGACCGCACTGACGCCGAGCGAGATCCAGACCAATTGCGTCATGACGCTGGCCGTGGCGCGATGCGAATCGTAGGCGGCAACGTCCGCGTGCTCGGGATTGCGCACCACATACTGGTCGCCCTGCTTGCCAAAGGCCGGTGATTTGTCGAGCAAGTCCTGAGCGGCCATCCGCTCGACCAGACCGACCGTGAAGAACACCAGCACGCCGAGCAAGCCCACGCCACCCGCGCCCATGCCGCCGTAAGTGACAAAGCGTGCGCGTTCGCCCGTGGGGCAGGGCGCGCTTGCGGGCTCGGCCTCTTCTGCCTCGGCCAGCAGGCTGGTCGGCGTGCTCGCTGGCGCCGTCTCGACCGGTGCACTGGCCGGTGCACTGGCCGGTGCGCTGGCCGGTTGTGAGGCCGCGGTCGAGGCCGGCGCCGAGTCCGCCTGGTCCGTTGCAGGAGGCGTCTCGTCGTCGAGCTGCTCGAGTGCGGCGTCGCCGCTGTCGTTGCTGCCGGTATCGGGACCGAGATCGATGGTCTGGGTCTGCGCCAACAACCAGCCGGCGATGAAAAGCGCGCTCAGCATCGGGTCGTCCTGTCGCGGCGGCCGCTCAGGTCGCGGCGCCGTCGTCCTCCAGCGCCGAGGCCGCCTCGGCGTACATCGCCTCGGCGATCTTGTGCGAGCTCTGCTCGAGCCGCACGATGGCCGCCTTGATCTGGTCGGGGTTTTCGGACTCGAGGATGGTCTTGAGGTTTTGCAGGTCCTCTTTGATCTCCTTGACGTCGTCGTCGGTCAGCACATGCGAGTATTCGTCGATGCTCTTTTCGGTGGTGTAGATCAACCCCTCGGCATTGTTCTTCATGTCGGCCAGCGAGCGCTTCTTGCGGTCGTCGTCCTTTGAGGACTCGGCTTCCTTGATCATGCGCTCGATCTCGCTCTGGTTGAGGCCGGACGACGAGACGATGCGGATCGACTGCTGCTTGCCGGTGCCCAGGTCCTTGGCCGCGACGTGGACGATGCCATTGGCGTCGATGTCGAAACCGACCTCGATCTGCGGCACACCGCGCGGTGCCGGCGGGATGCCGACCAGCTCGAAGCGGCCGAGCGTCTTGTTGTCGGACGCCATCTCGCGCTCGCCCTGCAGCACATGCACGCTGACCGCGGGCTGGTTGTCGGCGGCGGTCGAAAACACCATGCCCTTCTTGCACGGGATGGTGGTGTTCTTCTCGATGATCTTGGTCATCACGCCGCCCATGGTCTCGACTCCGAGCGACAGCGGCGTGACGTCGAGCAGCAGCACGTTTTTAATGGCGCCGGTCAGCACCGCGCCCTGGATGGCCGCGCCGACCGCCACCACCTCGTCCGGGTTGACGCCCTTGTGCGCGTCGCGGCCGAAGTACTCCTTGACCCGCTCCTGCACGCGCGGCATGCGGGTCATGCCGCCGACCATGATCACCTCGCTGATCTGATCCTTGGTCAGACCGGCGTCCTTGATCGCGATCTCGACCGGGCCCATGCTCCGCTCGATCAAAGCGTCGGTCAGTTCCTCCAGCTTGTCGCGGCTGAGCGAGTAGGTCAGGTGTTTGGGTCCGGTCTGGTCGGCGCAGATGAACGGTAAGTTGATGTCGGTCTCCATGGCCGACGACAGCTCGTGCTTGGCCTTTTCGGCCGCCTCCTTGAGCCGCTGCAGCGCCATCCGATCCTTGCGCAGATCGATCTTGTTGGCGGCCTGGAACTCGTCGGCCAGGAAGTTGATGATGATCTGGTCGAAGTCCTCGCCGCCCAGATAGGTGTCACCGTTGGTGGCCTTGACCTCGAACACGCCCTCGGACAGTTCCAGCACCGAGATATCGAAGGTGCCGCCGCCCAGGTCGTAGACGGCGACGATGCGCGTGCCTTTCTTGTCGAGGCCATAGGCGAGCGCGGCTGCGGTCGGCTCGTTGATGATGCGCTGCACGTCGATGCCTGCGATCTTGCCGGCGTCCTTGGTGGCCTGCCGCTGGCTGTCATTGAAGTAGGCCGGCGTCGTGATCACCGCCTGGGCCACCTCCTCGCCCAGGTAGTCGTCGGCGGTCTGCTTCATCTTGGCCAGGATTTGCGCCGACACTTCGGGGGGGCTCATCGGCTTGCCCTGCAACACCACCCAGGCGTCGCCATTGTCGGCCTGCTGCACCTTGTAGGGCGCAGTCTGAATCACCTTCTTGACCTCGGCGCTCTCGAACTTGCGGCCCATCAACCGCTTGACTGCGTAGATGGTGTTTTCGGGGTTGGTGATCGCTTGACGCTTGGCGATCTGACCAACCAACCGCTCGCCGCTCTGGGTGACGGCAAACAGTGACGGCGTGGTGCGGGACCCCTCGGCGTTGGGGATCACCACCGGCTCGCTGCCTTCCATCACGGCGACGCAGGAGTTGGTTGTTCCAAGGTCGATACCGATGATGCGGGCCATGAAATCAGTCCTCCGTCAAACTCGAACACCGGGCGATCACTGCGCGCGTCTCCGTCCGGGCAGCGCAATCATCCGGGTGTCTTCTCGTCGCTTTCGGCCGCGGGTTCCGTAGCTGCTGCGTTCGGTGCAGCTGCCGCTGGAACGGCCCCTGGGTCGGTGTCCGGCGGCGGTTGCAGGGCGTCGGCCGCAAGCTCGGCTGGCGGCTCGGCAACGGGCTCGGCCGCCGGCGGTGCCAGCGCGACCACCACCGTGGCCGGCCGCAGCAGGCGCTCGTGCAGCAGAAAGCCCTTCTGATACTCGCGCACCACCACACCCGCCGGGTACTCCGTCGTCGTCATCTGCTCGACCGCCTCGTGGCGGTTGGGGTCGAAGGCCTGGCCGACCGCGCTGAACGACTGCAGGCCGATGCGCTGGAAGGTCTGCTCGAACATCCGGTGCACCATCTGGATGCCCTGGGCCAGCGCGCTCTTGTCGTCGGCCGCGATCGCCTGCAGCGCGCGATCGAATGCGTCGAGCCCCGGCAGCAACTCGCGCAACAGGCCTTCGTTGGCGAACTTGATGGCGTCCTCGGACTGCTTCTTGGAACGCTTGCGAAAGTTGTCAAAGTCGGCCGAGACCCGCAGCAGACGATCGTGCAGCGACTTGGCCTCGGTCTGGGTCTGCTCGAGCGCCTGCAGCGCTTCCTGCTTGGCCTTGATCAGTGCCTCGGTCAGCGCCTCGGCTGCCGTCCTCTTCGGCGGTGGCGCAGCGGCTGGCGTGGCTGCTGCAGCTGGTGCTGGTGCCGGCACCGCGTCCTCGTCCTCGACGAACGCGATCTCGGCCTCGGCGGCCGCCGCGCTGTCCGGGTCCGGCGTGACGTCGCTCTGCAGCTTCTCTTGACCGGCCAGCGCCTCTTCAAACAGCGCCTCGAGCTTGTTTTTCTCGCCGCTCATGCCTGTGCTCGCCCCATCGAGAAAGTCGCGGTGTCCGCGCACACCACCCATGCCGCGTCGGCAAACACCGACACCGGGTTAGATCTCGGACAGGCGACGATGTCACAGCTGCCCTGCGAAAACAAGGCACGCACCGCGTGATTTCGACGTCGCCAGCGTCAGTGCGGGACCGCTGCCAGCACCTGCGCAGCCACCAGATCGGCCAGCCGCGCGCCGTCAGCCGTGAGCCGCAACTTCGGTCCCTCGCGCTGCAGCAGACCGCGTTCGCCCAGGTCTGCCAGGCAGTGCTCGAGGGCAGGCCAGACGCAGAGTCCGGAAGTGGCGGACGCAGCGTCCAGATCGGCACCGCGCTCGAGGTCGCGCAGGCCGAGGTAGAGTCGTTCGAGCAGATAGCCGGCCGGGTCGAGCACGTCCTCGCTGCGCGCGAACCGGACGCCGGGTGCAGCGCCGGCGGCAAAAAAAGCGAGATAGCCGTCGATGTCGTCCGGATTGGCGTAACGGAGCCCGCCGCCACCGGGCAGCTGGAAATGGCTGTGCGCGCCCGGACCGAGACCGAGCACCTCGCCGCCCGACCAGTAGCGGCGGTTGTGGCGGGCGGCAGCACCCGGGTGCGCGAAATTGGAGATCTCGTAGCGGCAGAGTCCTGCTGCGGCAAACTGGTCCAGCGCGTGCTCGAGCATGTCGGCGGCCAGATCGTCGCCGCTGGCCGTCCATTGTCCGGCCTGTCGTTGGGCGTGCAGCGGTGTCCCCGGTTCGATCGTCAGCAGGTAGGCCGAGAGGTGCGGTGTGGCGAGGGCAACGATGGCCCGAACGTCGCGCTCGCTGTCCGATAGAGTTTGCCCGGGGATGGCCAGGATCAGGTCGACGCTGATGTTGGCAAAGCCAGCGGCGCGCGCGGCCTCGACCGTGGCGCTCGCCTGCCGTGCGTCGTGCAGCCGGCCGAGCACGGTCAGCCAGCGATCGTCCAGCGACTGCACCCCGATCGACAGTCGGTTGACGCCGGCCGCGCGCAGCGCCAGCAGCGCATTGCGGTCGACGGTCGCCGGGTTGACCTCGACCGTGATCTCGGCGTCGGCGCGCAGGTCAAACCGACGCTGCAGCGCCGAGATGATCGCGTCGATCGCGGTCGCGTCGAGCACGCTGGGCGTGCCGCCGCCAAAGTAGATGCTGGCCAGCTGGCGCCCAGGTTGCAGTGCGGTGACGGGTGCCGGCGATCGGTCGCATTGCGCCAGCTCGGCTGCGATGGCGCTGGCGAAGGCTGGGTCAGGGGCGCGCGCCAGCGAGTAAAAGTCGCAGTAGCTGCACTTGCGGCGGCAGTACGGGACGTGGACATAGATGCCGAGGTCGGTGTTGGCCGGGTGGGCGTCTGCTGGATCGACCACGCGCGCGTGGCTCAGCCGACGTTGGCGGCGCGGCCGCCAAACCAGCGCTCGCGCTCGATCTTGCGGCGCAGCGTCAGCAAACCCTCGGTCAGCGCCTCGGGTCGCGGCGGGCAGCCCGGGATGTACAGGTCGACCGGGATCACCTGGTCGATGCCCTTGAGCACCGAGTACGAGTGCGCAAACAGGCCGCCGCAGTTGGCGCACGAGCCCATGCTGACGACGTACTTGGGCTCGGGCATCTGGTCGTACAGCAGCTTGGTCCGTTCGGCCATCTTGTAGGTGATGGTGCCGGCCACGATCATCAGGTCGGCCTGGCGCGGCGTCGAGCGCGGGATCATGCCAAAGCGGTCGACATCGGCGCGTGGTCCGCCGGTCTGCATCAGCTCGATGCCACAGCAAGCCGTGGCGAACAGCAGGTACCACATCGAGTTCTTGCGCGTCCAGTTGACGAAGTCGTCGACCGTGGTGAGCAGCAGGCCAGTGTGGTCGACCGGGTTGTAGTCGGGCCGATACATGGGCAGCGGCAGCGTCGGTTCGCTCTTGTCGGTCATGCAACCTCCGGGGCTGGCCTCGGTGACGTCGCTTCGGGATAAGCGCGGATCCAGCACGCCGCCTGGATCAGTCGCAGCGCAGCGTCGTGCAGCACCGGATCGCTGGCGGTGACGCAGGTGTCGGGGACGCTCACGCGCAGTCCGCGCGCGGTGGCGTCGAGCGCACTGGCCAGCACCGAGGTATGGGTCTCGAGGCCGGCGATCGTGATCTGGTCGACGCCAAAGTCGATCAATTGCTCCCACAGCGTCGTGCCAAAGAAGGCGCTGTTGGCGCGCTTTTCGACCACGATCTCGCCCGGTCGCGGCGCGCAGGCGTCGGCGAAGACGGCGCCGGGCGTGCCGCGGACGTTGTGGCGGGGCACGCCGGTCGTGGCCGAGTCGCAGGCGGGGTCGAACACCGTCACGCAGTGGACCACCGGGCGCCCGCGCTCGCGAAAGTAGGTGAGCTCGCCCGCGACGAAGCGCGCGACCGCCGCTGCCTTCGGCACCGGCCAGGCACCGTCGGTGGCGACGCGGTCGTGCGTCAGGTCGAGCACGAGCAGTGCCCGACCCCGATTGGATCGCGTCTTGCTGGGTCCGGTTCCACGCACGGGCTCGAACCCTAGCCGCTGTGGCTCAAAAGTCAACGGCGCGCCAGCGCCACTGCGCGCCGCTCGCATTCCTGTTACAGTGCCCCCGCACGTTTCCGCCCGGAGGTTCCCATGACCGAGACCGAGCCAGCCAAGAAGCCGCAGGTGCAGCTGCACATCCAGCTCGACGACGACATCGCGCAGGGGATGTACGCCAACCTGGCGATGGTCAACCACACCGAGACCGAGTTCGTCCTCGACTTTGTCTACGTGCAACCGCAGCAGCCGCGCGCCAAGGTGCGGGCGCGCATCATCTCCAGCCCGCGCCACACCAAGCGGTTGTTGCTCGCGCTCAAGGACAATCTGGAGAAGTACGAGCAGAAGTACGGCGTGCTCGAGGTGTCCGGTCCCGGGCTGGAGCCGGGCACCATCAACTGACCGAGCGTTCCCTGTCCTGGCCGCCGACCGCCGCGGCTGTCGCACTCTGTCCTGACCGCTGTCGCGTTTTGCGCCACGGCCGATCGCTTGGCCGGCGGTGGTACCCGCAAAAACGCTGTCGCCAGCGACGATCTCGACCGCACGGAAAACTGGCATACCGCTTGAAGTGACGTCCCAGCGTCGGCCGCACCAACCCGGCGACGGGAGCTCGGAGTCACTTTTTGCGCTGGTCGCACTCGATGCGGCGGCGCCGAGGAGAGCCATGACAGGCAACGGGACGGTCAAGCGCAAGGTGGTCTACACCATCATCGAGAACGGGGAGGGCAAGAGTTTCTGGCGGCTGGTTGGGTCGGCGTTCGTCAACCGGGACGACTCGCTCACCGTGCTGCTTGATGCGCTGCCGGTCAACGGCCGGCTGCACATCCGCGAGCCGAGCGAGCGGGAAGAGAAAGCCCACGCCTAGCAGCGACCGAGAAAACGGGGCGCCGTCGCTGGCGCCCCGTTTTCGATCAAACAGCAGGAGAATTTCGATGCAGAGAATCGCGCTGCACGGCGTGGTCGCACTGCTGGTCGCGGCACCGGCGGTGCTCCGCGCCGATCCCGCGCCCTCCCCGGATGGGGGCGCCAGTCCACTGCCCGGGCCGACGATCGTGGTCGCGCCCGAGGTCGGCAACGCCGGTCAGAGCGGACCTGGCGTCGTCAACATCAACCTGGCCACGGTCGACGAATTGACCCGGCTGCCCGGGATCGGTCAGGTCAAGGCGCAGGCGATCGTGGCGTTTCGCGCCAAGGCCAAGTTCGTGCGCAAGGAGCAGTTGCTCAGCGTGCGCGGCATCGGGCCCAAGCTGCTGCAGCAGCTGCGCCCTTACGTCGTGATCGACGGTTCCACCACCCTGCGCAGCAAGGTTCGACTCAAACGCTAGCATTCAACGCGAATGCTGTTTGGGTGAAGTAGGACAGTGCTGCTTGGGTGAATGCCGTCGAGGTCTCCTCGACGGCAGAGGGGCTGGCCGACAGCCCCTTAAGTTAATTAGTTCTCGACCTTCTGGTAGGTGCCGGCAAAGTTTTCCACCGGGCCCGTACCGTCGAGCACGATCTGCTCGAACACCTTTTCGCCGTTGGCGACGCGGTCCTGGCGGAACTTGAGGCTGGCCGGCTTGCCAATCTTGGGCACCAGGTAGAGCCGATCGCCGTTGAGGCTCCAGGTGCCGTACAGCCTGACCGGCTTGCCGCCAAGATTGGGCTCGTAGGTCCAGTGGAAGTTGCCACCGAGGCCGAATGTCAGCGTGCGCTCGGCTGCGCCCGGCTGATCGACCCAGGTATGCACCAGCGCCGCCTTCGGTCGAGTCAGCGCTCGGATCTTGGTACCCATCGCATCGCCGGTCACGGCTGCGCCATTGCTGCGCAGCGCGATCTCGGAGACACAGATCGGCGACGATCGCTCTTCACCCGGATAGGCCATGCTCATGGTGAAGGTGATCTTCGAGCCGATCAGCGTCGGATTGAGCTTGCTCATCTGGAGGCCGGGTTTGTCCTGAAAGTTGAGCGTGATCTTGCTCTGGCCGTCGGAGACGATCATCTCGTGCACGCGGCCGCGGGTGGCGTCGAGTTTGCCCTTGGTCAGCGCGCCGATGATCACGCCGACGTCGGTCACCTCTTGCTCGCCGATGAACCCGATGGTCAGCGTCTCGGTCCCCGGATTCTCGGCCGAGCACCAGGCAGTACCGTCCTTGCCGTCGAACGCGTTGTAGCCCCAGTCGGCGGGCAGACCTTCGGAAAATGCGCTGCTCCATTCGACAAAGGCCGGTTCGGCTGCCGCGGCCGGCTGTCCACCCAGCCCGGCCAGCGCCAGCGCCAGTGTGATCGCGCTTCGCATGGTCGTCACCTCACCCCTCCCATATAGAGTCGACTGCGCCGCGACATCCACTATTCATTCTACCTCTGCTCCTGGCCGGGCGCGAAGAACCCGCTGGACCCCCAAAAATCGGCGCGATCCGCGCACCCGACATTGACAGAGTCGCTCCGGCCGCGTACGAATCGGGTCCAAGTGCGGGCCAGATCGTTGGCCCGGTGGCGCTGAGAGGAGGTAGCGGGTCTTGACCAAAGTGACAGTGCGTGATGGGGAAACCGTCGACCGCGCGATCAAGCGTTTCAAGCGCAAGGTGGAGCAGGCGGGCATCCTGAAGGAAGTGCGCAAGCGCGAACACTATCTCAAACCGTCGGTGAAGGCGAAGCTCAAGCAGCGAGCGGCCGAGGCACGGGCGCGCAAGCGCGAGAAGCGGCTGGCTCTGGCGCAAGCTCACTGATCGCCACCGGCGCGGACGACCGCGTCCCCCCATCGCGACCTCGAACGCCATGTTCGGTCTCTGCCGCTTGGCCGCGCTGTGCGCGGCGGCGCTGACGCCGGCGGTCTACGCAGCAGGGGATGACCCTGGGAAGTCCCTGCTGCGGGACGATTTCACGATCATCATCGAGAACGGATCACCAGCGGCAGCCAGTGCACCGGCTCCGTCATCGCAACCGGGTGCGGCCGCGGCAGCTGCCGGTGCGGAGGCGAGCGCGGGGCCCGACTCGATCATCATCATCGATGACGGCGCAGCGACCTCCACCGGTCCGGCCGCCACCGAAGCGCCGGCGCGCCCTCTCTGGGTGCTGCCGCTGCGCGCCGACTTCATCGGCGTCTCGGGTCGCATGCTGGCGCGCGGTGGTCTGTGGTACGGCGCCGGCGGTGACGCCGATCCCTGGCGCGGTGTGGCCGAGGGTCGCTTCGGCATCGACCTGCGGCCGCGCAATCCCTGGCGGGCTCACGTCGACGCCTTTGTGCGCGGTACCGGCCGCGCTGCGCTGCCCGCCCTGGACTGGCGGCCCGACACGGCGATCGAACTGCAAGCCAACACCCTGGCCTCGCGCTCGACGCTCGAACTGGGCGAGGCCTACGTCAGCCTCAATGTCCCCAAGGGCTCGCTCACCGTCGGCCGCCAGGTCTTTGTCTGGAGCCGGACCGAGCTCGCGCAACTGGCCAATGTCATCAACCCGGCCGACTCGCGCTGTGGTCTGCTGATGCCCGAGAGCGACGACGGAAAATTGCCCGTGCTGGCGGCGGCTGGCCGGTTGCTGCTCGGCCGCATCGCGCTGCAGGGAGTCTGGGTGCCACTGTTCGAGCCGCCGCGTGCGCAATACTTCGCCAGCGAGAGCGAGGCGCTATCGCCGGTCCTGCCACCGCTCGCCCTGGCGCCGTCGCCGACGACGCTGGGCAGCGCGGCGCTGGGCCGGGTGTTTCGCGATCCGCGCGAGGCGATCGCCAGCCCGCGCACCGAGGGCAGCACCGCCGAGCTGGCGCTGCGCGTCTCGGGAACCGCCGGCGGCATCGATCTGGGCGCCCAGCTTTTCTGGGGCTACGACCGCATGCCGGCACTGGCGCTGCCGCCTGGCATGGCGCTCGCGCTCGGCCTCGCCAACGACGGGGTCCAGCTTCCGGGCGCCGCCGCCGAGCTGGCCCAGCTGTGTCCGCGGCCGACCGAGGCCGGTGGCTGCGTGCCGCTGCGCGAGCTGGGGCGGCTGGATTTTCAGCGCACCCTGATCGGACAGATCGACGCAGCAACCATGATCGGACCGACCGTGATCAAGGCCGAGTTGATGGCGACGCCCAAGGGGTCACCACTGCCCGGCGGCGTCGTGCATGTCATTGACCAGAACACGCACGCGCTGTCGAGCACAACGCTGTCCAAGCTGGCTGCGGCGGTCGCGCTCGAGACCGGGTACGGGGAATGGATCGAGGGTTCACTCGAAGTGGTCGACGTCGCGTACCTCAACGTGCCGCCAGGGGTGCGTGTCGCGCGGGTCGAATCGGCAGACGCTGCGGTCGGACTCGAACGGACGGTGCACCGGCTGGTGGTCGGCGCCGCCGTGCACGGTGCGCTGTTCGATCGCGACCTGCGCTGGCGCTGCGCCGCACTGGTGTCGCCGGTGCAGCGCGACTACGCGCTGGCGCCGCGCATCGTCTACCGCACGATCTTCGACCAGGATCTGGCACTCGGAGTCGAGATCGTGGGCGGTCCGGCCGGATCGCTCGGCCATTTCTTTGCGCCCGCCAACCGCGTCTACGCCGAGTGGAGAATCGACTTTTAGGTAGGATCGTTTCCCGTTCAGTCGCGCTCGAGGAGGGCGCGGCGCAGGGCGTCGACGTGGTCGACGCACACTGCGGTGCGCGTCCAGAGCAGGGAGTTGGGGGTGAATCCGAAGTCGACGCCGACGAACGGGCAGTCGGCGGCGCGCGCGCACGCCAGGTCGATCTCCATGTCGCCGACGTAGACCGCGTGCTGCAACGGCACGTCGAGCAGTCGACTCGCCTCGGTCAGCACAGCCGGGTCGGGCTTGTGCGGCCGGGTCGGTGTCGCGCCGAGCACGTGGTCGACCGGCAGCCCGAGCGCACCGACGATCAGGCGCGCGCTCTGCTCGGGCTTGTTGGTGACGACGGCGCTGCCGATGCCGCGCTGCCGCAGCTCCGCAAGCAGTTCAACGATGCCGGGATAGGGCTCGGTGTCGTCGGTGCAGTGCTGCAGGTAGTAGTCACTGAACTCCTGCACGGCCTGATCGATGGCGACCGGGGTGCCGTCGCCAAGCGCCGACGCCACCAGGTGCTCGACGCCGCGGCCGACTGCGGCCAGTGCTCGCTCCGAACTGATCGCGTCCAGGCCGTAGTGCTGGCGCAGGTGGTTGATGCCACGGCGCAGGTCGCCGCTGGTGTCGACCAGCGTGCCGTCGAGATCGAAGATCGCCGCGCGGATGGGATGGCTCACTGTGGCTACTCGCACTGAGTGGTTGTGCCGTTCATCAAGCGGCAGTTGTCCTGGGAGCAATTGGTATATTGCTTCTGGCCGGCGTAGGTGCCGGCGACGCGTGTAACGTAGCCGAACGAGGCGTTGGCCTTGGGGGTGATGATCACGCCGCTGAAATCGCTCTGGTCGTGCATCGGGCTGGCCGGGATGTCGACCATCTCCTCGTCGACCGAGCAGACCATGCCGACGCTGTGGAAGATGATCCAGACGTGGCGCTCCTTGGCGGCCTGCTGGTCGACAAACCACGCCTCCATGCGGCGCGACGCTTGCTGGTTCTTGATGTTGGCATTGGCGTCGATCGCCTTGATGTAGTCGCTGAATTTGGCCTGCGCCGCGTCCCAGTTGGCCAGGTCAAAGAACGGATACGACGACGAGCCAGTCGGGATCGGCGGTTCCGACGTGGTGAAGGTGCCGACGCCGCTGTCGACCGAGTCCTGCGGCTGGTCCCACGGGCCAAACGCCGCCAGCCACGAGTTGCTGAACAGCGTTGACGGTTCACCCTGCGCGTTCTTCACGTTGCTGACGCGGTGAAAATAGTTGGCCTTGAGCTCCCACTGGCCGGTGTCGGGCGAGATGTAAACCGGGTCCTCGTTGTTGTTCTCGGCTGCCGTCAGGATGATCCAGGCCGAGATCCAGGCGACCTCGGTCTCGTTGCCCGAACAGGTGCTCGACGGACAGAAGGTGATGTTGGTCTTGCCGATGCCGACTTCGTCGCCGGGCTTGAGCTTGTACTCGGGCGGCGGCTCGAAGGTGAACGTGGCCATGCGATCGCCGGTGCCCTGGGTCTCGTGCGTCGCCTTGACCTTGGCCTCGCCCGCGTCGTGCACGGGCGTGACGCACTTGATCTGCGTCTCGCTGACGATGTTGATGTCGAGGCAGGGTTTGTCGTCGAACAGGATCTTGGTGTTGGCGATGAAATGCTCGCCCTCGATGGTCACCTGGGTGCCACCCTTGGTCGGGCCGTTCGCCGGATCGATCTTGTCGACCTGCGGGTAGTTGAACTGGGTAAGGCCGAAGGGATCGTTGCAACCGACCGCCAGCGCCGCCAGCGCCGCGCCCAATGCCATTGCTCCATGGTGTGCTCGCATGCTCGACCTCACACAGGGCGCTGTTGCGCCACCTGGTCCCAAGGCTAGCAGAGCCGACCGCTGATCATCAACGACGGGCTGGGTCACAACTGAAATGTGCTTCCCAGATAGACGGCGCGCGCGCGCTCGTCGCCGACGATCTGCTCGGGCGTGCCGGCGAGCAGAATGCGGCCGCGGTCGATCAGGTAGGCGCGGTCGCAGATGCCCAGCGTCTCGCGCACGCTGTGGTCGGTGATCAGCACACCGATGCCCTGCTGCTTGAGGCCGCGAATGATGCGCTGGATTTCGGCGACTGCGATCGGATCGACGCCCGCAAATGGCTCGTCGAAGAGCACGTGGGTCGGCTGCGCGGTCAGTGTGCGCGCGATCTCGGCGCGCCGCCGCTCGCCGCCAGAGAGCGACTGGCCGAGACTGTCGGCCACCACGCCGAGATCGAACTGCCGGATCAGGTCGTCGGCGCGCTGCTCGCGCTCGGCGCGCTTGAGCGATTGCAGTTCGAGCACGGCCAGCAGGTTCTGTCGTACCGTCAGCCGGCGGAAGATCGATGGCTCCTGCGCCAGGTAGCCGAGGCCGAGCCGGGCCCGACGGTACACCGGCAGCCGGGTGATCTCGTGCTCGTTGAGATGGACGCGGCCGCTGTCGGCCACCACCAGCCCGGCCACGATGTTGAACGAGGTCGACTTGCCGGCGCCGTTGGGGCCGAGCAGGCCGACCACCTCACCGACGTCGACGTCGAACGAGACGCCGTCGACGACCCGGCGCCGACGATAGCTCTTGATCAGTCCCTGGGCCGAAAGTCTTCGTGCGCCCACGCACACCACCTGTCAGCGGCAGGCGCTACTTCTTGCCGCCGACCACCTCGGGCCCGAGCACGCCGCGCACCTTGCCCTGGACCTGCAGGTCGCCGGTTTCGAGGTCGAGCACGATCACCTGACCAGCGAGTCGACTCTGGCCTTGTGCCACTCGCGCATTACCGTCGAGCGTCAACTCGTCGCTGTTGGCGTCGTAGCGCGCCTGGTCGCTGCGCGCGACGCGGCTCTGGGTGACGATCTCGACCTGATCGTGGCACTCCAGCTTGACGATGCGACCGGCGGCATCGAGCTCGGCCTCGAGTCGCTGGCATGAGATGCGGACGTCCTCGCGCGTGACGACGACGTTGCCACTGCAGCTGACGCGCTGCGCGCGCGTCTGATAGCTGCAACGTTCGGCGCGGTAGCCGACCGCCTTGGGTTGCTTGAGCACGTTGACACCGGCAGCGAGACCCGGCGTCAGCAGTGCAATGATCGTGAGCGGTATTGCGCGCCACATCGTCCGTCGAGAATACCAAGTGCCGGCGACAGAGCAAGTGCAGGGGTCGTGGTGCGTCCGATGCGACGCGCGAGCATACGGAATTTCATTGACAGCGATCGGCACCGTCTTACAATCGCAACAGTTTTCCATCGTCACCCTGGGAGGAGACCTCATGCCCGCGAAGAAGAAAGCAAAGAAAGTCGTCAAGAAGGTGAAGAAGGTGGCCAAGAAGGCGAAGAAGCCGGCGAAGAAGGTCGCCAAGAAGGCGAAGAAGCCGGCCAAGAAGAAGGTCGTCAAGAAGGCCAAGAAGGTCGTCAAGAAGGCCAAGAAGGGCAAGAAGTAAAGAGCGCACATCGCTCGAGAAGAAACGGCCGGCTTCGCCCGGCCGTTTTTTTATGTGCGCCCAGCATGGGCGCTGTCTTGTGGGTGCAAGTCCCGCCGAGAGGAGACCATCCCGATCGAAGCGAACCGCAACAGCGAAAGGGCGACCGATCGTTGGGAGGAAGCGGGGAGCGAAGCCGCGGACTGACGAACAGAAACCGGATACGAGGCGACGCCGAGTGAGGCGAGCGGGCATAAGACCGCAAAGCTTCGATGGTCAAGGCTCAGGCGGCGTAGATCCG
>Ga0315268_10002084_pt1 | contig 22826 bp, 17 predicted proteins | sample C1_top_MG_FD_204535 | JGI IMG/M metagenome (GOLD analysis project Ga0315268, IMG submission 204535) | Sediment microbial communities from Yellowstone Lake, YNP, Wyoming, USA - C1_top | ecosystem: Environmental > Aquatic > Freshwater > Lake > Sediment | place: USA: Wyoming | collected 2017-08-01 | reverse complement strand
TTTCAAGTGAGCCGAGATGCCGGGTTCAAGATCGTAGCTCACATGATGCCAGGCCTGCCGGGCTCCAACTTCGAGCACGATCTCGAATCCTTCAAATGCCTCTTCAATGACCCACTCTTCCGCCCTGACATGTTGAAGATCTATCCCTGCCTAGTCATGGAAGGGACGGAGCTGCACGAATGGTGGAAGAGGGGGTTGTATCAGCCATACGAAACCGAGGAAGCGACTGAACTAGTCGCCCAAGTGAAGGAATTCGTACCCCCATGGGTCAGAATAATGCGCATACATAGGGAATTCCCGGTTAGACTCATCAAGGCGGGTGTGAAGAGTGGAAACCTTCGCGAACTCGCCCTAGCAAGGCTCAAGCAGAGAGGGAAGACATGCCGCTGCATTCGTTGCCGCGAGGTAGGTCACAAGTCACTCAAAGAGAGAATCTCAATCGCTCCGGAGGAAGTTCGGTCAATGACGCTGGAATATGAAGCGTCGGGTGGGAAGGAAGCCTTCATCTCATTCGAAGAGCCGGAAAGCGACGCGCTCATCGGCTATGTCCGGCTGAGAATGCCCTCGCCTAAGGCTCATAGATCTGAAGTCAAGCGCTCGACTGTTATCGTCCGCGAATTACACGTTTACGGCACAGAGGTGCCAGTTGGAAGGAAGGATCGCGAGGGGTGGCAGCATCAAGGTTTTGGTCGTCGGCTTCTCGAGGAGGCAGAGAGCTATGCCAGAGGCGAAGGCTATGAGAAGATCTTGGTCCTAAGTGCTCTGGGTACAAAGGCCTACTATCGCAAGCTGGGCTACGATAACTGCGGCGCGTACGTGGGCAAAACGTTGAGCTAGATCAGAACACGACACGTAACAAGTAACCACTTAAGGGTAACAAAGAGTCTCTCTCGTTCAAATTCGGTAGGTAATCAGAATTGTCCGAAGGCGGACTGTCAGGATACGCAGGATTATCTCGTCAAATTCTTGCTACTGTGGGCGCTAAAGTCGGAGATCGAATCCGCCTCGAACTCAGACGAGAAACCGGCCAAGAAGTCGTGGAGGGATTGCTGATCCCTCGGTCTTGGACTCGAAGCGACAACTACGTTGTCGTGAAACTGAAAACAGGATATAATGTCGGTGTGAGAATAGACTCCGGAACCAAGATCACGGTAATTGGCAAAGGTGAGGAGCCTCACTTCACCCGCCCAACACCCCCGCCTAGAAAGACAGGGCTTCCGAAAGTGACGATCATAAGCACTGGAGGAACGATAGCGAGCAAAGTGGACTACAGGACAGGGGCCGTCAAATCAGCGCTAGACGCTGAAGACCTTTATAGTGTTGTCCCAGAGCTCGCTGAAATCGCGGAGATCAAAGCGAGAATTCTGTTCAGTATTTTCAGCGAGAACATTGGTCCGCAGATCTGGTCGAAGATCGCCGAAGCAGTGAATGAGGAAGTTCGAGCTGGAGCGGATGGCGTGGTAATCGCTCACGGAACTGATACAATGGGCTACACTGCGGCTGCCCTCAGCTTCGCGCTGAAAGGTATTCCCATACCAGTGGTTCTCGTAGGTTCGCAGAGATCCTCTGACCGTCCCAGCTCCGATGCTGCAACCAACCTCCTTGCGGCCACTGCCGTTGCCGGACAGGCTCCTTTCGCGGAGGTGGTCGTCGCGATGCACGACTGGGTCTCTGACGAACGAGTGGCAATTCACAGAGGAACTAGAGTGAGGAAATGCCACACTAGTAGGCGAGACGCTTTCAGGAGCGTGAATGCTGCGCCTCTGGCCCACTTCGATCTTCTGCACAGCTCTCTGAAGGTGAACTCCGAGGAATATGCCAAGAGAAAGAAAGTGACTGATTGGGCTCCTAGAATTCAGTTCGATCCAAACGTCGCCCTGATCAAATTCCATCCAGGCCTTTCGGTAGGCGTGATAGATTGGGCGATTGCAACCGGCTACAAAGGACTCGTGATAGAAGGATCAGGCCTCGGCCATGTCGCCGACACGCTGATCCCGGCGCTGGAAAGGGCTGTGAAAGAGGGGCTAGTAGTGGGCATGTGTTCCCAATGTATCTGGGGAACGGTCCACATGGACGTCTACTCGACCGGGCGAGACCTTCAACGAGTCGGCGTCATGCCATTGAGAGACATGCTCGCGGAGACCGCGCTCGCAAAGATGATGTGGGCATTTGGTCAAGATAAGAATCCTGAAAAGGTGAAGGAGATCATGCTCACCGACCTCGCGAACGAGATCTCAGACAGGCGCATCCTAGAGGCCGTTCAGGAATGAACGGTCAATCCTTGCCAGCGATCAAGATCAAGGTCGGGCTGGAGATCCATCGCCAACTCGACAGTAAACACAAGCTCTTCTGTGGGTGTCCCACCGATTTCGCGGAATCCGAGCCTGAGGAGAAGTTTCTGCGCAGGCTGCGACCGACACAAAGTGAGCTAGGTCAGGTTGACCAGGCCGCGCTATTCGAGTTTCACCGAGGAAAGAGCATCATGTACGAGTCAGATCACCAAACGTCGTGCCTTGTCGAAGCGGACGAGGAACCACCCGGCAGGCTGAACGAGGAGGCCGTTGAAATCTGCCTCACAGCCGCCCTCCTAGTAAACGCTAAGCCCGTTGATGAAATACACGTAATGCGTAAGGTTGTGATCGACGGATCGAACACCACCGGCTTTCAGCGAACCGCGGTTGTCGCGATGGATGGCTCGCTCGACGTGGAAGGAAAGCGAGTTCCGATCACTCAGATCTCGCTGGAGGAAGATGCGGCACGGAAGACAACTCAGAGCCGAGATTTGGGAGGATATAGGATTGACCGACTCGGCGTCCCCCTCATTGAGATCACCACGGGACCCGTGCTAGAATCTCCAGGAGAGGTTGAACAAGTCGCACTCGCGATTGGCAACACGCTCAGAGCAACTAGAAAAGTGAAACGTGGACTCGGAAGCATTCGACAGGACCTAAACATCTCCATTCCTGGTGGGGCGCTTATTGAGATCAAAGGAGTCCAAGAGCTCAACCTCCTGTCCAAGGCAGTTGAACTGGAGGTTCAGCGGCAGCAAACTCTCCTCGAAATCAGAGAGGAACTCAGCCGCCGAAATATCAAGGCGGCGTCGATTGAGAGGAAGTATGTTGACGTATCCGACATATTCCAGGCCACAAAGGCACGTGTCCTGAAGGAAGCGCTCTCAAAGAAAGGAGTAGTGCTAGCCGTCAAGCTTCCTGGCTTCGGAGGCCTTCTGGGCAAGGAGCTGTCGCCTGGCCTCAGACTTGGAACCGAGCTCTCGAACCGGGCATCATTCTGGGCTGGTGTGGGAGGGATCTTCCACACAGACGAGCTGCCTGCCTATGGCATCACGGAGGAGGAAGTAAAGCGGACGAAAGAGCGATTGAGCTTGGGATCACAAGACGCGCTGGTTCTTGTGGCTGACGACGAGATGAGGGCGAAGGATGCGCTTGGTGCTGTTGTTGAACGTGCTCAAGAAGCTCTTCTGGGTGTTCCGGAGGAGACCAGGATGGCAATGCCCGATGGAACGACGCGCTACATGAGACCGAGACCGGGAGCGGCTCGAATGTATCCCGAAACCGATGTGCCACCAACCCCAGTCACAGCCGAGCTAATCTCTAGGCTAAAGCGCGAGCTCCCACGAAGCTTGGAGGAAGAAGCAAAACGACTCATGAAACAATACTCACTCAACGAAAAACTAGCCAAACAGCTCAATGAATCCGACTACCTGAAACTGTTCGAGAGATTAGCGTCTACCAGTCAAGTGCAGGCCTCCTTCATTGCCACTACCCTGACGGAGTCCTGCAAGAGCCTGGAACGCGAGGGTTTTCCAATCCGCGACATCTCAGATCTTGGCTTGGAGACCATCTTCAGGTTAGTCGATGAGGGCGTCGTGGCCAAAGAGGCTGTGAGCGAGCTTCTGAAGTGGCAATCGAAGCATCCTACTCTTAACGCGAAAGATGGCGTCGCGGAGCTCGGGTTGCGGATGATCAGTGAAAGAGAACTGGAGATCGTGATTGATCGTCACATCGAGAAGAACCGAAAGCTGGTTGAGGAAAGAGGTGCAGGAGCATTTGGTTCTCTAATGGGTTCCGTTATGTCGGAAGTTAGAGGTTCCGTAGACGCGAAAGTCGTTGGCGCGAAACTGAAGGAAAGATTGGCAAAAGCCGCCAAGTAGGAAGGGGGGGCTCTATTCTAGGAATTCGACGTCGTCGACAAGGCCGTCACTGTTCACGTCCAGCCCACTGACGACGCTGGCTATGACATTCCCGTTCAATGAGTTCCCTGCTGCGATGCGGTCTGTGTATTTGATGAAGGCTAAGACCGCGGCACGAGTTCCTTGGTAGGTGTTTCCGGCAATGCATAACACCCATGAGTCTTGGTTCATCGGGTTCACGATCATCTGCACCGCTCCTTCATCTTCCCCCGCGTAGGTTTTGCCTGATATCCTAGAGATCATCATGTTATGGCCTGTAACGTCATACTTCACCGTCAACCCGTCATTCACCATCAGGGTCACCGTGTTAACACGCGGCCCGCCAATCAAGATTAGATTTCGCATAAGCTCCTGTTGTGAGACCTCAGTATCAAGCCGCACAACGCTCTCCCTTGTCAAGGGCAAAAGGGAACCTAGGAAAAGGGCCAAGTCCGTGGCCCTATCCCCACACCTTGCGCGGCTGCGATAGATTCCATGAGTATCCGGGCTTCCCAGAATAATGTGACCGTTCAGCTGACCTTTCGATATGAATGGATCGAGAAGTCTGGAAGCTGATTCGGTCAACTGTTGTTGCCGCGACGGCTGAGTGCCCTTCATAGGGTTGCCGGTCGGGATCACTGCGATGGCCTTTGGCTCTGCTCTGTAGTACTTCGCTGTAGCGCCACGCTTCTTCACGGTTCGATCAAGCTTGACAAAGCCTCCCCTCTCAAGTTCCCTGAGATGATAACAGATTACCTGCTCGCTAGCCCCGAACTTGTCCGCCATGTCCTTTGCGCACTTTTCCCCGTTTGCGAGCTCATTCAGCATCTTCCATCTCATCGGTTGGAGAACCAGCTGCGCAAGTTTCGGATCGGAGAAAACTCGGGCAGGAATCAGCTGGCTGCTTTGTCTCTCCTTCATCACCAGGTACGACATGGATCGTCAGGTCAGTGTTGCCGAGGCATGTTTAATAAAGTAGCTTTTTGACTATTCCGCAGAGTTTTGACCATTCACGGAACCGAGTATGGGAAGATGGCGAAGGATTCGCCCAATTTACATCAATCAATCAAATTCTCATGCACGGAATGCTTATCCCCTAAGAGGCGTCTCGTCGGCGAATTCTAGTCACCGTGAGCTTACATGTGTGGAATCTCCGCTGCCGCATTGAAAGACGGGAACGTCGGCCAAGTACTGTTCGACTCGCTGAAGAGACTCGAATACCGAGGCTACGACTCGGTTGGCCAGGCATCCATAATCGACGGCAAAATCATCGTCAAGAAGGACAGGGGGAAGATTTCTGAAGTCGAGAAAGAACTTGGCATCAGCAGATTGCAGGGGAGCGTGGGGATCGGCCACACTCGATGGGCAACGCACGGGGCACCATCGAAGGAGAACGCCCATCCCCACACCGACTGCACAGACACCGTCGCTGTCGTTCACAACGGTATCGTTGAAAACTTCATGCACCTCAAACAGGAGCTCGAGTCGAAAGGCCACAATTTCCAATCCCGCACGGACACAGAGGTCGTGGCCCATCTTGTTGAAGACAACCTGCGAAAAGGGAAAAGCTTCGTTGAGGCCGTGAGACTCGCAGCAACCATGCTCACAGGCGCCTACGCCCTCGCGTTCATTTGCACCAATGAACCCGACAAGGTAGTGTGTGTACGCAAGGAGAGCCCACTTGTCATTGGTACGTCGCCTCGCGGGAACTTCTGCGCGTCAGACATCCCAGCGTTCCTCTCGCGAACAAATCAAGCGATCCTGCTTGAAGACGATGAAATGGCGGTTGTCACAGCAGATCAAGTGCAATTACTCCGAGTAGACAGCGGGGATGTAGTCATGCGAGATCCATTCAAGATCGAATGGAGCATCGAAACGGCGGTCAAGACTGGGTATTCGCACTTCATGCTCAAAGAAATACATGAACAACCGGAAACCGTTCGAAACGCGCTCCGGACACAGTCAATATACTTGGATCTGATGGCTTCGGAAATCAACAAGGCGAAGAAGATCTTCCTTATCGCTTGTGGTACATCGCACCACGCTTGCCTCGCTGGAGCATACGCCTTTTCGAACCTCGCGAAGGCGGAGGTGACGCCTGTCGTCGCCTCTGAATTCATCGACACATATGGGGCTCTCATCGATCCCGAAACGGTCGTCATTACGGTCAGTCAGTCAGGGGAGACGGCGGACACTTTGAGCGCCGCTAGAGGAGCCAAGGATCGTGGAGCCACTATCCTGGGGATCAGTAACGTGATCGGTTCAACGCTCACCAGGCTTTCGGATGTCTATATCGGTCAGAACTCAGGGCCCGAAATGGGTGTCGCCGCAACCAAGACCTTCACAGCACAGGTTTCAGTTCTTATCCAACTGGCTGTTGCGCTGGCCCGGAAGAGGGGGTACATACGCAAATCCGAGCTCGAGGCCCTTGAGTCCGGGTTCCATCAACTCCCCAATTGGATCACGCGTGTCCTTTCAACCCAAACGGATACCGTCAAGCGAATTGTGGAGAAATACTCCGACCGTTACAGCTTCTGCTTCCTCGGCAGAGGAATAAGTGTAGCAACAGCACTTGAAGCACGGCTAAAATTGCTCGAGCTTACATACCTCCCTGCCATCGCGTACCCGGCGGGTGAGTCGAAGCATGGGTTCATCTCCGTCGTTGAAGAAGGCTATCCGGTCATCTTCGTGGCGCCGAAGGACGAATCGTATTCGAAGATCATCGGCAGCGTCATGGAGATGAAGGCGCGAGGAGCGAAGATCATTAGCGTAGTCGATGAGAAGGACGGCGAAGTTGCCCGCCTATCAGATGACCTTATTGAAATCCCAGCCGGCATTCCTTCGTTGCTGACGCCAATCGTGTTTGTCCTCCCATTGCAACTCTTCGCCTACCACATGGCTGTTCGGAAGGGATACGATCCAGATTTCCCCAGAAACCTCGCGAAGTCAGTCACAGTCCACTAGGAGCCCACTATTTTCGCACCAAGAAATGGGTAGAAACTCTATTATAAGTAGGTCAGACTTGGTGCCGCGAGTAGATGATGACCGAGTCAACGCCCTCGCAACGGGCAACTGTCACACTTGCAGGCGCTGGAGTATTTGCGACACTCGCTGCCCTTCTGACTTTATCGAGGTTTGAGATTCCGTTTCCACTCATTCCCTACCTGAAGATTGACTTCGCAGAAATTCCGATTCTGATCGCGTTCTTTCTCTTCGGCCCCGTGGCGGCCGCCATGTCATCAGTGATTCACTGGCTCTTCCTCAATGTGCGAGGCAGCGATGCACCTCTGGGCCCAATGCTGAAGTTCGTCGCAGAGATCTCAACCATCGCTGGCTTCTGGATGGGCAACCAAGTGTTCCGACATCTTAGAGGCGCTAAGCCTCATCCAACTTTCGCGCTTTCAGCCATGCTTGCCGGCGGAATGTTGTGGCGAGTTGCAGCGATGACTGTCGTCAATTACGTGGTGCTGCTCTACATCGCCCCAATCTTCTTCCACGCGGATTACCTGAATTTTGCGCGGATGACTTTGGAGCAAACTACGGGATGGAGTCTGGCCGACAATCTCGCGGTGCTCGTGTATACTCTGTTGTTTACGGGAGTCTACAATATCGTCAATCTGCTTGTGGCCGCTGTGCCTGCTGGTCTGATAGTTTCGCCAATCACGACCCCGTTCAAGCACATCACCTCAGTAGACGCGTGGCTTACGCGTAACACGCGCTCGTAAACTGTCACTCGCTGTTAGGGGATTCCCGGCCGGGTAGATTTCAGTCTGCCAGTCGAATGTCATTGCAGCGCAGGCTGGCATCGCTCTGAACTTATGGGACCATCCGCAAAGAACTGCTAACGAGAATTGCTTCAAATTTGCGGATCAGTCTGCCCGTCGAGGTGTCAACGCGCCGGCTGAATGGCGCTCCCCACTTAAAGGAGTCCTCATCTCCGCCGACTAATTGTGGTCTACCCGCTACTTTTCCCTTATGCCCTTCAGATGCAATACGTTTCGTTCAAGCAGTCGCTCAGCAAGAATCTCGGAAACCGTTTTAGAGCTACACATAGAACAACGGCAGATTATGAAAGACACATTCGAGCTGAATGAGGCTTCAATTGAAAGTCTTCAACGCGGTATGGAATCATCCCGGTACACAGCTCGTTCCATAGTCCAGCTATACCTCAATCGAATTGAATCCGTCGACAAACACGGGCCGACCACTAATTCAGTGATAGAACTCAACCCCGACGCATTGACGATTGCTGATGAACTTGACCGTGAGTACAGGCAGAAGGGTCCGCGCGGACCACTTCACGGCATGCCAGTCTTGCTCAAAGACAGCATGGACACGGCCGACCGCATGAGCACCACAGCGGGTTCTCTAGCGATGGAAGGCTCGCCTGCGCCGAGAGACGCCTTCTTGGTACAGCGCCTTCGAGCGGCTGGCGCGATAATCCTCGGCAAAGCGAACTTGAGCGAGTGGGCAAACTTCCGGGCCTCCCACTCGGTGAGCGGATGGAGCGCTCGAGGTGGCCAAACTCGCAATCCCTACGCGCTAGATCGGAACCCGTGCGGTTCAAGCTCAGGCTCAGCGGTCGCGGTGTCAGCTAACCTCTGTATGGTCTCGGTGGGTACAGAGACTGACGGGTCAATCATCTGCCCTTCAGGAACAAACGGAATAGTTGGCATCAAACCAACACTCGGCCTCGTCAGCCGGAACGGCGTTGTACCTATTGCCCACAGCCAAGATACCCCAGGTCCGATGGCCCGCACCGTTCGCGACGCCGCGATCTTGTTGAATGTTCTTGCAGGCCCCGACCCAAACGACCCGGCGACAAAAGACTGCGCCGCAAAAGGCCAATCTGATTACACGAAATTACTTGATCCAAACGGCCTTCGCGGCGCTAGGCTTGGTGTAGCGAGACGATTTTTTGGGTTCAACGCGGGTGTCGACCGAGTCATCAACGGCTGCATCGATGAAATGAAGCGGGAAGGGGCCGAAATCATAGACCCGGTAGACTATCCGACCCATGCAGGCCTTGATGACTCAGAGCTCAATGTCCTACTGTACGAGTTCAAAGTTGATCTTAACGCCTACTTGAAAACGCGGCCCTCACTCCGCGTCAAATCGCTTTCGGACATAATCGCCTTCAACGAGGAGAGGAGAGACAGGGAGATGCCCTACTTCGAACAGGATCTTATGATCAAGGCAGAGAAAGGGGAAGTTACGGAGGGCGCGTATAAGGACGCGTTGGAGAACAACTATCGCCTAACGCGGGATGATGGCATAGACGCCGTGATTGGCAAGTACAGGCTTGATGCGATTCTGGCGCCGAGTAATGGACCGGCTTGGCTCACGGATTGGGTTGCGGGTAACCATGTCTCCGGCGGTTGCTCACAACCCGCCGCTGTCGCCGGATATCCACACATTACAGTTCCAGCAGGGTTCGTTCATGGATTGCCCATTGGAATCTCATTCTTCGGCCCAGCATGGAGCGAGCCAACGTTGCTCAATATAGCGTACGCATTCGAACAGGCGTCAAAGAAGCGCAGAGCGCCAAGCTTCCGCGCCAGCGCCCAATTCAATCCATAACGTCTCAGCGAGGAAACATCAACCCTGTGCTCTTTATGTTCCACTATCTCCTAATCATTCGTAGGTGAGGCGTGATGGGCTATGTGGATGTGAAGGGCGTCATGGGAAACCCGAAAGGAACGCCTAAGCGAGAAGTGGAACTCCTTGTCGACACTGGGGCTTTTCATTCGGCGATCCCCAAGGAGTTAGCAGCCGACTTGAAGCTGGAGGCTGCGGGTGAGATATCTGTGACCTTAGCCGACAAACGCGAAGTCAAGGCTCCGATTTCACTTGCATACTTCAAGGTCTTGGATCGTGAGTCGATCCTTCCGATTGTGATAATCGACGTTCCAAAACCGTTGCTCGGGACGACTACGTTGGAAGGGCTCGGGTTGAAGGTTGACCCGGTTGCCGGAAAGCTTGAGCACTCGCGCCCATTCGGCGCCGCGCTTCTTCGATGTGCTGCGCGTCCGAATCTCGCCGCTTTCCAATACGTCAAGAGGGAACGCAGCGAAGGTCTACAAGTCTAGTTTCATTTCCCAAGTTCTCTCGAAGCCTTTCTTCGCATAGAGTCTGCGCTTGGACACGTGTTTTCTGGTGCGTTTGCCGCAAAGTAACATGTTGTCCCCAAGAAACTGCAGACACGCCCCCCTCTCGGGGTCCAAGAAATTGGAGTCAGTCTTTCGGCTGATCGCAAAGTAACGTGCTGTCGGTGAGAAGTTGACTACAGGCCCCTGCTCGCACTCCAAGAAATTGGATGGGTAGCTCGAGTGAGTGGCTGAATGGCACTACTTTAGTTCCTGCAGCTTGTCTTCTTCGAGCTGTCTGAGAAGCGCTAGGCCGAGGACTGTCAGCGACAGTAAGATGCCTCCATCCGATGTCTGCGCTTCCAGGAACCCTAGGTTCTGTAGGGCGGTTATCTCTGCCTGGAGGTTTTCTGGCGAGCCGGATGCCGCCATATCAGTCTTGAGAGCCTCCGCCCTGACGCCGGCCTTGCCGACGCCTCCGAGCTTCCAGAGACTCACCAGTATCTTTTCGCCGAGCTCTGTGAGATTGCCATCTGGAGGCATGTTTTGCATGGGCGCCTCCCCGGATTTATCCATGCGTATGGAACGTAGGTGTATTTCCGAGCGAACATTAATATACCGAGCTCCATTCAAAGAAACCGACCTAACCTTGGCAGCCGAAGAAGCCACCGCCTTCATGGAAGTCCTATCCAAGAGCCCGCAAATGAAAGTCCTTACAATCCTTGCCCAACGCCCACAGGAAGAACTAACCAAGACAGAGATCGCCCAAAGGGCGGGCATCGGTCGCACAACCCTCTACCGAGTCTGGAACGACCTGGAAAGGATGAAGGCTGTTTCACCATCACGGCATGTGGGCGCGGTCACGCTCTACAGAATGAATCCGCAAAGCCCCGTTGTGCAATCATTCCTTAGCATAACCAAAAGTCTCAGCACAGTCACAGACGCCGTGTCAAGAATAGAGCAACTCCGAAAACTTGAGGAGTCAGCGAAAGGCGAATTCGGAGACGCCGTGCCTCCAGGCCCGAATGTCCTAGTGAAGCTAATGCAGCACAACGCTCTATCAGCCGAAAGTGCAAGGAAACGGAGTGAGCTTCAACTGTCGCAACGCGAAGCCGACGCAGTTGAAGGACTTGTTAAAGCAGGATTGATCTTCGACAGCGCCGGGTCCTTCTACCTAAGCCAGCTCGGAGCACAGACCGCGCGAGGAGCGTCAAGAATCTGGGGCTCAGAAAGTTCGCAGTCACTTGACCAAGCAATCTCCACAGCGCGAGTCGCGTTGAATCTGATAAATCAGGAGATCAGAAAGCTCAAAGGTCAAGTGCCCAAGTGACCGGCCACTCCACGTCCCGTCCCTACCTATTGTTTTCGCTCAACTTTCGATTTTTCCCGTTCTGAGAACATTTAAGTTACACGACCACGTCGAGTGATCTATGCCGACAGATACGAGGTACATTTTCGTCACCGGCGGCGTGATGTCCGGAATCGGGAAAGGGATAACCGCCGCCTCCATCGCGAAACTTCTTCAGCTCAGAGGCTTCAGAGTCTCAGCGATGAAGATTGATCCCTACTTGAACGTTGACGCTGGGACGATGAATCCCGTAACGCATGGGGAGGTGTTCGTCACCGACGACGGTGGCGAGATCGACATGGATTTGGGAACGTACGAGCGCTTTCTCGACATCAACCTCTCCCGCAGACACAACACGACGACTGGGCAAATCTACACTTCAGTGATCAACAAAGAGAGACGCGGCGACTTCCTCGGCCAATGTGTTCAGATAATTCCGCACATTACCGACGAGATCAAACTAGTGATCCGCGGCATTGCTTCGCAAGCAGAGCCCGACGTTTTGCTAGTCGAGGTAGGCGGGACGGTGGGAGACATTGAGAGCCTCCCGTACTTGGAAGCCGCTCGTCAGATGCGATTGGAGGAATCCCACAGCAAAGTGCTGTTCGTCCACGTCACGCTAGTGCCTGTCTTAGATGTTGTTGGAGAACAGAAGACCAAACCTACACAGCACAGTGTGCAGGAGCTGCGACGAATCGGCATACAGCCCGACATAATTGTCGCCAGAAGCAAACAACCGCTCCTGGCCGGCCCCAAAAAGAAGATCGCGCTATTCTGCAATGTCGAAGAGAGCGCAGTGTTCGCCTCACCCGATTCGCCAATGCTCTACGAAGCCCCTATCGATCTGGACGTTCAAGGGATGGGCGAGTTCATCACAGAACGATTCGGGCTTGACCGCCGCGATGCCGATTGGAGCGACTGGAAACGAGTCGTTGACCGAATCAAGAACCCGAGCCACGTCGTTCGAATCGCGCTCTGCGGAAAGTACGCTGAGCTCGCTGACTCCTACGTCAGCGTGAATGAAGCGTTGAAGCACGCGGGGGCAGCATGCGATGCTAGGGTTGAGATCGACTGGATTGAGACTGAACTTTTCGAGACCGAACCCGCAAACCGCAAGATCCTGTCGCGGTTCGACGGCATACTCGTCCCCGGCGGTTTCGGGTCAAGAGGTACCGAAGGCAAAATCGCCGCCCTCGCCTACGCGCGTGAGAACAACATTCCCACGCTTGGGATATGCTTCGGATTCCAGTTGGCTGTGGTCGAGTTCTGCAGGCATCTGGGATTGAGGGACGCAAACAGCTTGGAGATCAACCCCAAAACCCCACACCCCGTGATCAACCTAATGCCAGAGCAACGCAGCGTGAAGTCGAAAGGCGCAACTATGCGGCTGGGAGCGCACGAACTTCGAATATCACCCAACACAACCGCAAGCCTGCTTTATGGCCGTGAAGTGGTCTCCGAGAGACACAGGCACAGGTGGGAAGTCAACCCGGACTACATTGAGCGCATAGTCAAAGGGGGAGGCAGATTTTCCGGACGAAGCCTTGACGGCACTAGGATGGAGATATTCGAGCTGCCGGACAAGTACTTCTACATGGGTACTCAGTTCCACGGAGAATTCAAGTCGAGGCCAAGCAGACCGTCACCACCATATTACGGCCTGATCAAGTCAGCATTGGACAAGAAGCTCGGAAAGCCCGCGGCTGAGCTGATGCCGTTAATCCAGAAAGCCATAGCCTAGCGCAAATGATGGTGCGCTATCCCTTGTCCAGAAAACCCAGAGCAAACTGGGCCCTATCGTTACCGATTCTCGCTCTGCTCTCGAGAAACATCCTGTAGCCTTCCCTGATGACCCGAAATCCCGCTTGGGTCATCATGGCATGGGCGTCCCTGTTCATTCGCAGACAGGAAGCTTCGACGGGGAGTGTCCCCACCTCTCGTATCGCCCGACTCAGCATCATCTTCGCCTCGCCCCTTGGCGGGTCGATGCATGCCCAAGGCCCGATCTCACACATATCGGCGTACTCCCTAACGAAAAGGTAGCATAGGTGACCGTTTCCGTCAATCGAGCCGATGTACCAGCCCGCCTTCTTGTCAAGAACATCTCGCACAAGTCGCGATCGGTCGGCGCCAAAGACCAGCTTGTCAGCCCTCAGCACGTCCGTCAGGGATGGCGCGGGGTGTGACACGCTCACGTTTACAGTCGTCTCGACCGACCTCGGTCTCCTCCGCATCCTGAAGAACTGTGCATCTCGAACGAATCCGAGGCGCTCGTAGAAGCGGACATGTTCTGCGAAGCAGTAGAGCGCTACGTGTCGAACTCGCGACCTCTCTATGAAGGTCACGGCGTGCTCAACAAGAGCAGGCCCGATGCTCTTTCCTCTGTAATGTCTGTCGACGATCACGTTACCTATCCAAGCAAGCGTCTTCCCGTAGAGGGTCGCAGTGGTCAAGCCAACTCTTTTCGTTCCTTCATAGGCGATGAAGCAGCCAGAGGGATTGAGCCTGAGCAGCCTGCTGAAGTCGTTTCTGGTGGTTCCCCAATTCTCCTGGTCCGAGAGTTGAACCGCGAACGGAATGTCTGCTGCCCGCATTCGTCGGATTCGGAGCATCTTTCGCTCTACCTTAGCGGAGCTAGGGAGTTATTCGGTTTATCAGGCGTGGGAACGCGATTGCGTCCCGTATGTGTTCGAGCTTGCAGATCCACGCCACCGACCTCTCCACCCCAAGGCCGAAACCTGAGTGTGGAACCGTGCCGTAGCGACGCAGGTCAACGTACCATCCGTAGTCCTCAGCCCGCAAACCTTCCTCTTTGATTCTCGCCAGAAGCTGTTTGAGGTCATGGATTCGTTGACCGCCACCAGTGATCTCTCCATATCCTTCCGGGGCTAGTAGGTCTGTTGAGAGGGTGACTTTCGGATCCCGTGGGTCAGGCATATGGTAGAAGGCCTTAACGCCTTTAGGAAAGTGGCTTAGGAAGAATGGCTTGTCAAAACTCTCCGTAAGCGTCTTCTCCTCCTCGTAGCCTATGTCAGCTCCCCACTTGAAGCGCGGTCTGGACTTTCGAATCATCTCCACGGCTTCATCATACTTGATCCTCGGAAAAGGAGGCTTGACATCAGCCAGCTGAGCGGGGTCACGTCCCACCAGCCGCAGCTCATCCGGCATTTCTTCACGGACGCGCCGCACGACCTGCGTGACCAACTCCTCCTCGAGCTGCATTAGTCCCTCCAGATCCATCCAAGGCGCCTCAACCTCCAAATGCCAATACTCCGTCAAATGCCGCCTCGTCCGCGACTTCTCTGCGCGGAATGAAGGAGCCAGCGTGAACGCTTTTCCGATGCTGGAGATCATAGCCTCGGCGTAGAGTTGCCAGCTCTGAGTCAGGTACGCCTTCTGACCAAAGTACTTCACTTCGAAGAGTGTGGAGCCTCCCTCGACCGCCGCCGTCACAAGCATGGGCATTTGAATCTCGAGATATCCGCGTTCCGTAAGCCATCGTCGCGCCTGGTCGATGAACCGTGCACGGATCCTCATGATGGCTTGGAGCTTCGGACTTCTAACCCACAGGTGCCGCTGATCAAGCAGGAAGTCAGGACCATGATACTTCTTTGCAATCGGAAAGCCCTCCTCTGCCGGAAAGAGAACCGTAACCGCGTCAGCTGAGACCTCATACCCGCGTGGGGCCCGTGGGTCTTTTCTGACCGCTCCAGAGACTTCAATTGTGCTCTCAACGGGCAGCGCACTTAGCTGCTCGAACACCTTGGGTTCTATCTGGTCCTTCTTCAGGGTACACTGGATTGTGCCCGTGCCGTCTCGAAGTTGGAGAAATAGGATTCCGCCACTCGACCTAGCGTGGTGTAACCACCCCTTAATTGTGACATGGCTGCCATCAAGTTTCCCGGAGAGTATATCGGCGATCGTCGGTATTTCCACTGTCAATGACGTTCATCTCGAGAAATTCGCAGTGCCCTAGGCGCGGAACAAGAAGGGGAAGTGTCAGGGCTTGAAAGGCCCGTTAAAGCGTTCACCCATGGGCAAGGGCACCTGCAGTGAGCATCTGATTCTTTGTATTTAAGTCAAAGCGTTCTTGATTTCGTTCTCAGAGTTGTCCGCGGTAATGAAGATTGGCACATTCTCCATTCCCGTGGCTATGTAGCTTGACAGTAGCCATTGTCCTGGAGCGAATTCCAGCGTCTTCTCCAAGATGCCTTGATCGATTGTGAATGTGCTGCTTACGAGTGTCCGGTCGTAGGGCCTGGGAAGGGGGCCTACAAAGTACGTGTGCAGTTGCTGTAGGGCGTTTGTGTTGAGGTAGGCTATTCTCTGTGTTGCGACGCATCCTCCGAGGCCGTATTTTCTGCCTTGGCGGAGAAGTGTCTCGATGCGTTGCGTGCACACCGCGTCAATTCCTCTAGCCTTGTCTGCCGCGGGAATGAACTCCTGTGCTTCATCGAATACGAAGAGGATCTGCGGTTCCACTTGGAACTCATGTTTCCTGTGCCGGAGCACCTCGGTAGTCATATCGATCGCCAGGCGCTTGACAACGCTCGGTTCTACGATGGATAGGCAGAGGAGTCTTGTCTCGCCCTCAAGCAGTCTGATCAATTGCTCGGTAGTGAACGCGTTCTCATCAATAGGTTCTTCTTCCTGAACCAGAAACTCTTTGAGCTCCTTCCTACTGGAAGCCCACGCTGCCAGAGCGCCACTCTTCCACACTTTGAAAGCTAGAACACTGTTTTCAGCTTCGGTCTGCAGGAAGTCTAGGAATTCTGTGCTGACGGTTGCTGATCTTGCGAGATGGTTCTGCCGGATCCACTCGTTAACTTTGAGACGTATCCGTCTAATTGCGCCTAGGTTTGCGGCTTTCTTCGAGTCATCCTGTTCTAGGAGCTTGATGTCGTCAAGTACGTCCTCGTATGTGGGAGGATGTTCTCGGCCTTCCCGGAAGCTGCCCATCTTTCCCTGTGCCAGAATGGCCTCAAGTTTCGGCCCGATGTTTGATTTCTCAAAGCCTCTGGGAGTCACAATGATCTTTCGGAATTTGTCGGGGTCCGCGATGGGAATTTCCGTTATGATCTTGCTCTTAATGGATTGATCCGCGAACACGTCTTGAAGCAGAAACGGGTACTCCATCGAGATATCAAAGATCACGATCTTCGTATTTTTCGAGTGGTACAGGATGCGGCGAAGGATGTTGGAAACAAGGTTGCTCTTTCCTCCTCCGGTAAAAGAGAAGACTCCGAAGTGGTAGCGGACGAGGCGTTCGAAGCTGACGTAGATTGGGATGGGATCTTGTTCATGGAACATCTTGATTATGCCGAGGCGTGGGTCCTTCTTGGCTTCGGCGGAAGTTGCTATGTGGTCTTCAGTCCATGATCTTCCGAATTCGGCCAGCAGCCGAGTGTTGTACATCATGTGAATTGTGTTCCTACCCAAGATGTGTACTCGTTCGCCCACAATTGGGTAGGTGAATCCTTTCACATACTCCTGATTTTGGCTGCTCAGAATCAAGTCGTAGTTCAAGGGAATAGCAGAGAGCTGAATCATCATTGTGGCTTTGTCATCAGTGTCCCAATCCGATACGCTCTGTTCGATTATCTCAAACTGGTACGGATAGTAACTGGCGTCAGAGAGACCTCGCAGTCCGAAGTGTTCCGGTCCGAATCTCGATATCTCAAGTAGAGTGAATCGTTTGCCGTCATGTTTCTTGGCTTTGAAATTTCGGACCGCTAGGAGCATTCCCTCTTCGAGTAGACCCATGAGGTCTTTCTGATACTGCGCCTTTACGCGACACTCGTATTTTGCCGAGAAACCAGTTGTCTCTGCCGAGGTCTCAGTCCTTCTGACTGCGAAGACAGAGGCGAGCCTCGCATCGAAGCGACCGCCCAAGTCAGTGAAGTGATGGTTATAATCTTCCCCTTGCATGCTCAACTTCACTCCGCCTTTCACGAAACGTATTCATGTAAAATGAGAACTTCCTAAGCTTTGGATGGGAAACCAACCAGTGACCTGTAGCCTTCACTATTTGGGCTGCACGGTCTCTTTGGGCTTTCGCGATCTTGTCCGCTATGAACAGGGCTTGATTGTGGCCGAAAACCTCGGGAAGGCTATGGTGAGTCATCGATTTCAGTGTGATCATCACTAATTCCTGCATCGGATTGATCGACATGCCAGACTCCCATAGGACTGGTCTAACCAGCTCATCAACGCCCGAGTATTCATGTTTCAATGCAACTGTGGGAGCCTTTTCGAAGTCTCCGTGGTAGAGGCGGTCAATGAAGAGAACGTTGCTTCGGAATCGATCGTCGGACTTAGCCTTGTCCAGCTGAATGTAACTCTTCACGAATAGTTGCTCTATGATTATTCTGTCCATTACCACGCCAGACACGTATTCTTCACGTTGCTTGATGTCTGGTATTATCGTCTGGAAGGCTGTGTCGTATTCGATTGTGGCCCAGGGGACCGGCACCTCGTCGTAGTGGAGCATGCTTACAGCTTGCAAGAGCATTCGATCAGTGGTCGCGGCGTGATTGACCCTTGTTTTCCAGATCTGTCGGTTGATGCATACTGGGACGAGGTGTCCAATGAAATCCCTCGCCGTGGTATCCTTAGTAATTCCGAGGAGAACTACGCGGTTCGCGAGACATTCCTCTATGAGCAGGTTGAGCGTGAATAGCGACAGGAAGGCAAGGTCGAGTGTTGTTAGCCACCGAGGCTTGCCCTCAGTGATTCTCAATGGATTTGGAAGATTGCTCGTGAAGCAACGCTCGCCAAACATGTCGACTAGGCGTCTAATGCGTCGCCATGAGTTGTGGTACCGTGATTCTAGGGTGAACTCATTATTCGTCTGCCGCACATACCCGGATTCCTCGCACTTATCCAAGTAGCGTTTCAGTCTGGACACCGCGGCGTCACCTTTCACTTGCAGTAGGTCTGCTATTTGTTCGAGGCGAAGTGGTTTGCTTGCTTTCTCAAGCGCGCTTATGATGGCGTAGCGGAGGTAGTCGCCTCTTGCAGGTAAACCTCCCTCACCATTCACCCAATGATACCTGCCGTACGCCAACTCTGACTTATCGAAGGGAACGTTGTCCATCTCAAAACCGTTAATCGCGCTTTGTCGCCGCCACAGCGGCCGTTTGGCTGTGTCGGCGATTAGGGTGCTGAGGGTTCCGGAGAGAGATCGGTCAAGCAGAATCATCTGATACTCGCTGGTTTTGGCCAATTGATAGGCGAGGTAGAGTTCGGAGAATAGCATGATCCAACTTGCAATTGTCGAGTTGTCAACCGTTGATTCTTCGGTCAATGGTCGGGAAATTGTGGACTGGTACATGTTGTGAGTGGACTGGGGATCCACTTCAGGAATCGAGTCAACATATATCGGCACGCAGCTGGCTAGGCTCTGTCCCTTTTCAACAAAGCCGGCGTCATAGTGAACCTCTGGAGGCGTGTCGGGATGGTACTCAATCGTCCCTGTTGCGGCGTATGAACCTGCCCAGAAAACCGCTAGGCCGCCCAGCAGCTGCTGATCCTCAGAACCGTCGATGGCGGCGAACCTGATGGCTTTCTTTTGATAGAACCGCATGGCAGTGTCGCACGTGCGCTCCAGATTGAAGTCTGAGGCTAGTAATCCGCGGATCAGAGGCCAGTACTCTTCGCTCGCGTTTTCCAGCCTTCCCTCGCTCTCCCCCACCTGCCCTTCAGCACCATCTCTGAGAATCTGCCCGAGTCTCTTCACGTTCACACTCATCGGCGAGGACAAGGGGAATCAGGTACATGACAGACTGGGATGTCCACTAAAGAGACTTATGCGGGCGTGAATTGAGTAGAGGAAGACGAAAGTGATATGGTCAATTTCGGTTATGGCGGGTTTATCTTATTGTAGTGACTAGCCACTAAACTGCCAGCGCAGTCGATGATGATGTCCGCCCCGGATCAGCAACTCACGAAGAAACTTGCCGAAATGAAATCATTCCTGGAACGTCGCATCAAGCAGCAGGAAGAAGAAGTTACGTCACTCCGTTCGTTCTTGGACGTGGTAGATTCTCTTCTCGCAGAGCGTAGCTTTCGCCAAGTGGACATAACCCCAAAGCCGAGTGCTGTTCCGCCACCGACCGCGGGAGCGCCACGATCTGGCTCCGACAGTGTCCCAATATTAACAACTGACGGGGTTCGCATCGCATTTATCTCAACTGAGCGGCAGGAGCTTCACGTTGTTCCGGAACCGAGCGTGAAACTGGACCCAAACTCACCGCCCCTACGCGCATTTCTCGTCGGGAAGGTTCTGGAGCCAATGCAAGCCAAGGACAGGGAGGCAGCCGGGGCGGGGGCGATTCCGCCTGAGAGTATCCTAACCTACAACCTTGAACAGGAGACAGACTACCTGAAGGCCATCCACATTCAAAACTATGGCGACGATCGCAGACTGTTGGAGTTGAAGAACGCGATTCGATGGACACTGCGCAGAATGTACGAAAAGACCGCTGCTAGGAAATGAAGGGCTACGTCCTTCCTCTGGACGCGATTACCTTCAGCACTTCTGCCTTGTCCTGTTCAACGCGGGTTCGTATCTCCTCCGTCCTAGAACTTGTCTCCTTTCGGTATTCGTCATCTTTGATGCTCGCGAGGTTGATCTCAACGTTCGCCAAGGCACCCATTGCGCCCGCATGGGCCAAGAAGACGCATGTCTGAAGGTCGGAGAGTACGTTCTCATTCGCAAGATGCGAAATTGATTTGGCGAGGGATAGGGTTTGAGAGCAATTCTCTGCGCTCGCTAGTGGGATGTCAGCGGCCCGCTTGAGCCCACTTTGAATCTGCAACGACCTCGCCTGCTTCTCTGCCTCCGTGCCCTTGGGAAGCCGGTACGCCTCCATCAGGCCTGCGAAACTCTTCGAATCCTCATCGACTAGTGAGATGAGCCGTTGCCGAATGGCTTCGGTTTCTTCGAGTGTATGCTCGATTTTCGTGCGATCTTTCTCATTCGCGAGTTTCTTCAAAGTCAAACGCGAGACCATGCTGGCAAGAGCCGCCGCCATGGCGCCTGCGTAGGCAGACACGCTTCCTCCTCCTGGCACAGGCTTCTCGGAAGCAACCTCGTGGACGAACGATGTCAAACTCATTGCGACGAGTCTTTCGTCGGCGGATTCGGTCAGTCTTGTTTCGAGTATCTGATTCATGTTGAAGGTCTGAAGTTGGAGATAGAACTCCGCCGTCTCTGCCAGGGCTCGCATCGGGACGAGTCCAACAATTTCGCTCTCCAGGACTCTGACTCCATGATGCTCAGCGATCGTTTTGACCAGTTCGAAGGCCTTGAACAGTTGGCTGGCCCTGTAGTCGACCATATTCATTGAAACCTGCACAATGCCGCGGTCCTTCAGCTCGAACCCCAAAGCTTTGACGGCTGCGAGCCCGCCATCTTTTGCTCTGACTTGTTTTGCGATCTGTTTTGCGATTGCGAGGTTGTTGGTCGCGAGATTGATGTTGTAAGCTATCAGAATCTGTCTAGCGCCCACCGCCGTGGCCCCGGCTGTTGGATGAACACGGTTCGGCCCGAAGTCAGGCGCTCTATCTGGATTCTTTCCAATCTCCTCCCTGAGCCCTTCGAATTCCCCTTTTCGAACATCCGCCAGATTCCTTCTGTCAGGGCGACTGGCAGCTTCCTCATAGAGGAAAACGGGCACACTGAATCTAGACGCATACTCCTGCGCGAACTCCTTCGAGAGCTGCACGCACTCCTCCATCGTAATGTCCGATATCGGTATGAACGGGACCACATCAACCGCTCCCATCCGAGGATGCTGCCCACTATGTTTGTTCAGGTCGATTAGCTCGATCGCCTTCGCACTCACAGCCAAAGCGGCCTCCTTGACGGCTTCTGGCGACCCCGCGAATGTCAGCACAGACCTGTTGTGGTCCGGATCCGACTCGATATCTAGGACCTTGACATTCCCTGTGCGAGCTTGTTGCACGATCGCGTCGATTACGTCTCGTCTCCGCCCTTCGCTGAAGTTAGGAACGCACTCGACGAGTCTCAAAACTCATCTGGCCGGTTGATTCGTCGCCGAACCTAATTCCGTTTCGGTCGACTACCAAGCGAGTGTTCCCGCGATTGGATTGCACTTAAGAATAAAGCTCGGATAGTTTCAACAAGAACGAAGCAGTGGTTACACCGCATGGTCGCAAAACTGATTGACGGCAGGATTGTAGCACGAGCAGCCCGTTCGAGGATTGGGCAGAGAGCGACCGCTCTGAAGGCGTCGGGAGTGGAGGCCAACTTGGTGACGATTCTGGTTGGTGATGATCCCGCCTCCAAGATGTACCTCAAGAACAAACATCAGGCTTGCAAGGATGCTTCGATCAGTTCTCGCAATGTCGAGCTGCCCGCAGAGACATCGCAACGCGAACTGATTGAGCTGATTCATGGTCTGAATGACGATTCGAGCGTGACTGGAATTCTTTTGCAGTTGCCCCTTCCGACTGGTTTGGACGATGTAGAAGCTGTGGCTACTATCGATCCAAAGAAAGATGTTGATGGCTTGAATCCATACAATCTGGGCCTACTCGCTCAGAAGGCTCATAGGGCCGTGAGACTGGTCCCTTGCACCCCGGCCGGAATCATGGTTCTGCTCAAATACTACCACGTGCGGATCGCCGGCAAGCATGCTGTTGTGGTCAACCGGAGCAAACTCGTGGGAAGACCGCTCATGCAGCTTCTCTTGAATGATGACGCCACAGTTACAGTTTGCCACTCGAAGACGCTAGCGTTACGCGATATCTGCAGGCAGGCAGACGTTCTGATCACGGGAATTGGTCACCGATCCGATTTCACCATCGGCGCAGACATGATCAAAGAGGGAGCAGCGGTTGTGGACGTTGGGAGCAGCTTTGTGGGAGGAAAGCTGATGGGAGATGTTGACTTCGACTCCGTCATCCAGGTTGCTGGGTATGTTACCCCAACCCCCGGCGGCGTTGGACCTATGACCATCACAATGCTCCTATACAATACCCTGCTGTCCGCATGCATCCAAAAAGACGTGGACTTGGGGTTGGATCTCAACGAGTTGGAATCAAGCGGACAATCGTCAAGCTAAACGAGACTTACGGGCGCGGATGCTTCTGCGCCGCAACGGTACGCCTTCATTTGAACTTGACAGGTTTAGTGCCAAGATAGCCACTAGAGTCCGCAACTTGCCAGAAGTGGTGG
>Ga0315268_10002083_pt1 | contig 22834 bp, 19 predicted proteins | sample C1_top_MG_FD_204535 | JGI IMG/M metagenome (GOLD analysis project Ga0315268, IMG submission 204535) | Sediment microbial communities from Yellowstone Lake, YNP, Wyoming, USA - C1_top | ecosystem: Environmental > Aquatic > Freshwater > Lake > Sediment | place: USA: Wyoming | collected 2017-08-01 | reverse complement strand
AAGTCGATCGAGATGCACCACGAGACATTGCCACAGGCGGTCCCGGGCGACAACGTCGGCTTCAACGTCAGGGGTATCGCCAAGACGGACGTCAAGAGGGGCGATGTGGCCGGACCGGTGGAGAACCCGCCGAGCGTCGCGAAGTCCTTCACGGCACAGATCATGGTCCTGAACCATCCGAGCGTCATCACGGTCGGGTACACGCCCGTATTCCATGCGCATACAGCGCAGGTCGCGTGCACCTTCACCGAGCTGATGAAGAAGCTGGACCCGAGGACCGGCACCGTCAAGGAGGAGAACCCGCAGTTCCTCAAGACAGGTGACGCGGCCATCGTGAAGATCGTCCCGACCAAGCCCATGGTCATCGAGAAGGCGAAGGACTTCCCGCAGCTGGGAAGGTTCGCCATCAGGGACATGGGCCAGACCGTCGCGGCCGGTATGGTCATCGATGTCGAGAAAAAGGAGATGTAAACCCTTTCCTTCAAATCCTTTATGTTTTTCTGAATGAGGTTTGATCGATGGCACAACGGGCTAGGATTTCACTGAGCGGAACTGACCCCAAGAAGGTGGACGGTGTCTGCAAGCAGATCAAGATGATCAGTGAAAAGACTGGCGTTGCGATATCCGGCCCCATCCCATTGCCAACGAAGAGGCTTATGGTTCCCTGCAGGAAGGGTCCTGACGGAGGCGGCTCGAGTACCGTCGACCGGTGGGAGATGCGCGTCCACAAGAGGCTGATAGACCTCGACGCCGACGAGCGCGCCCTCAGGCAGCTCATGAGGATACAGGTCCCGGACGGCGTGAACATCGAGATCGTGCTCAGATCCTAGGCAGGTCCGATCTCGCAGGCTCCGGTTTCGTTGAGTATTGTCAATTAAGTCGTCCTTTGATTCTCAATCAATGTAGTTTGTCCAAATTCGGGCATGTCTCATAGCTCCCTCTCATTCGCACGATTTGACCCCTTCCCCGCTCGTCGTAGTTGAGGGAGATGGATTAAGTACGGGCGCGCAGTAACAGCGTTAATCAATCGGGAGGTTGATTCTCGTGAAGAAGGAAGACAAGACGCCAGGTTTCGAAACCCTTGCGCTCCACGGCGGCCAGTCACCGGACTCCGCCACGAACGCCAGGGCCGTGCCGATATACCAGACGACGTCGTTTGTTTTCAACGACGCTGAGCACGCTGCGAATCTGTTCGCGCTCAGGGAATTTGGAAACATCTACACGAGGATGATGAACCCGACAACCGATGTCTTCGAGAAGAGGATCGCGGCCTTAGAAGGCGGCGTTGGAGCATTGGGTGTCGCATCCGGCCAGGCCGCTATCACGCTCGCCTTGCTAAATCTGGTCCATCCGGGTGAGGAGATCGTCTCTTCCCTGAGCCTCTACGGTGGTACATACAACCTCTTCACCTCCACATTCCCCAAGATCGGCATCAAGGTGAAGTATGTCGATTCCACGGATCCGGCCAACTTCGTCAAGGCGATTGGACCGAAGACGAAGGCCCTGTACGCCGAGAGCGTCGGCAACCCGCGCCTGGACACTCTTGATTTCGCAGAAGTCTCGCGGATCGCCCACGACAACGGCATCCCTCTGGTGGTGGACAACACGCTCCCGACGCCATATCTCTTGAAGGCGTTGGATCACGGGGTCGACATCGTCGTGCACTCGGCGACCAAGTTCATCGGAGGGCATGGGACCAGTATCGGCGGCGCGATCGTGGATTCCGGGAAGTTCGACTGGACGCGCGGCAAGTTCCCCGACATGACTGAACCAGATCCGAGCTACCACGGCATCGTGTACACCAAGGCCTTCGGACCTGCGGCCTACATTCTCAAGGCCCGGGTACAACTCCTCAGGGACCTTGGACCGGCCCTCAGCCCATTCAACTCGTTCCTGTTCCTTCAGGGATTGGAGACGCTGCCCCTGAGGATGGAGAGGCATAGTCAGAACGCCCAGAAGGTTGCCTACTTCCTCGAGGACCACAAGATGGTCAAGTGGGTAAGCTACCCCGGGCTGAAATCTCATCCGCAGCACGACCTCGCGAAGAAGTATCACCACAGAGGACTCTATGGAGGCATACTTGGGTTCGGCATAGAAGGCGGCAGGGAAGCTGGAAAGGCGTTCATAGAGAACCTGAAGCTGCTGTCCCACCTGGCGAACGTCGGCGATGCGAAATCTCTGGCGATCCACCCAGCGACCACGACGCACTCGCAGCTCACGCCGGAAGAGCAGTTGTCGACGGGCGTGACGGACGACTTCGTCAGGCTCTCGGTCGGCCTGGAATCGGTGGACGACATCGTCGATGACATCGACCAGGCCCTCTCGAAAGCCTCGAAGGGGTGAGCGACCCACCGCATTCTGGTCGAGCTGGAGGTTGTCTTCCTTGAGGGGCGCATCAGTGGGAATTGTTAAGCCCAGGACATTCACGTTCGCGGACGATTCTGATCCACTTGTCCTGGATTCGGGGCTGAAGCTCGGTCCGGTCACTCTCGTGTACGAGACCTACGGCAAGTTGAATGAGGACCGGTCGAACGCCATCATGATCTTCCATGCCCTGTCGGGGGACGCCCACGTCGCGGGCTACAGTTCGAAAGATGATGAAAAGCCCGGGTGGTGGGAGTCCGCCGTAGGTCCTGGCAAGATGTTCGACACAGAGCGGTATTTCGTCATTTGTTCGAACGTCATCGGTGGGTGCAGGGGCTCGACAGGTCCGGCCTCCATCGATCCCAGCACAGGGAAGCCGTACGCCCTCCGTTTTCCGATGGTGACGATAAGGGACATGGTGAAGGCGCAAGCGGCCCTTCTGGATCACCTGGGGATTGACAGAGTCCTCGCCGCCGTCGGCGGGTCCATGGGCGGGTTCCAGGTCCTGCAGTTTGCGACATCCTATCCTGACAGATGCAGGCTCGCGATCCCAATTGCCACGGCAGGACGGCAGTCGGCACAGAACATCGCGTTCAATGAGATCGGACGACAGGCAATCATGGCGGACTCTCGCTGGAACAAGGGTGACTACTACGACAAAGAGTTCCCCGTCGATGGCCTATCCATCGCAAGGATGGTTGGACACGTTACCTATCTCAGCGACGGAACGTTGAGAACGAAATTCGGGCGCCGGGCTAAGAACGGTTCCCGAGCGAATGGGGCCCAGCCGTTCCTAGAGCCGTACTTCGAAGTGGAGAGTTACCTCAGATACAAGGGAACGACATTCACGAAGCGCTTCGACGCGAACTCCTATCTCTACATCACCAAAGCGATAGACCTGTTCGACCTTGCCCCCGGGTGCGAATCGCTTGAGCCGGCATTCCGGAGCTGCAAGTGCAGATTCCTGGTGCTCTCGTTCTCGTCCGATTGGCTCTACCCGCCATATCAGTCTGAGGAACTCGTGGAGGCCATCCGGTCTAACGGTCTGTCGGCAGAGTACCACATGATCGATTCGAGCTACGGTCACGACGCGTTCCTTCTCGAGGCGGACGAGATGGAGGACATCGTCTCCAGGTTCCTCATCGTGGACGGCAAGAAGAAGTACTACGAATCGGACCTCGGCTACCCGATTTCATAGAGTGAGTGTGCGGGACTCTGCCGGAAAGCTATTTAACGGCCATCCTCAATGAGCCACTATTCTTTCAGCCAACGGGCCGATAGATCAGTGGAAGATCGCCTGCTTTGCAAGCAGGAGGTCAGGGGTTCAAATCCCCTTCGGTCCACTCCCATGCATAGCCATTGGGACAGTCCTTGTCTACTGGGCAAAAGCGATAAGCACAGATTCCTATCACGCCAGAACAGAGGTGGTGTTCGCGTGGATGAGAAGGGTTTTCGCGAGTTCATTGAAAAGGGCATAGGGGTGCCCAAAGGCCTAAGCGAGAGAACAATCAGATCTCACATACGCATTGTCAAAGAGTTCGAAGGGTTCCTAGGGAAGAGTGGAAGGAAACGACAGTTCACCGGTGCGAAGGAGCGCGACATCAAGGCATTCACAGGTCACCTCGAGAAGGAGGATAGGCTCAGACTCGATAGTCTGATGGGGTTGCTTCGATACGCTCGTTTCTCTGGGAACGATGACGTCAATCTCGCGCTTGTCGTGATGTTGAGATCGGATCTTCTCCCGACAATGTGCATGAGCTTCAAGAAGGAGTACGGCAAGAGCATGCACGATAGGGTTCTGGATGGATTCGAGCCTCCGGCGATTGGCACATCAGCCAAGCAGATGCCAAAGGCGACCAGCGAGTTCCTCAGGAGATTGGAGTCAGGAATTGGCGAGGACGCGACCAGGAAGTTCCTGGAAAATAACTGTCCCGACGCCGGCCCGCTAGAGTACTACTCTCACGAGAGAGAGTTGTTTCTTTCATCGAAGGACATCGACGACTATCTGCTCAAGCGGAGGCGGGAATTCATAGGGGAGCTTGAAGGCCACATGAGGAACGGGACATTGTTCTACGAGCAGAAGATAGATCATGATGTCATCGAATTCGTGAGGAACAATCCCGAAGTGGACGTCGGGGCGAGGAGGGGCAATACGATCTACCACACCAAGATCCCGTATATGACCATTGACTATCTTCGAGAGAGAGACTCGAAGATGAGAAGATACTATTATTGCCATTGTCCACTGGCTCGCGAATCAATCCTCTCAGGAAAGACGATGTCCCACAGTCTTTGCTATTGCAGCGCGGGCTACTGCAAGCGGCCGTTCGAAGCAGCCTTTGCGAAGCCTCTGAAGGCCGAGGTCATGAAGTCAGTTCTTTGGGGCGATTCTATCTGCCAGTTTGCAATTCATATTCCAAGAGAGCTGATGCCGAATGAGAGCTAGCTGAGGCCTGGTCTGACAATCACCAAGGAGGGATTGCGATGATGGGATGGGAGAGTGACCGATGAACCTGAGAAATGACAGCTACGTCATATTGATTGGCACGGAGAACTTCACTGAGCGTTACTACCGCGATAGAAATGGCTGGCTAAAGGTGAGCGCGCGTGGCCGTAAGTTCCGCATGACTGCAGAACAAGTCCTGAATCACGTCCTACCTGCAATAGCTGGCATCAAACCAAACGTGATCATCAAGGTGGAACACCACGACGACCGTTGATCTCACCCGACTCGCGTTGCCCGAGATACCGGCCATATGAACGCAGGATCCTCAGATCTGAACGAGTTCTCTTCCAAGAGTAGTCAATGTCTCTCTTCCTCCCGCGGTCACCAGAACGTCATCTTCTATCCTTATGCCGAACTCGCCTGGAAGATTGATCGTGGGTTCAATAGTCATGACCATTCCTGGTTGCAGCACCATTTCCATGTCCCGGTACTCAGTCAAATGGGGTATCTCGTGTGGTTCGAGACCCAAACCATGTCCGATTCCAAAGGGGAAATGCTCGCCAAATCCCCCATCTTCTATTGCTCTACGCCCCGCCTCATTGACCGTGCCTGCTTCTACGCCACTCCGGATCGCGCCTATGGCCCTCTGTTGCGCATCCCGGACCACTTCATAGACCTTCTTCTGTCTCTCACTCGGCTTTCCCACAACGGTGGGTCGTGTGATGTCCGCATGATAGCCCTCATAGGTTGCTGATAGGTCCATCAGGAAGAGATCGCCCTTCTTGACTCGCCTATCTGAGGGAGGGTCCCAAGTAGCTGTATTGGCTCCCGTCTGAACAACGCAATAGGATATGCTTTCAGCTCCAGCTTCCCGCATTGCTTTCTCGACTTCAAAGGAGACCTCCTTCTCTGTGATGGATTCTCGAATGAATTCCCTGCCTGTCTTCACGCCGCTTTCGACTATTATGGCAGCCTTTCGCATAGATTCTACTTCTTCCTTTGACTTGATCAGCCTCGCTTCGCTCAACATGCTTGAGACATTCTTGATCTTGACCTTGGGAAAGGCAGCAACGAGTTGCTCATAGACCTTGAGTGGCAGGTGATCTTCCACGCCGAGCGTTCCTCTCACATTGCCCAACAGATCGTTGAGAATCTTCGCTCGATTCTTCGCACTAGAATAGCATCGAATGTCGTCGATGTGGGAAGTCTCTCTTGTCCAATCCTCGGCCGACTTCGGTGCGACAAGAACCGGTTCTCCGTCAACCGGGATTATTCCGGCCGTGATCATGTCCCATACTATTATCATGTCCCAGGCATCAGCAGGGTAGGTGTAGTGTGTGCCTGTTAGATAGCGCAGATTGGGTCCAGGTGATATGAACAAGCATTCGTATCCTCCCTCTTCCATGAGAGATCTTACCTTCTTGAGTCTATCTGCCAACATGGCGAAAACACCTCCTTTTCCAATTGCTGAATTTGATATTTAATAACTCGGAGCCTGAGTGCGCATTCAGCTACATAGACGAGGCGGTGGGGCGCACATCAAGAGTCGTTCAATGGACTTGGAAACACCCTTCAACACCACCTCATCTCAGCAGTCTTCTTGGCGATTCTGTTTTCCGATCTAGCGCTGGAGCCAACGTCGATGCGGCAACTACTTAGACCGGAATTATATTCGGGGTCAACAGGTGCATCAGCGTGCAAATGAAAGAGCCAGTTGGCGGTCAATTGGAGATTCTGTCGAGAGATGATCTAGACAAGATCCACGGCGCCACAGTTGAAGTCCTTCAGAGATTGGGCGTGAAGATCTGGGAACCAACGGCTTTGAGTCTTTTCAAGGGTGCAGGTGCTGAAGTCGACAAGAAGACGATGATGGTGCGCATCCCGGAAAGCCTCCTCAAGGAGACCATCCGGAAGGCCCCTCGTGAGTTCAAGCTCTACGGAAGGGATCCGAACCACGTGCTCAACATGGCCGGGAACAACGTCCATATGGGGACTGCTGGCCTGGCCGTGAGGGTTCATGACCTCGATGGCAGAACAAGGCCGGGGACGCTCAAGGACGTCGGCGACCTTGCCCGACTCGCTGACGCGCTGGAGAACATCCACATGGTCATAATGATGGTCACACCGTCCGATGTTCCAGACAATCTGTACCATATGTATGTGATTCTGGAGGACTGGAAGAACTCGGGCAAGACCACGGACGGCTGGAATTGGGCCGCGAAGAAGGCCCAGGAGAGTATCGACATGGCGTCGATCCTCAGGGGCGGGACCGAGGAGCTGATGAAGAAACCATGCCTTCTTGGCTTCACCAATCCCGTCAGCCCCATGCAGCAGTCCAAAGAACTGGTCGAGGGGGCGCTGATCTACGCGAAGTACAAGCAGCCGATGATCTACGCTCCAGAGGCTTTGGCGGGGGGGACCGCACCAGCGACCCTAGCGGGACTACTTGTGCAGCAGAACGCGGAGGTCCTCTCCGGAATCATGATCTCCGAGCTCGCAAACCCTGGAACACCCGTGCTCTACGGGACGGTCTCAGCGGCGCTGGACATGAGGACCGGGGCGACCGCACTGGGGGGACCAGAAGTTGGTTTGCTGAACATAGCCACAGGTCAGCTTGGTAGGTACTATGGACTCCCGCGCAGGGGCACGGGCGGCAATTCCGATTCCAAGGCTCTAGACGCCCAGGCAGGGCTGGAGACCGCGACGAACATGCTCATGGCTGGGCTCGCTGGCATGAACTTCATCTACGACGCCTGCGGCTCCCTCGAGGGTAGCATAACGATATCCTACGAGAAGCTCGTGATTGACAACGAGATTGCTGGCATGGTCTCGAGGGTCTTGGGTGGCATCGAGGTCACAGAGGAGACGCTTGCGGTCGACGAGATATGCAAGGTCGGGCCGAACGCCAGCTTCCTCAGCACGCCTTTCACGGCGAATCACTTCAAGAAGGAGCACTTCCTCACGACGCTCCTTGACCGCAGGTCGATGGACACGTGGGTGAGGACCGGTTCGAAGGACATCACCGAGGTCGCGAAGGAGAAGGCAAAGAAGATACTCAAGGAGCACCAACCTGTGCCCATGGACAAGGACATCACAGCCGAGCTAGAGAAGTTCATCAAGAAGGAGTCAAAGACATACGGTCTCTGAGAATGGTCCGCTTATCTCTTCCTCAGCTTCGGGTTCAGGATCTCGTCTAGTGCGTACCCGAGAAGTGTGAACGCGAGCACGAGTCCGACTATCATCAACCCGGGTATCATGATCCATTCCCAGAGTCCGATCTGGAAAGCGCTCGATTGGGACGCATACGATAGCATCGTGCCCCATGTGACCGTTCCTTGGGGCCTCAGCCTCAGGTAGCTGAGTGTCGCCTCGGAGAGGATCGCCATGGCGACCGTGAGGATGGTGTTGGCGAACACGAGCGGGAACGTGTTCGGAAACACGTGTCGCCGGAGGATTGCCATGTCAGATGCGCCAATCGCCCTCGCGCGTTCCACGAACTGCTTCTCTCGTATGGACAGAACCTGCGCCCTGACCATCCTTGCCGTCATGGACCAACCCGTCAGACCGATGATGAGGATGACGCCGAGTAGATTGATCGTGCCCATGAACGCAGCGACAACGATCATAAGAACGAGCCACGGGATCGAGAGCACAATATCGTTAAGGCGCATCACGACCTCGTCCTTCCACCCACCCACATAGCCAGCATAGAGGCCCACCGCTGTACCCAACAAGGACGCGATCACGGCGGAGAATATGCCGATTATGATCGAGGTTCGGGATCCATATAGAAGCTGGCTGAAGATGTCAACTCCGGCTTGATCCGTTCCCAACCAGTGCGTCTTCGACGGTTTCTCGAACTCATGTTTCAGATCCTGGACATTGACACTGTATGGGGCGAGCATCGGTCCGAAGAACGCCATTAGTATGAACGCCGTTAGGAGGATCGATCCAATCAGCCCCATCCTGTTGGAAAGGAGCTTCCGATTGACCTCCTTGAGCTTCCTCAATGAGAGCTTGAACTTCTCTCTGTCGGCGGTCGATATCAAGGGCTGACCCCCAGAGATACGCGCGACCGCCTTGAACGACAGGTAAGCGGCGCATGCAGCTATGAGTCCCCCAATTATCAGGACCGGCCAGTATTGCTCGAGGAATGTCTTTGGCCTTTCCCTGGTGATCAACAGGGCGACGTCCCAGCTAGTGTGGTTGTTGCTGTCGATGATAGTCAGATTGGCCCTATACAGCCCTGCCTTGGGGGGGACGAACGTGACCTGCTCTCCATAGAGCGTCGCAACAGTCGCTCCAGTCTTGGATAGTCTCCAGGTATAGTTCACTATGGTCGCTCCCTGAGACGGGGTCGAGGCCGACCCGTTCAGGGTCGCTGGCGACCCTACGGTGATATTCTGATCGGGCCCAGCGTTTGCGACCGACGCGTTGGCCAGTGGTAGCGCGAGCGCGGTCGCGACCATGGACTGGAAGCCTGCTGGGCCGCCGATTCCAGAGGGCGGATCCGAGGCCACGCATGCAAGGGCGAGCGCCCCTGAACCGACAATCATGACTACGATCACGACTGATAGCACTCTCGTCCGGAGGTCGCATTGGGTTGGACCCTGGCTCTTGACCGATGCGCGCCCGGAGGGCGCTCCAAGGCAAGATGCTGGTCGGGATAGTGATTCCATTGCATGGCCTCCTAGATCCTGATCCTCGGATCGACGTAGAGAAGCAGCATGTCACCCACGAAATTGGCAATGACCACTGCCACGCCACCGATCACGACGATGAACTGAAGGATCGGGAAATCCAGATTCCAAATGGCGTTCATCGTCTCATACCCTATCCCTGGATAGTTGAAGACGACTTCCACCTGGTATGCTCCGCCTATCACGAAGGCGATGTTCATTGCGATCAGGGCAATCATCGGTGGCATGCCATTCGGAAGCGCGTGGTGCCGGAGGACCTGGTAGTCGCTCAGGCCTTTGGCGCGGGCTGTCAGGATGTAATCCTCCGTCATGGCATCGATCAGCGATCCGCGCATGATAAGCGAAATGCCGGCCACCGTGCCGATAGCGAGCGTGAGTGACGGCAGGATCAGGTACCTACCTATACTCAGTACTACAGGCCATGTGAACCGCAGTTGGTTCCCGTACCTGTCCGTGTCGTAGTACCCGCCCGAAGGCAACTGAGGCCACCAATGCATGGCTAAAGGATGCGTGGTGAAGAGCAGTTGCAGCACGATGGCTAGCCAGAAGAGAGGCATGCCGTAGAAGAACAGCGTGATCGAGGTCGCCCCGACGTCGAACGGGCCCCCCCTCCTGTACGCCGAATATGCGCCAATCCCGATCCCGAGAAGAATGGTGAGCACTGTGGATATACCCACAAGAAGCATCGTCCACTTCATGTCACCCATTATGATGTCAAAGACGGGACGACGCGAGATGTAGGATGTGCCCCATTCACCAGTGATCGTGTTGACCATGTATGCTGCAAGCTGCGTGGTGACAGAATCGTTCATGTGGAACTTCTCGACCAGCTGCCATCTAAGGCTCGCGTCGAACTTTGGATCCCTCGGGATCATCTGTGTCGTCGGATCCCCTGGCATCAGGTGGACCAGCAGGAAGTTTAGGATCATGATCCCAACTATCGTGAGTGCCACATTCACAAGTCGCTTTCCCACGTATCGTCTGAAGGACCTGCTCGCCATCTAGCCGCCCTCCTCTGGTCCCCTCCTTGGGCGGTCTCCCAGACCTCCCTCCACGGACGAGCCTGACTCCTCGGCCGGGAACGACGCCCTCATCTCCTCCCTTCTGCGAAGGTACATGCCGATGTAGGCCCAGAGCACCAAGAGGACTGGGATAGTCACGAACATTGACAGACTGATGTAGTCCCACAGGGTCCACTTCGAAATCACCACTGGCGGTCTGACGGAGACCTGGATCGGCATCGTGGAGTTCAGGGTGTGGTTGAAGGCACCCCCTATCTTGTTGTCCGTCACGATGAGCGTCACATTGTAGTGCCCCTTCAGCACGAACGTGTGGTTCACGAGGACCGTGATGTTCCCATTTGCGTCATAGTCCGAGCGGTTCATGTACTGCTTCGCGCTGCCGTCGCCGAAGTCCCAGATCAGCTCTATGGCGTCGCGCTCCGGGTCGGTCACGACGAGCCGGAACTCGACGGATTCGTTCGCAGCCGCGAAATCGCCAAGAGAGTACGGGGCGTGGTTGAACTCGAGGATGACCGGCGCCTGGTTCGTGGAGCTGACGTTGACGAGCGCCGTCAATACCACTTCATGACCTGGCAGACCGTCCGTCACGGTCACCGCGACAGGGTATGATCCGGTCTCGTTGAATGTGATCAGCTGACGGAATATGTAGGGCGTCATGCGCTGCGCAGCGCCGCCCACGGAATCATTCGTCCTGGCCCCGAAGACCCCAAGATCCCAAGTCAAAGTGAAACTGTCCCCATTGAGATCCCAGGCCTCGACGCTCAATGTCACGTTAACGTAGCCTAGAGTGGCGTTTATCACAGGGGAACTTGGCTGGACGTCCAAGGAGAGCGCCGTCGGTGGGACGTTCACGCTGATGTTAACGGTCGTCGTGACGGTGATGTTGTGGTTTTCGATCTGGTACGGCACCAACGCGTCGCTCACGCTTAAGCTGACGCTGTAGTCGCCAACGTTGGCGAACGAGTGCGACGCGTTCTGCCACACTAGCAGGCCGGGAACGGTGAATCCAGTGTGGAATACTTTCACAAATCCATCGGAGTAGTTGTACGTCCACGTGAGCGGGTCACCCTCGGGGTCGGACGCCGCAGCCGTGAAATTGATCTGATCCAGGGGACTCGCTGAGCCTTTCGATGTCGCTATTCCTGGATCGAGGATGTTCGGAGGCCTGTTGGCGGGGATGTTTATGCTGACATTCCACGATGAGTTGACTGGTGGATGGAGCCCATCCGTAAGACTCAAGTTCAGCGAGTAGTTCTGAGTGTAGCCCCCTTTTCCTGGGATCCTCGGATTCCACGAATGGTACTGGATGAGTATCACGCCATCCTTCGTGGGCCCGGATGTCACGTTCGTCGCGTTCGTCCCGTCGCCGAAATCCCAGAGAACGGTGATATTGTCGTTCTCATTGTCCGCGACCTTTATCATTATATCCTGGGTGACTCCCGCTTGTACAATGAGTGGGTCGATTGGGTGCCACACAAGAGTGGGAGGCTGGTTGACCGGCGGCGAGCTCACGAATACAAAGAGATCAACCGACTCATTGTCTGTTCCATCATCGACCCACAGCTGCGCCCAAAAGAAGGGCCCATTCGGCGATGTGAGGTTGCCGGGATGGTTGTACGCAAAAGTGTGGACGACGGCCCCTGGGCTTCCAGTCGTATCGACCGTGACGGGGCCATCGGGATTCGGCGTCAGGTCCGGAGGTTCATAGAGATCATAGAAGATCGTGAAGATCAGGGTCGCGCTTGAATCGCTCGAGGAGGCGTTGGCATAGAATGTGATTGTATCATTGACCATCGCAGTCGATGGACTGGCCTCAAAAGTTTGGCTCTGTATTGTCGATGTTCGTGCGCCATGCTCTGCGATGTGTTGAGAGCTCGGGCCGAAGGAATCAGTTGTCGAGACTACCAGCGAGGAAAGCACTAGAACGGAAAAAAGAATGACCGCTTTGAGGGCGGTCGTTCTGTGCAAGGATACTCTGCGCCTGCCGTCTCCTTCTTGTACGCCTGGATCCAAGTGCGTCCCACCTTCGCACGGCACAAGTCTACTCTTCCCTGCTCCTATTCGAAGCGACCCTTGCCACCGCCAAGATCGACAACATGCAAGCCAGAGGTACTGCGATACTCGTGAACTCCGGGATCAGAACAGTGGCGAGCACCACGTCGATCTGGAGCTCGTCGGCAGCAACGGCGGTTCCGGTGACGATCGCGAAGTTCGTCCCGGTCCTCGTCCCGTTCAATGCGGTGTAGTTCCACGCCTCGACCGTTATGTGGTCACCTATCTGGGGAGACCAATTCTTGATGTCGTAGCTGTACACACCGGCGCCATCCGACATTACAGTGTTGCAGTATTTGCCGACAGTCGTATCGGAGATGTTCACGTGGCAGTAGGGAATCGGGTCAAAGGTGGAGTTCAGCGTACTCCCGAGTATCACTAATGGCTTTGGCGGGGGGTCGCTGACGCGTCCAGGCACCTTCGCGAGCTTCTGCCCCTCCAGGGCTACGAATGCGACCGCGGTGACCAGGATGAATGCGGCCGCAAATACGAGGAGCATGGCGCCATTCTTGATGTTGCCCCCTCCCACTTTCGACAACCTGAGGCGTCGCGAGTGCGTGGTGGCCACCCTTTCGATCCCGGGCGGTTCGACCAATGGCGTTAGTTTCATCTTCTCCGGACCAGAGATGGCCCCCATGCCTTTGTCGTCGAGTCCGATCTTTCTTGTGTTGTTCATGTTGGCAACTCCCTACGGCGAATATGTCAACGTTCCGCTCGCAGTCATCCAGCACCAGTATGCTTGTCCTGGTGCCAACAGGTAATCGGTCTTCAGTATTGCCGTGACATAGCAGGTGTAGGTCCCAGCAGCCGCGTTGTAGCGTGCTACCTGCGAGACGGCGCCTACGCCCGAATACATCCCGAGGATCTCGCTGGCATGCATGGTCGTCTTCATCGACTCGATGCCGACCGCGACCCACCCGCCTCCGAAAGGCACGGTGAATGTGATTGCCTGGGTCGTGGTTGGGACGCCTCCGTACAGATGGAGAGTCTTTGCGGCATGAACGTTGTTGATCCAATACCCAGTGCTGGCATTGATCGCGAAGTCGTCGGTCGGTCCCGACGTACCAACTGTGTAGGTCTTGTTGTAGCTTTGCCAGGTCGAGTTCCAAAGACATATCTGGTCTCCGCTCGCGAGGCCGATCGTGCTAGCCATGTATCCGTAACCCACGAGAGGCACGGAGACGAAGCTCCAGCCAGCCGAGAGGGGCAGGTTGAACGCGATCCTTTCCGTCGCCGAGGCCGACATGTTGTGTCCGGGAATCTTCGTCAGGTCATCGACATAGACAGTGCATGTGAAGACCCCGGCCTTCGTGTATGTGTGGCTCCCCGAGCTGGTCGTCGTCGTAGGGAAAGCGATGGTCTGAACGAACAGCGCCGAGCCGTCACCGAAGCTCCAGGTGCATCTCAACGTCCCATTATCAGAGTCGAATGCGGTGGCCGAGAACGACGTGGAATTGCCCGCCCACAGACTCTTGCTCTGCGCCCCGGTCATGGTGGCTGTCGGTGCGGAATTCGTCCACACGGTGACACCGACGGTCGTCCCATACGAGGTGTTGGTCAAACCATCGGTGACCCAGAGGTTTATCTGCCTTGACAAGCCGGTCGGAGACCCGGTCGTGTATGCGTGATGCACCGTGGCCGTGACATCTGCGCCGTTGGCCGTGCTGGGCATGTCCACGATGGCAGACTGACCGTCACCGCAGGCGATGATGAAACGCAGCCCGTCCCCAGTAGGATCCTGTGCGTGAGCCGTGATTGTAACGGACTTGGCGGCGTAGATATTCGTCCTGTTCACGGTGAGACTCGTAGGAACAGGAGGCGAAAGGCCCGCAATGGATGAGACCACGCACAGTGCAGACACATTGTGACCTGTTAGTCCAGTCAGATCGTCTGCGTACACCACGAGGTTGTATGTTGCTTTCTGCGTGTATGTATGATTCACCCACTTAGGCGAAGTCGTGACAGTCTTGCTCCCGTCGCCCCAGATCCAGGTGTACCTCAGATTGGCTTGGTCTTCGGCTTCGTGCGCAGTGGCGTTGAAGGTCGCCTGGGTCTTCCAAATCACCGTCTGTGAGCTCATGATCGAGATGGTCGGCGGAGTGTTCACCACGACGGAGACGCTCTTTGTCAACACTGCGGGTCTTCCTGCACCCGGATGACCGTCATCCACGCTCAAAGTCACCAAGTACGAACCACCTACGCTGAACGTATGGTTCACTACCCGGCCCATTGCAGTGTATCCGTCACCGAAGTTCCAGAAATAGGTGAGGGGATCTGTGTCAGTCGCATTGCCCTGGAATCGCACAGGCGTCCACTCCTGTATGTTGCCGTTGGGTGGGCTCTGCCATATCGAATTGATGATTGGAGGCGCATTCAGAGGGTTGACGACTATGATCTTGCAGTGAGCCCAACTTATGAACCCGTCATGGGAGGGGTTGACCGACGGTGTCCCGTTCACCTCACGCGCTGCGAAGTACACGTCGTACACGCCATCCTGGAGGTAGGCGTGTGATTGGCTCGCGCTCGATACCCATCCCGTCCTAGATCCATCTCCCCAGAACCACTGATACTGCAGTGTCGACGCGTCCGTCGCGGAGCCATATACGTTTATCAGAGTGCTCGGGGTTCCATCGTATACGTTTCCATTGAACGTGGCCTGACCAACTGTCACCGTAGGTGCGTGGTTCTTCGCCGGGTATATTTGCATATAGAGCCATGGAAGAACCGCACCTGGCTGAAGAAGGCCTCTCTGAGTCCAGTTGCCCCAGTTCGTCCACTGGTCCCCAAACTGGCTCGACGCAGCGAAAAGATCGGACCTGTAGGCAACGAGGTTGCACCCGCTGTGCTCGTAAGCTAGGGCCTGCATATCCGCCAGTGTCGTGTATCGGGTGGCGAAATCGGTCTGGAACAGCGACTGGTTGTACAAGTTGTCGAAGGTGGCGTTAGTCCAGTACGTATCGCTCCATGAGCCGATCGATGCGGTCGTTAGACACTCCATGATGTCCGTCGAAGCCTCCGACATCTGGCCCCAGACCCAGTCCCAGAGCCAAACATCGTAGTCCGCAGCTGCCCAGACGCCATTCATGAAGGTTGGGCTTTCCTGCGAATACAGTGTCTTGAGGTCAATCCCGGCCTCCCAGGTCCAGTTGGCAAGCAATTGCGCCCCGTTGTTCCAGTTGGACTGATCTGTCCCGTCGATCGGGGTGTAGAATCTGAACCTCAAGGGATCAGTACCTCCAGGTTGGCACAAAGGTGTGGCGCTGGGATCCAGGTTCCCGCTCAGGTCGTACTTCCAGTCAGCGGCATTCAGCATCGCCCTAGCGGCCGCTGGGTCGAACCTGAACGGCGTCTCGCCGGGCCTGCTGCCGTAGTCGTAGTGGAATCTATTCATAGGCGGTATGAGGGAATCCGCTGGTGATCCCAATCCGTTGAGGAACTGGTCGACGAAAGCTTGCTTGTCCACGCACATCTCCATGGCATCCTTCACCACGGGATTCTGCAGCAGCTGGTTACTGGTGCCAGACTTGTACTTGCCTCCGAGGGCCGCCCGCTCGGCGTCGCTCATCTGGTTCATGTTGAATTCGTACATGAAGCCCCCGGCGACACCCCAATGGCTTACACCAGGCATTCCAGGCACCGTGTTCAGATACTGGACCGGGCTCGGATATGTATCGATATCGATCGCGCCTGTCCTGAAATCCGACATGGCGGTGTCGGTGGACGTTTCCGATTTGTAGATCAGCTTCGAGACGTGTATCTGCCAGCCGCGCTCCGTGGTGGCAAACCATGTCGGGTTCCTGTCCAGTTCGACGACGCCGGCCGTCGGGAGTCCGGTCAGGTTATAGAAGAATGGACCCGAGCCGACACACGGAGGGACACCGGCATGGGTATCGTAATTCAACCAGTTGAATTTCTGGGATGACCAGATGTACTTTGGCAAGATCGGAATAGTTGTCAGTCCAGAGAACATAGGCGCATAGGGTTTCACAGTCTGGAGATAGAACTCAAAGTCGCCGACACCCCACATGCGGGAGATAACATACTGGCCCCCGATCATGGGGAAGTATGTCTGAAGGCTGTTGGTGTTGTTCTGGACCAGATAGTAGCTGAATATTATGTCCGCAACGGTCAATCGGTTGACCGCAGTTGGGTTGAGTCTGTCATAGAACGTAGCGTTGTGGGTTATCTTGAAATGGTACACTGTCCCATCCGGGGAAACGTCCCACGAGGTGGCGAGATCGCCCACCACGTTCTTCTGCAAGTCATAAGTCAAGAGAGTGCTATAGCAGGGCCAGATGGCGTCCTCTTCCTCGTTATTGGTGTAGACCAGCGGGTTCAAAGTGTTGGTGTCCGCCACGAGGTTCACCATGCCAATTCTGAGCGTTCGATCACCAGCGCCAAAAGCTGATGCCTGCCCAACTGGGCTCATGCCAGCATTATGGCTGCCGGTCAATGGCGACATTGGAATGCCAATCATTGTAGCCACCACCAAAAAAGCCGTCAGCATTGTCATTCGTCTTCGAGTTACACCTTCACCACTCATTGAGTCCACCTCTCAACACCTATACCCCCATCGGTCTGGACCCCGTCCCCGTGAGGACGCGGAGTGGGTCCTTTGTCGCAACGAGATGTCCGTGAATGCCCCTCTCTAGAAACTATTGCACAGGCAGGCTCTTCCTCACTCAAAGTAATTCCCCCCGCGAGATCCTCCCCGCTACTGGCTTTTGTGAATGCACGAACGCTATTTAACATTGGCGTTTTTTAGAGGCCATTGGGGTCTCGAATGAGATATGCGCGATGATGCTCGCAAGGGTTCAGAGTCGTTCATTTGAGTGATGAGCGCCAAATGCATGTCATTCATCCACAACCAATCTCCGGATAGCTAGATGAACTCGACGCTCCCCATGAACGCTTGTGTCTGCGAGCGATCGCAGGGTCTAGGTCTTCTTCTTTTCCGCCGTGGGGGAGACGAGCTTGGACCTCAGAAGGTGTCTGATCTCCTTGTGGAGCTCACAGTACTCCTTGAATTCCGCATCACTCATAGAGAGGTAGCCCGCATATTCGAGAAGAAGCTGCTTGCCGAAGAAGTCAACGTCCTCAAGGTCGGAGACCTTCTCCGTCCACTCTTGTTTGTCTCCAATGCTGTGCATCTTGTTTTGTATGCTGACCAGTTTCGATGCGGACGCCGTATCGACCTTTACAGCCACTCCGATCTTCGATAGGTTCTGAAGTGCCTCGAGCGCCTGCTGCTCCTCGATCTGTCGGCTCTTTCCCTCACCGAGGGACAGATGGAATACTTCCGCAGAGGCTCGGTAGTAGGTCTCGATGAAATGATCCACGCGCTCCTCTCTCGCAATCTCGATCAGATCATGATCCTTGAGCTTCCTGATATGATGGTAGATTGCCTGGGTGGTCAGGTGAAGCTCCTCCGCGATTTGACTTACTGTCATTTCCTTCGCCCTCAGAAGGTGTATCAGTCTCCTCCTGGTATCGTCCGCCATCACCTGAAAAGCCTCGGGGTCTCGGATTACTTTTATCGCTTTCACTAGCTCACCTGGAAAATGTATGGTTGGGCCATGTTATAAGCATTTGGTTCATTAAAACGATGGTTTTATTAACCACCGTGTGTATTACCCAAATGCACATTGGAGTATGACAAGCATGAGGTTTAATCACTTCGGATGCATGCCAAGAACGGGCCGCGATACACCACTGGTTCTACCGAACAAGGCCGAGGACCATTTCCCATCGATTGTCGTTCATCCAGTTCGATCCAATCAGACTAGGGGGTGGAACGGTTGAGCATCGCTGGTTGTACGATTCCGCGCGTGGACAGATCTACAGGTAGGTCCGGGTGCGAAGTCGCCCGATACGTGCGGCATGAGTTCGGGGACAGCAATCCTCTTTGGGTCTTTTCGCAGCCCAACGGGTCCGCGAAACGGGACCTCGTCAATGCGACCAAGCGAGTATCCCTGATTCGCGGACCTATCAGCAGGATTGCACGCGCTGTGTCCTCTCTCCTCTTCTGAGGGCGACGGGGCCTCAGGGTCCTCACATCCCCAACTTGGGCCCTGCGATTCATCGAATACAAGGTCCCCCGTGGGCGCCCTGGCCTGCGCATGCGCGAACCCGAAGGATTTATCTTCTGACTCCATCTGTAGGTTTTGGGACCTAAGTGAGTGAAGAGCTCATCCAAGTCGAGGGGCTGTCAAAGCACTATCCGCCAGACGTGAAAGCGGTCGACAACATCTCATTCACCATCCGAGCCGGTCAGATATTCTCCATGCTCGGTCCGAACGGCGCCGGGAAGACGACCACGGTGGAGATCCTCGAGGGACTCCGGACACCAACCTCGGGCAAGGCGATGATCTTTGGCGTCGATGTGACCAAAGACTACAGTTCGCTCAGGGAAAGGGTGGGTATCCTTCCGCAGAGTTTCGAGCCCTTTGACAACCTCAAGCCCACAGAAGCCGTCCAGTACTGGGCCGGTCTCTACGACATCAAGATGACCAAGAGTCAGGTAGACACGTTGCTGGGACGTGTGGATCTGACTGAACGGAAATCGGTGCTTTCGAAGAATCTCTCTGGAGGAGAAAAGAGGAAGCTCGGGATCGCGCTCTCGCTGATAAACGAGCCGGAGCTGCTGTTCCTGGATGAGCCGACAACGGGCCTAGATCCAAAGGCCAGGAGGGACCTATGGCGGCTGATCGAGGAGATCAGGAAGAAGGGCACGACGGTATTCCTGACCACGCACTATCTCGAAGAAGCCGAGAAACTGGCTGACGATGTTGCCATCATGCACAAGGGCAAGATCGTGGCTAGAGGCAGTCCGCATGATCTGATAGCGAGATACGGAAAGATGACTGTCATAGTGCTCTCTGGAGCGGGGAGCGAAGCACTTCGCGAGATCAGAAGAAGAGGCATCGACGCGACCGAGGAGAACGGAGATGTGCTTGTTCCCGTGAAGAACCCAACCGAGATGAGAATGGTCTTCCAGAAGATATCGGGGATCGAGCTCCACGCCAAGGACATCTACACCAGAAGACAGTCGCTTGAAGATGTGTTTCTCAACCTTGTTGGAGCGAAGATGGATGAGGGGGATCTGAAAACATGAGCCGGATTCTCGTGGATATCAAGGGGTTCGGCAGGCAGTACCTCAGATCAATCATTGGAGCGTTCTTCACCTTCGCGTTCCCCATATTGTTGATTGTGCTTTTTGGATCCATATATAGCGGGAACGGCAACCAGAAAGTGTCGCTGCCGGTTCAGAACCTGGATGGGAGCGGTTTCTCAGTCGCCTACCTGAATGAGCTGAACAACACCACACTCGTGAATATCAAGATGATTCCGGCCGATGAAAACATCACGACCTACATCAACGACAACTCGCTTTCACTTGCGCTTCAGATACCCGCCAACTTCGGATCGAAGATCGCGGGTGGCTTAGGCTCCAACTACTCCGGGCCTGTTTTCGTCACCATATACGGAGATCAATCACAATCCACATTCGGGACTGCCGCCGCCGCAGTGGAGGCCGCGAGTGTGAGCTTCAACTATAACCTCTCGCGGACATTGCCCCTCGTCGCGCAAGACGTAAAGGGTTTGAAAGAAGGCTACAAGTTCCTAGACTACTTCTTGCCGGGTGTTGTGGGCATCACGGTCATGACGAACTCGCTCTTCAGCATGTCCTCGATATGCGCCGAGTACCGACAGCGGGGATACTTCAAACTGCTGGCCACAACTAAACTGAGAAAGCACGAGTGGCTGATATCCAAGTTCGTCTTCTTCTCGGCGATTCTGATATTATCTCTGCTGGCGACCTTCGCCGTGGCGAGCGCCGCATTCGGCACGCATTCCACGATATCACCGCTCGCTCTGGTGATGATTCCTGCAGGCGCGTTCCTTTTTGTTTCCTTTGGAATGCTCTTGGGAGTCGCCATAAAGGACCCTGAGTCGGGCGTCGCAGTTGCCAACGCCATCGGCTTCCCGATGATGTTCTTGTCTGGCTCTTTCTTTCCGCTCGATATGATGCCTCAGATCCTGCGGGTCATTGCCAGTGCGTTACCGCTGACCTACTTCAACAACGGCCTGAGGGACACGATGGTCTATGGGAACACGGGAGGATGCATTGTCAATCTTCTGGTCGTTGTCGTCGTTGGTTTCATCTTCTTCCTCCTTGCCAGCAGGCTGATGTCCTGGAAAGAACGCTGAATAGGGTGTAAAGGCAGAAGAACTCCGAGCTCCATATGCGTCCCATGGACAGCTGGACGTACCTGGCTTTTGTCGCAGGAGCATTGACCTCTACCGGCTACTTGCCGCAGATCATCAAGGGATACCGTACGCGCAAGCTCGATGATGTTTCGGTCATCATGCCTGCGGTCCTCGGCTTTGGCATGTTCTTGTGGCTTATCTACGGATTGGCGAGAGAAGATGCTGCGATCATCGCGGCGAACATTATAGGGGCTTCGCTGACCACATTGCTGGTCGTTATGAAGATGAAGTACAGCAGCGCAAGGAAGACTTTGTCCGGGTGAGTGTTACTTGGTGGCTTTGGTCTGCGAGACGTGCTGCAGGAGTTCATCGAGGTCTCTCTCGAGGATCGTCCCTGCCGATCTCCCCTTTTCCGCCCCGTCCGAGTAGGCAACGACAGTCGGGATCTCATCGATCTGCCAGTCTTTCCACTCGGGGCCGCCCCTCAGCACCTCGAATGAGTACATCGGTTCGGTCCGTCCAGACGTCCACCGCTTCCACAGAGGTGCGAAAGCGGCGCAGTCTCCGCACCATTCTCCAGTGAATAGGACGAGCGCGGGTCTTCTGTCAATATGAACGAGTTTGTCCAGACTTGCTGAGGAAACGCGGTTGACCAATGACTCACCTTTCTCCACGTAGCTGGCGGTGGCTCTTCAATCTTCTGCCTTCGCCACCGTCATCATGGGCCAGATCTACGGAGAGATTGAGTCGAGCGCCAAGTCAACTGCCTTCTTGGGAGTATCCACTTCGATCAGGTTCGGGATGGGCTTCGACCGCGCATTCCCAAGCTTCCAGGTCTTCAGGCCTATGACCTTCTTCCCGATGTTCAGCGCGTGTGCGATCTCGGACAGAGTTCCGAACTCCCCGCTCACAGCGATTAGGACATCGGCCGTCATGACAAGCATGACGTTCCTACCCATTCCCATGCCAGTCACGATTGGGATCTGGACGTACGGGTTCGCGTCCTCCTTGCTATTGGAAGGGATGATGCCGATCGTTAGTCCTCCTTGGCTCCTCGCGCCCTTGCACACCGCCTCCATGACCCCCGTGAGGCCGCCACAGACGACCGCTGCTCCTCGTCTGGCTATTTCTGCCCCGACCTCCTCCGCGACCTTGAGGACGTCAGAATCTGCCTTGCTCGAGCCTATCACGCCAACGATCTTGAACGCCACGTCGGTTAGGATGGTCATACACCCTCATATACTCGAAGCCAGCCTCGTTATCAATAAGCGGTTCTCCAGCGACATCTTTATTAGCTATCATAAGTGATATTACCGGCACGATAAGGGGGACCCCCCATGCCAGCAGATATAAGAGAACGTGTTGAAGACGACAGGGGCATTCTTAAGAAGATACAGAACGTCATTCCGGGCTTCCGAGGATATCGGAGAAGGGAAGACCTTCATGACGCCGACCGTATGCTGCGCACGCAGCTGGCAGGCAAGCTCGGCCTGCAGAGGCAGGGACTCGAGGAGTGCAGGGGCATGCTAGCTCAGAGCTACGGCTCGAAGGAGCTCGAGACCCTTGGTGGACTGATATTCCAGTTCAAGAGGATCGAAGGCCTAGTCACGCATGCCGAGATGGGCTACTCAGGGCTAGTCGCGGATGTCCAGATTGGCGAGGACGAGCTAGATAAGCTCTACGAATATGACGCGGCGATGATCGACCACATAACTTCAATCGCAGCTAGCGTGGACTCGCTCAAGAACTCCATTATGGCTGCGGATGAGCCAACAGAGCACAAGGACCTGATGAACATAAAGGCGAGGTTGTTGGATTTCGAGACGCAGTTCAAGAGTCGGATGAACGCGATAACTGGAACGGAGGCGTTTTAGATGAGCTTGATAGGTGCGGACACATTCAAATGGGAGGATGCGGACAAGAGGCAGAACATCATGTTCCGCATTCCGCGGAACATCAGATTCAACGACAACATCGTCGTCCGCGAGGACGAGATCGCCGTCTTCTACAGAGATGGAAAGGCCCTTGCCTACATCGAC